>Ga0181523_10000763_pt1 | contig 36122 bp, 33 predicted proteins | sample PEATcosm2014_Bin_43_FD_119752 | JGI IMG/M metagenome (GOLD analysis project Ga0181523, IMG submission 119752) | Peatland microbial communities from MTU Mesocosm Facility, Houghton, MI, USA - PEATcosm2014_Bin05_30_metaG | ecosystem: Environmental > Terrestrial > Soil > Wetlands > Peat | place... | reverse complement strand
CTCGCGAGCCTGCCCTAAGCGGAGTCGAAGGGTCCAAGCCGAGCGCAGCTCGGCAGCTGCCCGTAGCCACAGCAACTTTAGGATTTGCCGTGGCCGGTCTTGGCAAAATCGCAACCGGCCAAGCTCGAAATCGCCGGCCAAGCAGGCTCACACTTCGCCTATCCCTCCCACACAAAAGCATCGAACACCCGCGTCGATTCAAACCCGATGCGTTTATAAAGCGCAATCGCCCGATCATTGGCTTCGGTCACGGTCAGCGAGATAAACCGGAATCCCCGTCCGCGCAGATTCCGAGTCGACGCCGCCAGCATGGCCTCGCCGAGGCCGGCGGAGCGGTATTCGGGAAGAACGCACACCTGGGTGATGTGTCCGACATCGGGACGCACCAGTGAACAGAGAATGAGGCCGATCAGGGTGCGCGTGCGGCGCTCGAGGACCACGAAGGACGCTCGCGGATCGAAGGTGCCGCATCCGGGAAAGCGCACGATGTTATTGAGAAAACGCAGCGATCCGGTGAGGGTGCGGTACTGATCGTTGATCTCGGAATCGACGTGCCCGCGGTAGGCAGCAGTAATCAGGGCGGCGGACGACTGGTATTCCTGCTCCGACCACGGTCGAATTTCGAACTGCGGCGGAACCGGCGGCAGAGTCGGCGGTGAGGATTGCGAATGCTTGCCGATGTCGAAGTTCATGAAGACGCGAGGATGGCGGCTGAATCCCTGCTGCAGGAAGGGACGGGAAACTTCTCCGCTGTTGTGCGCCAGCAGCTGCGCCTCCACGCGATGAATGCCGGGCGACTGCTGCAGGGTTTCGATGACGTGGGTAAGCAGCTGTTCCTCAACCTCGTGACGGTCGGGAATGCGGGCTCCATCGCGGACGAAGAGATCTCCGATGACTCCCTTGCTTTGCTCGTAGACAAAGAACGAGTAGCCGAAGATGCTGCCCCGTTCAATGGCAGCGTAGCCGGGGAGAATCTTCGCATCCATGTAGCGAAGAATCATCTCGGCCGAGGTGGTGTAGTCCCAGGCGAGCAGTCGCCCCCACATGGCGATCTCATCTTCCAGCAGCGGGCGAAAGTCGGCGGAAGAGAAGTGTCGGAGATCGAGGATTTCCATATAAGAGCCAGGTTTCAAGGTTTCAGAGTTTCAAGGTTTCAATGTGAAAAAACCTCGCGCTCGATGCGAGCCGCTGCAATCTCAGCCGCCTTACTCTGAAACTTTGAAACCTTGAAACCTTAAAACCTTGAAACCTTGAAACCTTGCTACTTCCCCACCCAGTACAGCTCCAACTTCTGCGCGGGGACGCTGGTTAAGTATGACACTCGGCGTCCGGGAACGAGTTGCGCGACTTCGAATTGCGTACCTTGTGCGGCAACCAGCACATGAGCTTCAGCCGGAATATTTCCGCTTTCGTACGATTGCACTGGACGATTGAGATAAAACTCCAGGCCGTATCCCTGCATGCGATTGAGGTGATAGAGGGCAATCGGGACCGGCTCATGCGAGAAGGCCTGAATGCTCTCGGCAATGGGACGAGCGGATTCGGTGGCGTCAATAACGGGCGCAGCAAAACGAATGACGGCGGCTACGCTGACGACGACGGCGAACATGGTGGCGCGGCTCAAAAGGCGAAGTCCGGCCCGGGAGACGAGCGCGGCGCTGATACCCAGCGCAACCACGGCGGCGATGGCGGCAAAGACATAAGTTCCGTTTCCCCACAGCAGGCGGTGATTTGCCGCAATCGATCCGGCGGATAGAGCGGAAAAGACCAGCAGTCCGCACAGCACTCCATGAGCCGCGGCGAACAGAGGCGAACACTTTTCATCGTTACTAGGGCGCACAGCGCTTCGGCGGACGGCCAGATACTCGGCAACCAGCAGCGCTCCCGCGGGGACCGCAGGCAGAATGTAGCCCGGCAGCTTCGATTGCGATGCGCTGAAAAACACGATAGGCACGAGCATCCAGATAAGAAGAAAAAGCGGCCAGGAATCTTCCGGACTGGAGAAAGCCTCTTTGCCCTCGGACCAGATCACCCGGGCGCGCTCGACGACGGCCACAATGAGCACAAACGTCCAAGGCATCATGCCCAGCAAGAACACGGGCAAGAAAAACCAGAAAGGCTCGCGGTGATGATAGAGGTCCCGCGAGAAGCGCGCGAGATTGTGTTCAAGGATAAACACACGGAAGAATTCGGGATTGCGCACTTGGACGGCGATGTACCAGGGCAACATGACGGCGAAATAGAGCGCGATTCCGGGAATCCAGAGAGTGCGCGGGATGGCGCGCCAGTCACGCTTAACGGCGACGAAAAGAAAAATGATGACACCGGCCAGCGCGGGCGCGACGGGTCCCTTCGCTAAAGTTCCAAGCGCCAGGGCAATGTAAAAAGCGGCGAGATAGACGCGCCGCCGGCTTTCGTGCCAGGCGTACCAGGCCAGCAATGCGATGCTGAAGGAGGCAGCGAGCGGCATGTCGGTCGCTGCGGCGTGGGCAAAAATAACAACGCCAGCGCAACTAGCCGTAATCAGGGCCCCGTCGAGCTCACTGCCGCGACGGAACCGGCGGAGAAAAAAATAGATGGCGGCGATGAGCACAGCAGCGTCAAAGGCGGCGGGCAAGCGCGCAGCCTGATCGGTGACGCCCGACACACGGAACGACAACATCGCCTGCCAGTAATACAGCACCGGCTTTTCCAGCCATGCTTTCCCTTGCAGCGTGGGAGTCACCCAATCGGAGCGCCCGAGCATTTCGCGCGCCACTTGCGCGTAGCGAGGTTCGTCGGCGCCGACGAGGCCGAAGGCTCCGAGTCCATAGAAGAAGACGAATCCGCAGAACGCGACCAGTAGCAGCATGTCGGTGCGATTTCGTGGATTCATCGCCGATTGGTTCCTTGCGTCATTTGCGGTTAGCTGGTCGCCCGGACTGCGACGTTCGTTTGAGTTTCGCGAACGACGATCGAGCAACGACGATCGACCAACGACCAACGACTAAAGACCGGTCGCCGAGTTCGCGTTCAACACCACAGATTCCGCGTGCAAGCGATCTACAATTCGCGACACGGCGACGGCCAGCGGTCCCTCAATCGAACAACCGCTGGCGCACTTGTGACCGCCTCCGCCGAAATACTCGGCCACGGTGGAGACGTTCACTTCACCTTTGCTGCGCAGGCTGACGCGGTAGCGGCGGTCGGGGAGCTCGCGAAAGAAGATCGCCACCTGTACGTCGGCCATGGAGAGCGCGTAGTTGACCAGGCCCTCACAGTCTTCTTCGCGGGCGCCGAAACGCTGCATCTGTTCCTGCGTGACCCAGATCCACGCCAGCGCCCCTTCCCGATGCATGTGGGAGAGCGCGGCGCCCAGCAGCCGCAGCTTGGCCGTGGAATGTCCGAAATAAATAGGGCGCGCACAATGCGCGGGGTCGGCTCCGGCAAGCACGAGATCGCGCGCGACCGTGAAAGTGTGCTCGTTCGTGCCTTCGAACATGAACGAGCCAGTGTCGGTCATGAGCGCGGTGTAGAGGCACGTCGCAATGTCGCGATCGACGGGGACGCAAGCCAGCCGGGCAAGACGGAAAACCAGTTCGGCGGTGGCCATCACCGTGGAATCGATCCAGTTGATGTGGGCGAAATTGCGCCCGCTCGCGTGATGGTCGATGTTGATGAGGAAACATTCTTCGAGACCCTCGAGCAGCGTGCGCCTGACGCTGTCGCATTCGAGCAGGATGACGGCATCGTTCGAGGGAACCACGTCGGCCTGAATAACGCGATCGGCGAAGGGAAGGTTCTGATAGATGCGGGGCACACCATCGTGCATGACGACTTCCGCCTCTTTGCCCATGACGCGCAGAATCTGTCCGCAGGCCAGGGCAGAGCCGATGCCGTCTCCGTCGGGCCGGGCGTGCGAGGTGACAACCAGCCGGCGACGCTCGCGAATTTCCTGTAGAACCCGCTCTAGCATGAGGCGCCCTCAGCCATCAGTTCTTCCCGCTTGTGTAGGGACGGGCGCCCTCGCCCGTCCAAGCCGAGCACAGCTCGGCAACTGCCCGTGGCCATAGCAACTCCGGATTTGCCGCAGCCTTAAGCTTCGTATCAGGGCATCGCTTCAGCGATGCCGCAAGTCCTCCGAACTCAGCCGTCCCTTTAGGGGCTGGGCTCAGAACCCCTCCGCCGGCGCTTCTTAGCGCGGCCCAGAAGCTCGTCAACCCGGCTCTCTAACTCATCGGCACGATCGATCTGAAAATAAAGTTCCGGAGGCCGCCGCAAGCGCAGCCGCTCCGCCAGTTCATGCCGGACATAATTCCTGGCCGCGGCCAGCCCTTCGAGCGTCCGCTCGGCCTCGGCCTCATCGCCCGCAACGTGCACCATCACGCGAGCCGAACGCGCGTCCTCAGCCATAACCACCGAGCTGACGCTAGCCAGCCCAATGCGAGGATCGCCCAGCTCCCCTTCGAGGATGGTTTCGATTTCTTCCCGGATAGCCTCGCTCAGCCGTCCCCGATGATACTTCTGGCCACGACGCTCCAAGGCACACCTCGAATGGAGAAAACCCATGAGGATACCAGAAAAGTCAGAGTCTGAGGCATAACATCTGCTCTCAATATCAGAGAAACTCCACAAACGAATCCACGACCTCGGCCCCCGCGTTGTTCGCGATGCGGGTGGCGGCGCGTTCCACGTTCTTCATCAGCCCGTCAAGGTAGTCGCGCGAGTGGGAGACGCTGACCACCCCAATGGTCGCCTGATTCCAGAGCAGGCTAGGGTCAAGCTCGGCAACCGCAACGTTGAACGATGAGCGCAGCCGGTCCTTGAGGCTGCGCGTGACCTGCCGCTTATCCTTAAGCGAGTGCGCCGCTTCGATGCGGAGTTCGAGGGTGAGAGAAGCGATCATGAGCCATGTATACCCTAACCGATGCCAAAGAAGCGACCCGACTTCGTTGAGCCAAAAGGGGTTTAGCTACAGACGGGGCTAGCCCCGTCTAAGACGCGGCAACCGCGTCTCCTCGGAATAAGCCGCGCCTCCCACCAAAGTTTCCGCCCTTTTGCCCGTTTCTTGTGCTATACTGTTCTTGCTAAGTTTGACTCACAGGCAGTTGCAGGTCGGTACCGCCAACCAGCGTCACCCCCTCTACAGCAGCGAATCTTCTCAGCACATTTCAAGAAACAAGAATAGGAACATCAATGGCAGAACAAGGAACAGTGAAGTGGTTTAACGACGCCAAGGGCTATGGTTTCATCAGCCGTCAAAATGGCGAAGACGTTTTCGTGCATTTCTCCGCTATTCAAGCGGGCGGATTCAAGAGCCTGCAAGAAGGCCAAACCGTGCAGTTCGACGTGACCAAAGGCCCCAAGGGCTGGCAAGCGGAGAACGTTACTGCTGTCTAGGGTACGCTCTTAGCGATCACATCAACAAGGTGCCCGAGATTCGAAAGAGTCCCGGGCATTTTTGCGTCTGGAATCGCGCCAAGAGCATTTCGCCCAACCCCAAACCGTATATCGGGACAGTGCGCCAGACCGGTGCCTCCGCGTGGCGTGGCCGACTAGTTATTGCTAGCCAAGGACGGGTGGTTTACAGTTCGCGCAGGCAGGCATTTAAGCAACTGCCAATACGAACCATGGAATCGTCCGGCGAAAATCAAGGCGGCGCCCAATCCATCTCCGCACGGCTGCAAGCGGCCACGGACGAGCTGCAAGCCTTGGAGCAACTGGTCATCGCCGGCGACACTTCTCCCCGCGTCCTGAACGAATTCCGCAGCGCGGTCGACAGTATCCGCAAAACCACCTGGGCCGTCCAGCAATGGACCGATCTGCAAGGGCAGCATCGCGACCCGTACACCTTGCTGGATAAGCTATCGGAGGAGCGGGTTCGTCGCGCCACCCAGATCGCGAAGGATTTGACCACCGACCTGGAATCGTTGGAATTGGGCATTGAAACCAAGGGATTGGTCGACCTCTTTCACGCCATCGAAGATCTACACCAGCGCCTGACGCCGCTCTTCAAAAAAGATTCCGATTAGCCGGGCGCCCATTCATCGTGTTCCTCGCGATGAGTGGGAGCGGAGCCGGGTGCCCCATTCATCGCGTTCTTTGCGATGAGTGGGAGTGGCAGCCCCCTCCGCCGCGCTCACCTCGAACTTTCGTTATAAAAACGTTTGTCATCCATTACAAAAAAGTTTGTCATCCTGAGCGAAGCGAAGGGCCTGCTTTCGCCAGCGCCATCCCCCAACCCGCCTGACCCAAAGTGGTCTATGTATCTTTAGTCGAGATAGGTAGATAATGATCCCGACCGAGGGGGCCATGGGGAATTCCACACCCGTGGCCCTTTTCATTTGGAGGAAAGCAACAATGCCAGATCAAGTCAGAATTCTTGGACAAAAAGCCCGTCGCGGTGAACGCATGACAAGGGGCAAGGGTTGGAGGCTGGCGATGGAAAAGGGGAGAAAACGGGTTTTTGTCGGCACCCTACTCGAGATCATCAACCTTGGGGACAGGCGCCTGGCTATCTTCAGCGTCCCGAAATAGTAGCGTTTCCCCGAGAGCTCTATGAGTCAAAAGAAGGTCAAGCAGGCTGCGCCCACCGACGACGAGGTGAGGGAGATCATTCTTCGCTATCTCTATGATCGGAACAAGAACGCCACGAGCCGAAGGGGAAAGAGTACCGGCGCTGCAGTAACGATCAGCGTCATGAGAGCGGAGCTGAAGGCAACCCGTGGCCTCAGCGGGCAGCAGGTGCACAGCAACCTTACCTACTTGGAGAGCCAAGGCTGGGTGGAGGACCGGCCCATAACGAAGAGTGTTACGACGAGCAGCGGAGGGCTGATCCCTTCCACCACGAGCTACTTCATCATCACCGCAGCCGGTATCGACAGAATAGGAGGCCCAAGTTTGTTCACGCGCGATAGATTTGAAGGGATAAGGATTGAAGCCACCGGACAGAACATTATCACGCTCGGTGACGGCAACCAGGTCAATGCCCGTTTTCAGGCATTGGGGGAGTCGCTCGCCGAGCTAAGGAATGCTATTAAGGAATCCGCGAAACTCAACGAGACTCAGAAGGTGGAACTCGTGGTAGACGTGGACACGCTCCAAACACAGTTGGGAAGACCAACGCCAAACCGCCAGTTGATCTCGGGGCTTTGGGAGGGCATTAATCGTGCCGCAGCCGTAGCCGGGCTTGCCGACGCTGCAGCCAAGGTCGGGGGGCTCTTGGCGTCGCTCATCTCCTAGGCTGTTGGGCACCGCCCGATATGGGGAAGTGACGTCTTGTGCGGCAATGGTGCGACACGATCAAATGCTTATTCGACTCGGGCGCAAGAGAATAATAAGGATGGCGAGGGCACAATGAAGCCCGGTTACACAGAACACAAGATCCTGATATGGGGTAAGACTTACCCCGAGCTCAGCAAGAAGTATATTGAAACTGTTTGCACAGCCGGAGTATTTGAGTCAGGCAAACCCGTCCGGCTGTACCCAATCACCTACAGATATCTGAACGACGAGCAGTTCAGGCTTTATCAATGGATCACCGCGGGACTTTTCAAGAACCCCAATGACGGCCGCCCCGAGAGCTACAAGATCGACTGCGACTCGATAATCCTCGGCAAAAAGCTGCCCACAACTGAGGACGAATGGGGCAAGCGCGCTGAGTTCATGTTCAGGGACAAAACCTGGCAATTCGAGTCCGTGGACGATCTGCAGCAAGCGCAGAAGAAGGACCGAACGTCCATCGGCATCGTTACTCCCCGGGAAATCACGAGGGTTGAGGCAAGTGATCGATCAGAAGAGGACGCCCGGAGCTTCGACGAAAAATTCGAGGACCTCAAGAAGACAGTAGAGGCGCAACGGGCTCAGATACAGATGTTCGAGGATGCGATCCCGCCTGAGATGAAAAAATTGGAGTTCCTAAAATCCCGCGTCATGGTTTCGTGGCTGTGCAAAGCCGAAGGCTGCTCCGGCCATAAGATGCAAGTACTCGACTGGGGACTCTGCGAGCTTCAGAGGCGTGAGGGCAGCGAGGCAGCCGTAAGGCGGATGAAAGAAATCTGCAATCTGAAGATTTACGACCTCAAGTTCTTCTTGGGCAATCTCTTTCAGTACCCCACGAGCTTCCTGATCGTTGGGATGTGGTACCCGAAGCGAAGGGAAGATTTGTTTCGCTGGTAGCACGCCTCACAGGTGCACAGCGCTTATTCTGATCCGCCTTCTCATCGCGCTAACGAGAATCGAACGATGGCAGTCCTTCACGTCCTTCTCAAAACAGGTCAGGCAGACTGCCCGATCTTGCAACGCTGCCGCGCGAACTACATTAACGAGATCAACCACGCCCGTCGGGTTTGCGTCCAGATATTGCTTATACCGCCTAAGGCACTCCGCCAAATCTGGGGCCGTTCGACGATTCTCCTTGGGATTGCCCGCCGACTTTACGTGGACGTAGTCGATGCCAGCCTTTGACAATTCAAAAATGAGGGCATTCTTGCAGAATCCGGGTTTGTGGCTCCAAGGCGTCTCCCGTACGTCGGCAACGATGCCAACGCCAGCCGCCTTCAGTTTCCGGACATATGTGTTTACATCGACTCCCTGGTAGCCGAGCGTGAACAGGTCCAATCGAGATGAAACGCAGGAACCCCCAGAGCGTGGGTGATCCGCCGTGTGAAATGTAGCAGTAGGCTGAGGCACCGTACAGTCTACAACGAGGTGCGTTCGGCAGCCGCCAGAAACCGACCCCGCGATGGAGGCGATTGGACGCCTACCTCTGGCGGGTCCCCCATTCACTGCGCACTCCGCAATGCAGCGGGATTTCGTCGCGCACGACCGGTCGGCGCCACCACAATCATTCTCGTGATGAGGGTGGCCGCCCAAGTTCCTCTGGGTTGGGCCTGGTTTTTTCATCACACCCAACCTGTGACCACCATCACAGACATCCAGCCCAACCGGTGCAACAATGTTTTCAGATAAGGGCAAGAACAAGGCGCAAGTGTGCCTGTCTTCAAAGACGGACATCGAAGCCGTCCCAGCCCGTGTGTTAATGGCTCTTTGATAAACATAAGGTAAGGAAATGAGCGGGCGTCAGCCCGCCGCCAAAATCCTGAAAAGCAAAGAAAAACCAGGGATTTTGAGCTAAGTCCTTATTCCGGAATACTTTGATTTAAGTCCTTTAAAATCAAAGACCGGGTTAGATTTTTCCCTCTAACTCCATGATTTCAGTAGCGTGGGGGGGGAGGGGGGAGTGGTAAACACGGGTTAATACCCAAAAGGTAAACATGCTCCGCTTGAGTTCTCAGTAAGTGCGCCGAAAACTGAGAACCGACGGCTGATGGCTGACGGCTGACACCTGCCTCACCCCATCAGCATCCCGCCATTCACGTTGAGCACATGCCCCGTGATGTAGGACGCATCGTCCGAAGCGAGAAAGCACACCGCATTGGCGATGTCTTCCGGAGAGCCCACGCGTCCCAGCGGAATCTGCTTCACCGCATTCTGCTTGAATTCTTCGCTGAGCGCAGCCGTCATGCTGGTCTCGATAAATCCCGGAGCGACCGCATTGCACGTTATATTACGTGACGCCACTTCGCGCGCCATCGCCATGGTCAGCCCGATCAGTCCGGCTTTCGAAGCCGCGTAGTTCGCCTGTCCCGCTTGCCCCGTTTGGCCGAAGACGCTGGTGATGTTGATGATGCGTCCCCAGCGCTGCTTGAGCATCGAGCCGATCGCCTGCTGGATGCACAAATACGCGGAAGTCAGATTCGTCGCGAGCACCGCGTCCCAGTCGGCGCGCTTCATGCGCATCACCAGTTGGTCGCGCGTGATGCCCGCGTTGTTGACCAGGATGTCGATCTTGCCGAATTGGGCGATGGCCGATTTGATGCCGGACTTGACCTGCTCTTCGTCCGCAACGTCGATGACGAAAGCCGAGGCCTTGCCCCCTGCAGCGGCGATCGCGGCTACCAGTTCGTCGAGCTTCTGCCGATTGCGCGCCGCTGCCGCTACGGTCGCGCCCTCCCGCGCCAGCGCCAGCGCGCAAGCATGACCGATTCCCTGCGACGCTCCCGTAACCAGCGCGACTCGCCCCTCGAGTTTCATGCGTGCTCCTTGTGCAATCAGGAACGTGGGAATCAGGAACCGAACTTGGGAACGGAGGATTATATACGCTGCGGAAGCGCGCGAGACGGCTTTCGGCTGTCAGCTCTCAGCTTCAGTTAGAGCAAGCCGGTTCTTGGCCCTTGGCTGATGGCTAAGCGCCCCTCAAGTCCGCGTCCCTCCCGCCGATGTTCACAGAAGAGAGCATTCGCTGACCGAATCTCGCGAATCGCTCTTTGCCGGAGTCAGGTTGGGCTCATTCGGCTCCGTATTGAAGCCCTTTATGAAGGAGGTGCATGAGTCCGCAAGTGAAACGGGCCGCCGGTTCCGCAGCCCCATGAGCCTCCCCCGTTCCTACTTGCCGGTGAAAGTGAAGGTCCTGATTGCGGACGACAGCTCCTTCATGCGCGGCGCGCTTTCGCGGATGGTTGAATCCGACGACTCCCTGTGCGTCGTCGGCACCGCGGAAACGGGACTCGAAACCCTGGTCAAGATTGGGACCCTCCACCCCGACGTCGTCACCCTCGACATCGATATGCCCGGCCTGAGCGGCCTCGAAACCCTCCGCCGCGTGATGTTGGAATCGCCGCTGCCGGTCATCATCGTTAGTTCGACCGCCCGCCGAGGCGCCGAAGACACGCTCGAAGCGCTCGCACTCGGCGCCTTCGACTGCATCGCCAAACAGCTCAGCTACGATTCCGTCGACGTCCTCAAAGTGCAGAGCGAACTTGTCGGCATGATCAAAGCCGCAGCCGGTCCCCGCTTGCCCAATTCCCTGCTCTTGGGCTCCCTCGATCGCCCGCCTCTTCGCCCCAATCCAAACCACATCACTCCAGGCTATGCTGACCGAGCTTGCATCGATCCAACATACGTCGATCCAGCTTACATCGATCCAGCTTACGTCGAGCCGGCCCGCCGTGCTCCGGCCATCGGCGTGACCGTGCCCTCAATCATCGCCATCGGCGCCTCTACAGGCGGTCCCAAAGCCTTACAGGAAGTGCTCTCCGCCCTGCCCGCCGACCTCTCGGCCGGCATCCTTATTGTGCAGCACATGCCGATCGGATTCATCAAACCCCTGGCCAAGCGCCTCAACGATATCTGCCCTTTGACCGTCCACGAAGCCGAGGCGGGCGACGTCTTCACCGCCGGCCACGTCTACTTTGCTCCGACGGGCAGGCACCTCACGGTTCGCCGACTCTCTTCGTCCGAGGTTGTCCTGCATCTCTCGGTCCTGCCGGGCGACCTCGCCAACGTGCCTTCGGTGGACGTCATGATGTCTTCCGTCGCCGAAGTGTTTGGTCCGTCGGCCATGGGGATCATTCTGACCGGCATGGGCGACGACGGTACCCTTGGAATGCAGGCCATTTGCCGCGAGGGTGGACTCACCCTTGGCCAGGATCAAGCCACGTGCGTCATCTATGGAATGCCGCGCTCTTGCGCGCAAATGGGAGTGCTAAGCCAGGTTGTGCCTCTGCCCGAGGTCGCGCGCAGCATCCTCGCCGCTCTTCGCTACCGCAAACCGCACTAGCCGGCTTGCGTCGCCGCCCGCCCCCGCGACATCGTCCCAAGAATCTTTTCGATCTTGTCGACTAGCGTACGCCTCGAATACGGCTTTGCCAGAAAATACGTGCGCGACTCGGGCGCTTCCGGCTCGTACTCTGGGTTCCCGTAACCCGACGTAACCAGCAACACAACCTCGGGTGAATGCTCCCGCAGATCCTGCCCCAGTTGCAGCCCCGTCCGTCCCGGAAGCACCATGTCGGTCATGACCAGGTCGATTGCCCACCTGCGTTCCTGGTAAACCTTCATGGCATCTTGCGCGTCCTCGACCGCCAGAACTTCAAAGCCCGCGCTCTCCAGAATGCTGCACGTCGCCTCCCGCACAAAGGGCTCGTCTTCCACCAGAAGAATCGTGCGGCGCCGGAGCCGATCGTTATTATTCGCCAATGCATAAGTCTGAAGAGTCATACCGTCCTCCCGTCCTCCGATTCACTTTCCTGACAACTCTTCTCATAGCAATCGCATGGCCTCGCTGGGTTCGCAGAACCGGCGCGGTTTGTACCTACGGCTGTTATCTGGAATATGGTTTGGAGATTTGCGCGGAATCTACTTTGGCGCGGTGAGAATCGTCTGCTTCGGATCGAGCACAATCTTGCGCAGGCCGGTGGGCGCGACCAGCCGAAACCCGGTCTCCGCGCCATCTGCCAGCACTTCGCCCAGAAAAACCAGGGCGTTACCCGCGGTCGCGGCATACACCGGAACGGCCGTCACCAAATCGTCGGGTGCGTCCTTTTGTACGATCACGCCGGTAACGGTGGTCACCCCAGCTCTCTCTGTGATGCGAATCTGATGCGCTTCCAGTTCCGGTATCGCCGTTCCTTCTATCCAACCCTTGAGAAACCAGTCCAATTTGGGACGATTCTCGTACCAAAGTGGGCGTGGCAGTTCCTCTTCGAAAACCTGTATCAGCTCCTCGGTGCTTATGCTCTTCTCCGCATACCGTTCCCTGACTTTTCGCAGCGCGCGGAAGAACGGCTCATCTGGGTTCGCCGGCGGACTCGACCGCCCTTTTCGGGAACGGGCGGTTTCGGAATCGCGCAGCATGACATCACGGAACATGGATCGCAGCATGTGAAACAGCCACGTCCCTCGTTCGTAGCTGATCGCCTGGTAGCCCTGGGGAAAATGAGACGACTCCAGCCTCTGCCCGAGCGTTACCGGTCCGGCGTCGCGCAGCCACTCTCCATCTTTGTTCTTGCTCAGAAGATCGCGCCGGTACTTTTCCAGAACCTGCCGGAATTGCGCCGGGTTTTGTTGCTCCAGCGTCAACAGCGAGGCATAGTTCGCCAGCCCTTCCGCCAGCCACTGGTCGCGATAGCTGTTAAACAGCACCAGATCGCCCCACCACTGATGCGCCGTCTCGTGCACCAGAACCTGGCTGTCAAGCTCGCGCGTCACCTGGTCAAGACGCAGATCGGTCTGCTCCTGCGGGCTCAGAAACGCGAGGCTCGACAGGAACACCAGCCCCGGCCAGCCCTGGCTCAAGTTGCCTGGCATCTGCGTCAGCGCCAGCGAACTATACGGATAGGGCCCAAACCACTGCGAGAAACTACCAATGGCCTTCGCCGCCCTGTCCGCCACCGCCTGCGCATCGCGGGCCGGCGACGGAGTTGGCGGAGCGATCACTATCGGCGGCATCGATCTCGATTTCAGCGAGGGAGCGCCGGGGAGAGACGGCTGCTCGATGACCTCGGCCTGCGGCTTGGGAAACGATTTCTCCACTACCTTCGTGCCGTACGCTTCCACCAGAATGTTGCCCGCCTTCGCCTCCGCCCGAACGTACTTGCCCAGGTTGAACCCCGCCACCGGAATCGGCCGCTCTGAGATCCAGCGCGAAACCTTCTCTCCGACTGCTTCCGCATTCGTTTCCGCTTCGTCTTCGCCGCTGCCGGCGCGCGAAACCTGTTTCCCCGTTGCCACCAGGGTCCAGTTCGCGGGATAGCGAAATTCCATATCGAACTGCGCCGGGCTCAAACCGAAATTCGGATACCAGGTGCCGCGTTCGCCCACATACAGCAATCCGTTCCCCGCCTCTGACAAGACCTCACCCGCATAGCTGAAGCGCAGTTTCAATTCGCGCCCGGCCGCGAGCGGAGCCGGGAACACTACCGCCAGCAGGTCGTCTCCTTTGCGTTGCAACTCGGTTCCTTCGATCGCCGGGTTCTGAAGAAAGTCCACCGCGCGCCCATCCGCCTCGACCGCATCGATCTTCAGATAACGCGACAGCTCAAACAGCAGCGTTCTTTCTCCTCCGCTTTGCATTCGAACTTTCATCTCGGTCGATGCTCGCAACATGGTTGGAGGCTGCACCGACGCTCGGATCCGGAAGTTCGTGATGGAGGCGACTGGAGCCGGAACCGCGCTGCCCGGCCCCCCGGGCGCAAAGGAAGTCCAGATATCGAAGAACAGGATGCCGTCCTTGACTCGCGGTTGACCGGCCCACATCCCCTCGGCGGCGGCCGCATCCCAAAACACTTCAAAACCACCGAGTTTCTTGCCCAGCAAATGAGCGTGCAGTAAAGCGGGAAATTTTCGAGCCAATTCGCTTCCACCCTCGTTTCCGCCCGTTGCTGGAAGAAAATGACTGAAATCGAGCAGCAGGCGCAGGGCATCGAAGTCTGCGAGAGCGCGGCTCGTCGCGTCCCATTCCTTTATGAATTCGGCGCCCTCCGGCACTGGCGTCAGAAACGGCTGCAGGACCGCCGCCGTGTCGTCGTTGAAGCGCAGATATCCCGACATGAATTGCTCTTCGAGAATCGCCATTCCCGTGAACAGCGCCATCGATCCGCGTTCCACGCGGTTCGGAGGCCGCAGCCGTATCTCGCCCTCACCTTCGAATACAGCGCCTGTAATGCGCCCGCAAATGTCTTCCGTGAAGGCCAGTGTGCCGTCGTCGAAATCAAGTTGTAGATTAGGCCGGTTAATGGAGGCGTTGCGAACCTGGTACACGCGTTCGGGATCGAGTCCGACCGAACGGATCCGCGCGTAGAGCGCGCTCGCAGTTTGCGGACACTCGGGGCCCGGTCCCGCGGCCTGCGCCCAAGCCGTCGCGGCCACGAGGCATCCTGCCAACCCGATCATCTGCCGCAACCGAACCAGTACCTTGGTCACCTTACGGACCCCTCCGCGCGGTTGCTAGAATCAGCCGAGTGCGAGCCTTCGTCCTCATTTTAGTGCTTCTCGGAGCGCTGCCCGCGCTCGCCGACGTCATTCACCTTAAAAACGGGCGCACTATCTGGGCCGACCAGGTTCGCGAGAATAAGGACCGGGTCGAGTATGACCTCGGCGACGACACGTATGCCATCCCGAAATCGTCGGTCGAGCGCATCGACGCCGGCGGCATCGCGCCCGTCCGCGCCGGTGCGGGAGCCTCCGCCAATTCCAATTCCAATGTCCCCGACATCAACCCGCCCGCGCCCTCGTTCAACCACGAAGCCGATGTAGCCGGAAAGGTCATTCACGATGGCAAGGTGGACACTGACGCCCTCGCGAGCCTCGCACAAAACGCCAATCCCGAACTGGCCGCCACCGCCTACTTCCTGGCCGGCAAGCATGAATCGGATCACGGCAACTTCCCGCAGGCCAAGCGCTATTACGAATCCGCGCTCGGTTTCGAGCCGGATAACTCCACCTTGCTGATCTATTACGCTGCCACGCTGATGCGCACCGGCCACGCCGCCGAGGCGCTGCCTTACGCCGAACATGCCGCCCGCATTGCTCCCGACTCACCGGACGCCATTGCCATGCTGGGCTTCGTGCAGTTCGCCAGCGATCATACGCCCGATGCTATTCGCTCGTGGAAGAAGTCGCTGGCCCTGCGTCCCGATCCGACGGTCAGCCAATATCTCGCGCGCGCCGAGCGCGAATCGAGCGCCGAATCCGACTTTTCGCAACGCGAGAGCAGCCACTTCAATCTCCACTTCGAAGGCAAGGACACATCCGAGACCTTCCGCCGCGACTTGCTCGCGACCCTCGACTCCGAGTATGACGACCTGGTGCGCGATCTCGGCTACTCGCCGCACAACAACATCGCGGTTACGCTCTACACGCAGCAGGCGTTTTTCGATGTGACGCGCGCGCCTTCCTGGACGGGTGCCATCAACGATGGCAAACTGCGCATCCCGGTCAGCGGCGTTTCGAACGTCACGCCTGAGCTGGCGCGCGTCCTCAAACACGAACTGACGCACTCTTTCGTCTCGCAGATGTCGAGTAACCGCTGCCCCACCTGGCTGAACGAAGGCATCGCGCAGATCGAAGAGGGAAAGTCTTCCGCTTCCAGCGGACACCAATTGGCCCAGTTGTTCGCCTCCGGAAATGAGATTCCCTTCAATCTGCTCGAAGGCAGTTTCATGAGCTTCTCGGCTCCCGAAGCCACTGTCGCCTACGCCGAATCTCTCGCCGCCGCCGAATACATTCGCGATGCTTACGGCATTAGCGAAATCGCGCGCATCCTGGAATTGCTCTCCCAAGGCGGCTCGACCGAAGCCGCTTTGCGCACCACTGTCCACTCCGACTACCGGCAACTCCGCGATGAAATGACGCGCACGTTAAAAGAGAAGTACGGCGAATAGAACGAAGGGGTTACCTCACTCTTCGTTCACCCCACTTTCCGCTCATTGCTCCGCACCCGACTTTGTGTTAATTTCGCCCCTCATGAAAGCGCTGCTTTCAAAACTCGGATTCGGCTCAACGGTGGAGGAAGTTCCCGAGATTGTTTACGGGGAGATCCCCGCGCTCCAGGGGGCGGACTTGGCGGTCGCTTATTTTTCCTCGCGCGCCGGAGGCGATTTTCACGATTTCCTGCGGGTCAGCCCGCACCGTTTCCTTTTCGGATTGCTCGACGTGGCCGGCAGACGCGAAACCGGAGCCCCGGTGCTGCAGGCCGCGCAGGCTTGCTTCCGCTCGTCGGGCGAGCAGCTCTTTTCCGCCGCCGAACTGAACGAATCGGACGCGATGATCGAACTGTCGCGCCGCCTCAATCTCGAGATCATGCGCGCGGCTGGAGGCGTGCGCAGTTGCCCGGCCTTCGCCGGCTGCTACAACGAGGAACTGGGCACGGTTTGTTACGTGAATGCAGGCCACACGCCCGGCCTGCTGCGCGACGACAAAAGCGTCGTCGAATTGCCCGCGACCGGCCTGCCCCTCGGGCTGTTTTCGCTGGCTCCGACCGACGCTCGCATCGTTGGCTTAGGACCAAAGGGCTCGCTGGCAGTGGTCTCACGGGGAGTGGTGGAAGCCGAGTCGAAGCACGCGGAATTTGGCCTGGACGGAGTTAAGAGCGTGATGCAGGCGGGGCCATCTTCGGCCAGGGACCTTTCCCAGACCATCCTGCAGCGCGTGCAGGACTTCATGCACATGGCTCCGAAGCACAATGACGTGACGGCACTGACGCTCACGCGAGGAAATTGACCAGCCGACCCGCCCCTAGTACCTGACCGCATGATTTATACCATTATTACTGCTGAGAGTAGCGCCGCCGTCCCGGCGGCTGTCCGGTGGGCGTCCTCGCCCGCCGCGCCGAGGGCGAGACGCCCTCGGGACAGCCGGCAGGATGCCGGCGCTACTCGTTTTCCACACCGCAATCATCATGCGGTCACGGGACAAATTGAAAACAGCCCACTACAGCCCTCCCGCGCAATTGGCCTCCATGCCGCTCCCGGCGTAAAATAGAAAGACAATTTTCCCTCGGGTTTTGCCCAGGTTTGAGAGAGTCCCTAATGAAGACAACCAGAGTTCCCCTGCTGTTGGCGGTGGCATACGCGCTGCTGCTCCCATCTCTTTCACCGGCCGATTCCGTGGTCGAAGAGATCGTCGCCCGGGTAAACAACGAAATCGTCACACGCTCGGAATTCATCCGCAGCCGCGATCAGCTCAAGCAGGAGGTGCAGCAGCAGGAACCGTCCAACGCCGACCGCGTGTTTACTGAAAAGGAAAAGGACGTTCTGCGCGATCTGATCGACCAGCAACTTCTGCTGCAAAAAGGCAAAGACCTGGGCATCACCGGCGACACCGAGCTCATCAAGCGCCTCGACGAGATGCGCAAGGAAATGAAGCTGGAAACCATGGAAGACCTGGAGAAGGCAGCGGAAGCGCAGGGAGCTTCGTATGAAGACTTCAAGCAGAACCTGCGCAACCAGATCGTCACGCAGCGTGTGATTGGGCAGGAAGTGGGCCAGAAACTGGCCATGAACAAGGACGACGTAAAGAAGTTCTACGACCTGCACCGCGCGGAGATGGAGCAGCCCGAGCAGGTGCGCCTGAGTGAAATTCTGATCGCGCCCAAAATGCCCGCCAGCCCGGCGGCTGGAGCCGACGACAAGCCCGTGCCTCCAACGGAGGAGGAAGCGGAGGCAGCGCTCGAAGCCGCCAAGGCCAAGGCGCAGGATGTGCTCGATCAATTCCACAAAGGAGCGAAGTTCGAGGACTTGGCGAAGAAGTACTCCGATGGGCCGTCGGCGCAAGAAGGCGGCGACCTGCGCAGCTATTTCAAGCACGGCGAACTCTCAAAAGAACTGGAAGATAAAGTTTTCGCGCTGAAGACCGGTGAAACTACCGACGTGATTCGTACCAAACAGGGCTACGTGATCCTGCAGGTGACCGAGCATCAGAAGGCGGGCATTCCCAGCCTGAAGGAAGTCGAGCCGCGCATCCAGGATGCGTTGTACATGCAGAAGCTGCAGCCCGCGTTGCGCGCTTATCTGACCACGCTGCGCGAAGAGGCGTTCATTGACGTCAAGACGGGGTACGTCGACACGGGCGCGAGCGCAAAACAAACCAAGCCGGTCGAGACTACGACCAAAGAGGACAAGGCGAAGAAGCTGAAAAAGAAGAAGAAGCTCGGCGTGTTTTAATCTGCTGTTTTCTGAAATTGCTGTGGGGTTTCGACAAAGGGCAAGAGCTCTAACCACAGGGGGCACAGAGGATCACAGGGCAAGCCGATCTCGCGGAGGCTCATGAAAGAGTTTTTTATCTCCGAATGTTCCCAGCAGGAAAACAAGACCGTTACCTCCAGCTTCGTGGTGGCTTCGAAGCAGGTGAAGGCAAAGAAAAATGGCGAGCCTTACCTGGCATTGGTGCTGGCGGATCGCACCGGCCAGGTCGAAGCCAAGATGTGGGACAACGTCGAAGAATTCATCGACGCCTTCGAGCAGGACGACTTTCTCAAAATCAAGGGGCTCATCAACAAGTACAAGAATCGTTTTCAGCTCACCATACACAAGCTGCGGCGCATGGAAGAAGCTGAGATCGACTTCACCGACTACCTGCCGAAGACTACCAAGGACATTGGCGAGCTCTGGCGCACGCTGACCGAGTTTGTGTCCACGTTCCAGAATCCGCACCTCAAGTCGCTGGTCGAACTGTTCATGGCGGACCCGGAGATTGCCGAGCGTTACCGCAATGCCCCCGCCGCCAAGACCCTTCATCATGCCTATATCGGCGGGCTGCTCGATCACGTCGTGTCGCTGTTCCGCTCCTGCGATCTGATCTGCCGCAACTATCCCCAGATCAATCGCGACCTGCTGCTGACGGGAGCGTTCCTGCACGACATCGGCAAGATTCAGGAACTGACTTACAACCGCGCGTTTTCCTACACCACGCGCGGCCAATTGCTCGGGCACATGATCATCGAACTGGAGATGCTGCAGGCGAAGCTCGCAAAGCTGCCCGGCTTTCCCGCGGAACTGAAAACTCTGCTCGAACACATGATCATCAGCCATCACGGGCAATACGACTTCGGATCGCCCAAGCTGCCGATGTTTCCCGAAGCGCTCATGCTGCACTATCTCGACGATCTGGATTCCAAGATGGAGGCGATGCGGGCCCACTTCGAGCGCGAGGCCGAACTCGAAGGACCGTGGACCAGCTATAACGCCTCGTTGGGGCGCCCGCTGCTCGACTCCAGGAAGCTTATGCACGGGGAGAAAGCGCCGGCCGCGAAAGCTAGTGCGGAGGATTCCAGCGCGCTGCCCGCCACGTCCGCAGGCCCGGAGCCTCCAACTTCCGCGGCGCCGGTGCTTGATCTGTTCAGCGAACAGAAAGCGTAGTTAGAAACACACGAGGACGGCCATGCGGCAGTCTATTTTCCTATGGCTGGCGGCGATTCTCATGGTCGCGTCAACACTCGGCCCGGCGCAAACCCCTGCGAAGCACGATCCAAGTAGCCGCGGCTCCTCAGCGGAGGCGAGATCGTACGTAGATTATTCGCTGCCGGAACTGCAGAAAGCGGTGTCCACCCTGCATGGACTTGAACCAGACCCGAGCCAGGATCAATTGTCGCTCGTGCTCACAAAAGTTGGGCAGGTCGCTGAGGACATATTGGGAAAGACGCCCAACCTGCTTTCACACGAAAACGTGGAACAGGTGTTTGAGATGGAAGACGGCACGCCCTCGAATAGTAAGGCACTGAACGATAGCCGTCCGCGAGAATTCGACTATCTCATCCTGTTTCAAGACGACCCGATCAACTCTCGAATAAAGCTTGAAGAGTATCGAACCGATCCACAGGGCCACCCCATCGATCCCAGCATCGGAGACTTGCGGAACCCGCGCAGTCAAGGGTTCGCAACTACGTGGCTGCTTTTTCTTCCGTCCCATGGAGCCGAATCCAGGTTTCGCTACCTTGGGAAGCAGAAGATCAAGGAGCATGGGACGTTTGTGGTGGCATTTGCCCAAAATCCCGGTCTGGTTCAATTTCCGGCCGAGGTGGCTTTTCAGGGTGGGCGAATCCCAGTCTTTCATCAAGGTGTCGCGTGGATCGACGAGGCGACTTTCCGAATTGTTCGCCTGCAGACCGATCTTCTGAATCCGATACCCAGCATTCACATGGAGCGACTGACTGCGCGACTTCAGTTCGACGATATGCAAGTCTCGGGCATGACATCTCTTCTTTGGTTACCTCGGGAGGTGGAGATCACCTCGAAGATCAAGCATGAAATCTTCAGCGAGGTTCATCGCTATTCGAACTATCGGCTGTATGCGGTGAGTAGTAAGATAGTGCCGGCAACGCCTTGAAGACCGCCACGGATTTCTCACGCATCACCACCATCAGCTTTGACTGCTACGGCACCCTGATCGATTGGGAGTCGGGGATTCTGCCTGTCTTGCGCTCCGTGCTCGCAAACCATGATATCGAGAATCATGGTCAAAATCTGCCCGACGCTTCGATTCTCGAACTCTACGGGGAATTCGAGGCGGAGGCGGAAAGCGGCCCGTACCAAAGGTACAGAAATGTGCTGCAATCGGTGGTGCGGAGGTTTGCAGATCGCTTTCATTTCGAAGCCAGTTCCTCCGAAATCGACTCGCTGCACGAATCCATTCACTCCTGGCGGCCTTTTCCGGATACGGTGCCTGCGCTGCGCGAGCTTCAGAAGCGCTTCAAGCTTGCCGTGATTTCAAACATCGACGACGATCTACTTGCGGAGACGCGGAAGCATCTGGGCGTGGAATTCGATGGCGTAATCACGGCGGAACAGGCGAGGAGCTACAAACCATCCCTCAATAATTTTCAGATGGCGTTGCGCACGCTTGCGCTTTCTCCGGATCGATTACTGCACGCCGGGCAGAGCGTCTATCATGATGTTGTGCCGGCGCAGTCGCTGGGGATCTCTACGGCGTGGGTGAATCGGAAGTCGGCTCGTCCGGGAATTGGCGCGGTTCGAGCGTCCGCGGCACTCGCCTCAGAGAAGCAAGCGGATCTGGAAGTTCCCGATCTTGCCAGCCTTGCCAAAGCCGTGATGGGGCGTGCGCAACGCTGACGCCAGGCCGCTTAGCGAATCCAGAGTTGCTGTGACCACAGGCGGCTGCCGAGCTATGCTCGGCTTGGACGGGCGAGGGCGCCCGTCCCCACACAAGCGGAATACGGCAAGGGTGAATCCGCTCTAGTTCATCGGCATCGGCAGCGGAAGAATCTTCTTTTGTATGGCGACCGTGACCAGTTGGGCTTTGTTGTGAATGTCGAGTTTGCGCATCAGATTGAATTTGTGCGCTTCCACGGTCTTGGCGCTGACTCCAAGAACTGCCGCCGCTTTCTTCACGGTATTGCCTTCGGCCAGCAACTTCATCACTTCGCGTTCGCGCAGAGTCAGGGAACTTCTCCGCAACGGCACCCGCGCTGCCTGGTTCCGCTGGCTCGCATCTGCATTCAATTTTGTCTGAACCTGCGGACTCAATGAGCGCTCGCCGCGATGCACTTGGCGCAGCGCGCGCAACAACAGCGGCGCGGGAGTATCTTTCAGCAGGTATCCGCTGGCGCCGGAGTGCAGGGCTTGCTGCACATACTCTTGATCCTCGTGCATGGTGAGATACACGATGCGGGTGCCGGCGCAGTGTTCTTCGATGAGGCGTCCGGCTTCGAACGACGACATGCCGGGCATGCTGATGTCGAGCAACAGCAGGTCGGGGCGGAGCTCCACCACCAATTTGAGCGCCTCGGCGGCATCTCCGGCTTCGCCCACCACCGCAAAATCGGGAGCGTCTTCCAGCAGGCGGCGGACGCCGTAGCGCAGCATTTCGTGATCGTCGGCGATCACGCAGCGAATGCGCTCAGCAACGTCCGAAAGAAACGGTTCGGCCTTGGTGGTCAACATGGGGAAGTCCTCGCGTACTCTGACGAACTGGTGCGCTGAGTCTGAAACCGGGGTCCTGCAACTGCCGATACGACGCGAAACTTAATTGTACCCGCACGGGCCACAGCTTCGGCGTAAAAAATCCTCGGCGCAACCATCCGCCGCGCAAAAAATCAAATAAGAGCCGAAGGTTTCTTGATCATTTACAATGCCTCTTCCACATGCTGCGCTATTTCACTGCCGGAGAATCCCACGGCGAGGCGCTGGTTGCCTTTATTTCCGGGCTGCCGGCCGGGCTGGCCGTTGATCAGGCATTCGTGGACCGCGAGCTCTGGCGCCGCCAGCAGGGCTTTGGACGCGGCGGGCGCATGAAGATCGAAACCGACAAGGCGCACTTTCTCTCGGGAGTGCATCACGGCAAGACGATCGGCTCGCCGATCGCAGTAATGCTCGAAAATCGCGACTGGCAGAATTGGAAAGAGTCGCTGCCGGTGGAGACGGGCGATCCGGAGAAGCACAAGCGCGTGGCGTCACCGCGCCCTGGCCATGCCGATCTTGCTGGCGCTTTGAAGTACGATTTCACGGAAGCGCGCTATGTTCTGGAGCGCGCCTCGGCCCGGGAATCGGCGGCGCGGGTTGCGATTGGCGCCCTGGCCAAGCTGCTGCTGCGTGAGTTGGGCGTGGAAGTTCTGAGCCATGTGATCTCGGTGGGCGCGGTGTCGATTGCGGATCGGGAAATCGCGTGGGAGCAAATCGAGCCCCTGTCGCGGAAGGACGAGGTACTGCTTTCGTGCGCCGACGCCGATACGGAACAGCGCATGAAGGAGGAAGTCGACAAAGTTCTGCGTACGGGCGATTCGGTGGGCGGAGTTTTCGAGGTGGTGGCGCACAACGTTCCGCCCGGTCTGGGCAGCTACGTGCAATGGGATGAGCGGCTGGATGCGCTGCTGGCCGCGGCGGTCATGTCACTGCAGGCGGTGAAGGCGGTCGAGATTGGGACCGGGATTCAAGCGGCGCATTCGCCGGGATCGGCCGTGCATGATGAAATCGGTTATAAGAGCGACGCGGGATTTGCGGGCTTCACGCGCACGCGCAACAATGCAGGAGGTCTGGAGGGCGGCGTCTCCAACGGGCAGGAGATCCGGGTTCGCGGTTATCTGAAGCCGATTTCCACGCTGCGGCGTCCGTTGCAGTCGGTCGATTTCGCCACGCGGGAGCCGGTGAAGGCGGCGTACGAGCGCTCGGATGTGTGCGTTGTGCCGGCCGCCGGCGTTGCCGGCGAGGCCATGGTCGCGCTTACGCTCGCACGCTGTGCGCTCGAGAAATTCGGCGGCGACTCGATCAAGGAAACGAAACGAAATTTTCACGGCTATCTGGAACAACTGAAAAACTATTGATCTGAACCTCGTATTCGAGAATTAGTAATCCGAAAATGATTTATCCAATTGTGAAATTTGGCGATCCGGTCCTGGAAACACCCGCAAGTGAGGTGACCAGCTTTGACGATGACCTCAAGAAGCTCGTGGAAGACATGTTCGAGTCGATGTATGCGGCTCGCGGCGTGGGGCTGGCGGCTCCGCAGATCGGCATTGCGAAACGAATCGCCGTCGTGGATGTCACCTTCAAGGAGAACCCCGATGCTAAGCTGGTGCTTATCAATCCGGTAATTATTAACAAAGAAGGCCGCCAACGGAGCAGTGAAGGCTGCCTGAGCATCCCCGAATTTCGCGAGGACGTCACGCGCGCCAAAACCGCGACGGTGCGCGCGCAGGACGTGAGCGGCAATTTTTTCGAACATACTGGAGAAGAGCTGCTGGCGCGGGCTTTTCTGCATGAGACCGATCACTTGAACGGCAAGCTATACATCTCCCACATCAGCGCGTTGAAGCGCGATCTCATCAAGCGCAAGATCAAGAAAATGGTGAAGGCGGGAGATTGGTAGCGGCTCCTTCTCATGAGTTGTCATCCTGAGCGAAGCGAAGAATCTGCTTGTTCGCGCCGAAGAGCAGGTCCTTCGCTTCGCTCAGGATGACAAAGTCTGGTGAATTGAGACACCGCACGCCAGCCGCACATCTTATGATTCTTGTTTTCTGTGGCACGCCTCAATTCGCCGTCCCGACCTTAGAGCGATTGGTCGAAGCCGGTCATTCCGTGCCGCTGGTGGTGACGCAACCCGATCGGCCTCGCGGACGCGGGATGGAACTGGCCGTTTCTCCCGTGAAAGATGCGGCAATTCGCCTGGGCATTGTGGTCACGCAACCCGCGACCATCAAGAACAACGCCGAATTCCGCGACCAGCTTGCGGCGATTCGGCCGGACGCCATCATCGTCGTCGGATATGGCCGCATCATTCCGCAGTGGATGATCGGTCTTCCCCGGCTTGGAAATTTGAACCTGCATGCGTCGCTTCTGCCGAAGTACCGCGGCGCAGCGCCGATCCAGTGGGCGATTGCCAACGGCGAATCCGTCACCGGAGTCACCACCATGCGCATTGATGCGGGCCTCGACACCGGCGACATACTCATGCAGTGTGAAATTCCGATTGGTCCGGAAGATACCGCTGAGACGTTAGCTCCGAGGCTGGCCGCCATGGGGGCCGATCTGATGGTCGAGACCCTACGCGGACTCGACACCGGCAACGTTCGCCCAGTTCCGCAGGATCATTCGCAAGCCACGCTCGCGCCGATTCTGAAAAAAGAAGATGGCCGCATCGAATTCACCCGCGGCGCAGAAGACCTGTTCAACCGTCTGCGTGGATTTCAGCCGTGGCCTGGCGCGTTCACGATCTTTAGGAATAAGACTCTGCAATTGCACCGCGCTCGACCTGTGCAACCTGCGCTCAAGTTGGCTCCCGGCGAAATCGCGGTCGAGGGAGCGCGGCTGTTCGTTGGCTGCGGCCAGAACACTGACATGGTGCTCGAGTTGATAGAAATTCAGCTCGAGGGCAAACGCCGCATGACCGCGCAGGAGTTCATCAACGGCTACCGGCCAAAATCCGGCGACCATCTGGGACAATAGTCTGCGATGGCCGTTTCTCCCGCTCGCGTCGTGGCTTTCGAGATCCTTTTGAGGGTCGAACGCGAAGACTCTTACGCTGCCGAACTGCTCCATTCCACTCGCCTCGCAAAGCTTTCTCCGCGTGATCATGGGCTCGCCACTGAGCTGGTGATGGGCGTTCTCCGCTGGCAGTCTTTGCTTGATCAGCGGCTGGCCACCGCATCGTCGCAAAAGCTCGAGCGGCTGGACGGCGAGGTTCTGGCCGCATTGCGCCTAGGCGCGTATCAATTGCAATTTCTCTCTCGAGTGCCGGCGCGGGCGGCGATCTTCGAGAGCGTGGAACTCATCAAAGCCGCGCGAAAGCGCTCGGCTGCATCGTTCGTGAATGCGGTTCTCCGGACGATTGCAAGGGCCGGCGCGGAAGACATCTTCGCGGAAATCGGCAAGTCGCCCGACTCGATCGCTCTGGCGCGGAACGCCGCTCATCCCCCGTGGCTGGTGGGTCGCTGGATCGCGCACTATGGGCTTGAGGCAACGCGGCAGATCTGCATCCATGATCAGACCGTACCGGCCACGGCGATTCACATTCACGACGATCTATCTAATGACAATCTATCTGACGCCGAACTTGCCGAGGCAGGAGTGCAGCTCGCACCAGGGCGACTGCTATCCGCGGCTCGACGCGTTGTTTCGGGCGACGTAACCGGAACGCGCGCCTCTCGGGAAGGCCGCATCTCCATTCAGGATGAAGCTTCTCAAATGGTCGCGCTGCTGGCCGGTCGTAGCAAGATGATCGCTGGAACGATTCTTGATTGTTGTGCCGCTCCTGGCAGCAAGACAGCATTGCTTGCCCGGCGCAACCCGCGCGCCAAAGTGTTTGCGACGGAGTTGCATCCTCACCGCGCGCGTTTGCTGCAGAACCTCATCCGTTTGCCAAACGTCTATGTGGTTGCGGCGGACGCACGTCAGTCGCCTTTCTCGTTTGCCTTCAACTGCATTCTCGCCGACGTTCCTTGTTCCGGCACCGGCACTCTGGCCCGCAATCCCGAGATCAAGTGGCGGCTCAAAGCCGAAGACCTGCGCGATCTTCAATCGCGACAGGTAGCTATCCTCAAGTCCGCGCTGGCCCAGCTTGCGATTGGTGGACGGCTCGTCTATTCCACGTGTTCGCTGGAGCGCGAGGAAAACGAAGCTGTGCTGGAGCTTGTCCTCGATGCCACGACCGAATTCAAAGTCGTCGATTGCAGAGGAGAGCTGGAGCAACTGCAGCAGTCTGGCGAAATGTGCTGGCAGGATATCTCGTCTCTTCTCGCCGGACCCTACCTGAGAACAATTCCCGGAGTGCATCCTTGCGACGGCTTCTTCGCCGCGATGATCGAACGAAGAGGGGCGAAACGAAAGATGACCCGAATCGGAGCTGAGCAATAGGAATGCGGTGCTATCGCGAATCCAGAGTAGCTACGGCCGCAGGCAACTGCCGAGCTGCGCTCGGCTTGGACGGGCGAGGGCGCCCGTCCCCACACGAGCAGCTGCAACAACGCTGAATCCGCGCTAGCGCACTTCGAAATTCACCGCGCTGCCCACCACGATTTTCTGTCCTGGCGCCGGAGTCTGGGTCACGATCATGCTGGCTGCACTGGGCTCGGATACCGCAGAAGCCACCGGCGCGGCTTGCGGCTCGCCAGGTAAAGGCGTTGCCGGCACAGGGGGGAACACGCTAACCTTGCCGACCTTGATTCCGGCGTCCTGCAGTGCCAGCATCGCGCTGCCGAGCGGTTGTCCGGTGAGGTTCGGCATCACATAGGTCAGCGGCTCGGCGCCGTCGCTCACCAGCAGACTGATTTTCGGGGCCGCCACGCCGCTGGCATTCGGCGGCGGGCTTTGCGAGATCACCCGATCCAGCGGGGCGTCCGGCAAATTGACATGCGCGACCGCACCCAGACTGAGCCCGCGCCGGCGTATGTTTAATTCTGCTACCCGCTCGCTGCCTCCCGTCACGTCGGGAATCGTCACCCGCTGCGGCCCCAGACTTTCGGCCACGCGAATCGACCAGCCTCGCCGCACCTTCGCACCCGGCGGCGGAATCTGGGTCATGATTCTTCCTTCGGGCATGTCGGCGCTGTAGAATTGACGCTCAATCACCACCTGCAGGCCCAAAGCTGCGCCCGCGCGCTCGGCTTCCGCCGGACCCATGCCCACCACCTTCGGGATGGCCACCTCGCGCCCGTGGATAGCGAACCGCATCGCGGTGAGCGCCGAAATGAGCGCCACCGTCATCAGCACCAGCGCCAAGAGCAACATGCGAAAAAACTGCCGCATTGCTGCCGATTATAGCGTCTCTGCAAGCGGAAGAACTTATGGCTGGGCGCCGTCCTGCTCTTTCCACTCATGGCCACACGCGCTGCAGGTCCATCCCCGCTTGTACTCCAGGTAAGTGACATCGAGCGACTGGCACTGGGGACACTTCGGCTGCTCGAAATCGCCGACGCCCTCAACATCGAGCATTTCGGGAATTGGCTGGTTCAGTATTTCGCTGGCCGCTTCCGCATCTTCGGCGCGCACTTTTAGTTTGATTCCGCCGAGAAGATTGGAGATGAACCAATCCAGGCAAACCATGTTGTCGTCCACCAGATAGGCCTGAATCCCCGCCGACTCCAGACTACCCTTTGCCAGCAGCGCCTCGGGAAGGTCGCGGAACTGGCGCAGCGTAACGGTTTCGCTGAGTTCGAAGACGTCTCGGCTAGAAGGCGGAGCACTTTCTATCTTGAGCCCGCGCTTCGCAACCTCCGCCTGGAACGCCTCCTGGGCAGCAATGCTTAATTCATCGCCGCTTTCAGCGATCTGCCTGAGTTCTTCGTCGCTCATGGCGGAGTACACACCGGTCATGCGCAGGCGTTCTTGTTCAGGTGTCGGCATCGTCATAGGCGGAAATGATACTCCGGAAACGAGTCTCGCCATCGGTTTTGATTTTGGACTGGCAACGACGGCAGCGCAGTTCTTGAAAATCATTTGCCCGCGTTCGCATTGATCCGCCGTCAGTTTCGCCGCATCGCAGGCTGAAATATTTCTCTGCGCACTCAGCGATCTCTGCGGTTAACGGGCTTCCGCACGCGCGAAGCTATGTCAGCCAACCTGCCAGACCGTATCCAGGACCGTCCCATCGACCCACTTCACCACCGCGCAGGGACGATCGCCCAACTTCGGCCGCGCGGGCTTGCCGCAGATCTTCTCGACTTCCGCCTTGATGTCCTGAATCGGGCGAATCGGCAGCTTCGGTCCCTGCACCGCCACTGCATGGAGCAGGTCCGTGCGCTGCGGATTGATCGCGATTCCCCGCTCGGTCACAACCACGTCAATCATCTCACCCGGTCCCGTCATCGTCGTAACCTCGTCCACGATCACGGGAATGCGGTCGCGGAACGACGGCAGCGCAAGAATCGTGCAGCCCGCAAACAGGCAGTTCTGCCATCCGCCAATGCCGTGCAGCAAGCGTCCGTCGGAGTGCGTCACCACGTTGGCGTTGAAGTTCACGTCCACTTCCGTCGCGCCCAGTACCACCGCATCGACCAGCGAAGCGAAGTTCCCCTTGCCGTGGTAGTTGTAGGAAGTGAACGGCGACGTGGCTACGTGCCGCGGATCGTTCGCGATCGACTTCACGCCATCGAGATCGAACGTCTGTCCATCCAGGATGTAATCCGTCAGCCCTTCACGCAGCAACTCAACCAGAAATTTAGTCGATCCGCCACGAACGAAACGAGCCTTGACTCCATCCTGCTTCATCATCTGTTTCAGATACTCGACGAAGGCCAGCGCGATTCCGCCCGAGCCCGCCTGGAACGAAAATCCGTTCTTCATGATTCCCGCTGCCCGCAGAAACCGCGCGACCAACTCCGCAATCCGCAGCCGGTCCGGCGAACGCGTGATCTGTGTCGTGCCGGAAACAATCTTCGCGGGATCGCCGATCGATTCCACTTCCACCACAAAGTCCACGTTGTTGCCCTGAATCTGCCAGGGCACACACGGAAAGGGCGCGAGGTTATCGGTGACCACGATCACGCGATCGGCATAGATCGAATCCGCCAGCGCAAAGCCGAGCGAACCACAAGCCGACTTGCCGTGCGAGCCATCCGCATTCCCGAAAAAATCGGCGGTTGGCGCGGCAATTACTGCGACGTCAATGTGAACTTCTCCATCTTGAATCGCCTGGTAGCGGCCGCCATGGGAACGGAGCACACCCATGCCGCGCATCTTTCCCTGCGTGCAGTAGTCGCCCAGAGGGCCGTTCATCGAGCCTTCGATGTGATGGATCACGCCTTTTTCCATCAGTTCGATGGCGCTCTTCTGGGAAGGGAACGACGCGCTCGGAAACCACATCAGATCCTTGACGCCGATTCTGGCCGCCGCCTCCAGTGCCATCAGCGCAACTTTATCGCCGTCGCGCAGATGATGATGGTTCGAGATCACCATCCCGTCGCGCAGTCCGCACTTGCGCAACGCCGTCTCCAGATCAGCGACGCGTTTATCGCCACTATCCGGATAATCTTTATTCGAACAGATTGCCGGCGCCGCCTTGCGTCCGTGCGGCTGAAATTTTCGCGCGCCTAGGAACGGAATCTGAGGCTTGCCGTTGACCATCGTCGGCACCTTGCGCCCCACGGCGTTGTGAGCCAGTTCCACTCTTTCTTTTACACTCGCACTCACGAAATCGCTCCCATCGCCTTCGCGCGCTCCACCAACTTCAGCGCCCGCTGCACCACTGGCGGATCGATCATCTTCGATCCCAGGCTCACCACCGCCAATCCCTTGCTCTGCGCTTCCTCAAAAGCGGCCACCACTTTCCGCGCTTTCTCGATTTCGACGGCGCTCGGGTGGAACGCTTCGTGGATCACGCGAATCTGGCCGGGATGAATGCATCCCATGCCTTCAAATCCCGCAGCCCGCGAGGCTTCTCCCCAACGCCGCAACCCTTCCAGGTCGGCGACATCGCTGAAGACCGAGTCAATCGCCTGCACTCCCGCCGCGCGCGCCGCATTCACCACGCGCGAGCGCGCATATTGCGACTCACGCCCTTCCGTGGTCTTCACCACGCCGAGATCGGCGGTGTAATCTTCGAGCCCAATCGTGAGGGCCGCCACATTTTCGCTTGCCGTCGCTACGGCAAAGGCGTTCTCGATTCCCAGCGCCGATTCGATGATCGGCATGATCCAAATCGGCCGGATAATTCCTTTGCGCTCCTCGATCTCGGCGATCATGCGATCCACTTCCCTGACCTGCTCGGGTTGCTCGACCTTCGGAATCAGAATCAGATCCGGGGTCTCGCCCACCACTTCCGCCAGATCTTCGAGCCCCAGCGGCAATTGGTTGATGCGCACCATGCGCTCGCACGATCCGAAATCTACGGCGCGCAAAGTATTTCGCACCAGGAGGCGAGCGGCGTCTTTCTCCGCGCGATGCACTGAGTCTTCCAGATCGAGAATCACGGCGTCGGGCGCATGCAATGAGGCGTTGATGTAATACTTGGGTTCAGAGCCCGGCAGATATAGACGCGAGCGGCGCAGCCTGTCCTTTTGCGACGGCGGCGGCAGCGGATGCTGCTCGGGCAGCGCGCGCTTGCCGAGCGCAATGCCGGCGCGCCTGGCCGCGGCCTCGATGCGGGCCGCGATCACAAAGGGCAGCGCGCCTTCATCGCGAATCGCAACCCGCGCGTCTTTCACGCCGAGTTCGTCCAGAACTTCCCGCGTCTGCTCAAGAATCGCCGAACCGTAATAGGGCGCAACCCGCGACTCCAGTGAGATCTCGATCCCGCCGCTGTCGCGCGCCTCAAAGGCGACGTGCAGGTCCGACCGGACTTCTTTGCCCCAATGGCCTGCCTCGGCAGAACGCGGGGACGTAGTCTCTACAGCGCTGTTCATAATTTCCTCAGCTCGAAACAGCGAGCAACCCGGGGTTGAAAAACACTGAGATCCCCTGTGCCCCCTGTGGTTATCGCACTTTGTCCAAAATCGCGTCCGTCATCTGCACCGTCGAAGCCGCGCCCTGACTGATTGCTTTTGCACCGCCCGTAAATCGCATCATATCGTAAGTCCGGACTTTCCCTTCACGCACGACATCCGCAATCGCCGTGCGAATGCGATTCGCTTTCTCGTCTTCGCCCACGTGATCGAGCATCATCGCCGCCGAAAGAATCATCGCAATCGGGTTCACGATGGGCGGATTCAACTCGGCATACTTCGGCGCCGACCCGTGCGTGGGCTCGAATACGGCCACATCATCCCCAATGTTGCCGGAGGCGGCGAATCCGAGCCCGCCCACCAGTCCCGCAAACGCGTCGGAAAGAATGTCGCCGAACAGATTCGAGGCCACGATTACGTTGTACTCCTCTGGATTCTTGTTCAGCCACATCAGTTGCGCGTCAATGTTGGTCGACCAGAGCGCAATCCCGGGATAATTCTTCACCACCTCTTTTGCCACTTCTTCCATCATGCCCGAAGTCTCGCGCACCACATTCGGCTTCTCGCAAATCGTCACACCCTTGAAACTGCGGTTCTTCGCATACTCGAAAGCCGCGGTCACGATGCGCTGCGCCGCCTTGCGAGTGATGATGCGGCAACTCACCGCCAGTTCCGGCCCGGGGACGCTGGCAAAGGCCTTGAACCTGGGATGGCTGTTCAGCGCAACGCGCACGATCTCTGGAGGATTCGTCCACTCCACGCCGGCGTACATGCCCTCGGTGCCTTGCCGGAACACGGTAGTGTCGATGCGCGGCTCGTCAAAACCGCCGCGGGTGTTCTTCCGAATGTAATTGAGCGGATTGCCCGTGAACCCGACGCACGGCCGCATGCAGATATCGAGATTGAATTTCTGCCGCATAGTCACGATCGGCGAGTAATAGACGTAACCCTTTCCCTGTAACTCGGGATTAAGCTCTGCTTGCGCCGCCTTGTTCGGCTTGGAAGTAATCGCTCCGAACAAGCCCAACTTATGCTTGGTGAGTAACTCGATCGTCCGCTCCGGCAACGCATTGCCCTGGGTGCGCCAGCAGTCCCATCCGATATCGGCATGAATGTACTCGGCATCAAAGCCGACCGCCTTCAAAACCCGCAAAGATTCGGGCAGAACCTGATTTCCGATGCCGTCTCCCGGCATGGTAATAACTGTGTACTTCGCCATGATTGCTCCCCTAAGTATCTACCGCCGAGACGCCGAGAAACCCTTAAACAAGTTTGTCATCCTGAGCGAAGCGAAGGACCTGACTTTATCTCGGCATTCTCTGCGTCTCGGCGGTGAAAGCACTACGCCAGACCCAGCCGCTTCGCCACCAGATTCTCGACTCCACCCGCAATCACCAGCGACTGCGGCACGCTGCCCAGCGCCGGAAACGTAAACTTCTCGCCGCGCCAGCTGATCGTGCTCGAAGTGAAATCGATATCGATCTCGTCGCCGGGAATGATCGACTTCTCCTTCGCGGCGATCTCCTTCGCAAACTGCTCGCGCACGCGCGCCACAAATTCCGGTACCTCGATGCATAAGAAACCATTGTTGAACGCATTCCGCAGATACGTCTGCGAAAAGCTGGCCGCGATCACCAGCGGAATGCCTTTTGCCTTAAGGCAGGTGACTGCCTGTTCGCGGCTTGAGCCCGTGCCAAAGTTGAATTGGCCGACGATCACATCGCCCGCCTTGGTGCGCGCGGCGAACTGCGGATCGTAGTTTTCCATCACCACGCTCGCCATCATTTCCGGAGTCACGTCGTCGCGATAGGTGTAGTCCTTACCGTAAATCGCATCGGTGTTGACGTTATCCTGGGGCATGAACACGAGCCGCCCCTTCACGCGCTGCGGAAAGCCTGCCAGGATTTCAACTTGCTCAGCCCCGCCGGACGCCGACGCCAATTCCGTGTAAGCGCGCTGCGGCGCGCGATTCGCGAACTCATGCGGCCCGCGAATATAACCGGCAATCGCCGAAGATGCCACGACCTCCGGACTTGCCAGGTAGCACTTCGCATCGCGCGATCCCATGCGGCCTTTGAAGTTTCGGTTCGTCGCCGAGATTCCAACCTCGCCCGCCTCAAGCAATCCCACGCCGAGGCCAATGCACGGCCCGCAGCCAGAGGGAAGCGGGTGCGCGCCCGCATTCATCAGCGTCTGCCAAATGCCGCTCCGCTCCGCTTCTTCCTGCACCCACTTACTGGCTGCACTCAAATAGAACTTCACGCCCGAGGCAACTTTCTGACCTTTGAGTACCTTCGCCGCCGCGGCTAAATCTTCCAGCCGCGAATTCACACACGAAATCAGATACGCCTTCTGAATCGCCACTCTGCCCTTCTCAATTTCAGAAAGCGACTGCATCGCCTGCACCGTATCGGGGCCCGACACATGCGGAGTTACTTGCCCTAGGTCGAGCGTAATCCGCGCCGCATAGAGGGCATCTGGATCGGGCGCCGGAGGATTCTTCGCCCAGCTATCCATGTCCTCCTCTGAAAATCTCTCGACTCCCATCGCTTTTAACCGTTGGTGAACGCCGCGCAAATACTGGACCGTGACCTCGTCCACGGGAAACCAGCCCACCAGCGGGCCCCACTCCGTGGTCATATTCGAAATCGAAAGCCGCGCATCCATCGATAACGACGCCACTCCGGGCCCCGTGAACTCGACCGCCGCATTCAGGCATTCGTCGTGGTTATAAAGGCCGCACAACGTAATGATGACATCCTTGCCGGTGACGCCGTCCGGCAACTTGCCTCCGAGCACGACCTGAATCGACCGCGGAATCTGCCACCAGAAATCGCCCGTGGCCCACACCGCGGCCGCATCCGTGCGGACAATCGGCGTTCCGATTGCGCCCAGCGCGCCGTACATATTGGAATGCGAATCCGATGCCACCACAAACGAACCGGGAATCACATATCCGCGCTCCACCATGATCTGGTGGCCGATGCCCGACCCGGCGGGATAGAAATCCACGCCCTGCTCTTTGGCGAACGCTTCAATGGCGCGGTACTTCTTCAGGTTCGCTTCATCCCGATTCTGAATGTCATGGTCGAGCGCGAACGTGAGCTGCCGCGGATCTTTTACTTTCTTCGCGCCGATGCCCTTAAACTTGCTCATCACCGCCGAAGTGTTGTCGTGCGTCATGCAGCGATGCGGACGAATCGTCAGGAAATCCCCCGCCCGCAGCGGCCGCGCCGGCCCTTCGGTCATGTGTTTCTGCGCGATCTTTTCAACGATGGTCTGATCCATTTAGAACCTCAGCCTCTCCGCTTCAACTCAAATCCCAAATACATCATCTGCCCAACATGATGATGCAGATGCGTCGCACATGTCAGAACTATGCCAAATCGATCCTGGGCGTCCGCACCCACGGCTGCGTATTCCTTTGACCAGTCGTCCGCCGACTGACTGCTGATCGTGGCGATCGCCATCTCAATCGTCTGATCGAATTTCTTCAACACTTCTGCTTTCGATGGCCGCGTCACTTCCGAAAACTCCATCGGACGATCCCGCACATAGCCCGTTCCGGCAATTTGCGTCCCAATGTAGTAATTCAAGTTACCGGTCAGATGCAGCACGAGATGGCCAAAGCTGTTGCCGAAGGCGAAAGGCTTGGCCCAAAACTGCTCGTCGCTCAACGGCACCGCCAAGTCGCGAACCATGCCTGCAAGCTTCGAGTAACGGGCCGTTAGGTCTGATGCAATCGTCTGTTTCAGATCCGCCATTGAGTTACTCCTGCACACGTAGTCACGGCCGCCCTCGACTATGAAGGTGGGCGCAGTTCGCCAGGTCCACATCCGCTGCCAGAAGCCGGGCTTCGCCCGGCTGGACGGACGAATGCGTCCGTCCCTACGTGGGTCTTGGCTAGCGACGCTTCTTGCTGACCTTCTTGACTGCCTTCGCTTTCGGTTTCTTCTTCATATCCGACTTCATCAGCGCCATCAGCTTCGCGACCGGCCCGAATTTCTCCAGATTCCAAATTGCGTCGATCAGCTTCTGCTGCGCCTTCGCTGACAGCACGCCCTCCGCCAGCGCGCGGAATTTTTCTTCGATCTCCGCATCGCTCAGCGGATTTCGCGGGTCACCCTTCGGATAATCGAGCTGCTTCGAGAATTTCTGTCCGTCGGTAGTCGTGATGTTCACAATCACCCGCTGCAGCGCGGGAAAAACCTTCTCGATTTCGGGATCGGCCACGACTTCCACTTTCTTGAGTTGCGCTCGAATCGTCGGGTCCATGATCTTCTTCATCTCGAATTGCGCCGGCGTCACTTGCCGGTCGACCAGCGCCGCTGCAATCACGTAAGGCAGCGAATGATCCGCCGTCTCTTTCGTATGCGGATCGTACTTGCTCGGGTCGGAAAGAATGTCGGCCGCCCGCGCCAGCGAACGGATCTGAATTCTCTCCACTTGATCCGGACGCAGGTCGTTGCCCTTGACCAGGTCAAGCACGGCCGAAATTGGAGCGTGCGTCAGCGCTTCGGTCGGGAAAAATTTCATCCCGCACTGCGTGATGCGCCACGACTCGCCGAGTCCATCCGTCAGCAGGTTCTGCTTCCACTCCGGACCAAAGCACTGCACCAATCCTTCTTTGCCGTCGATCACGTGCTCGGGGCCGCTGTAGCCCTTCTCGGCCAGGAGCGCCGCCAGCACGCCGCTTTGCGTCGCCAGCGGATCGACAGTGTTCTTCATCATCGTCAGCTTGCCCGCAGTCACCGCGCCCATGGTGCAATGCCGCGAAGCCGAAATTCCGATCGCATGTTGAATCTGTTCCCAACTCAAACGCAACGCGCGTCCCGCGACGATCGGCGAGACAAATGCCGTCAGCGTCGCATGATGCCAGCCGCGCTCGCGGATTCCGGGAAAGGCCGCCTCGCACAAGCGCATTTCGAACTCGTGGCCGAGTACAAATCCGACAATCAATTCTTTGCCATCGCTTCTG
>Ga0181523_10000762_pt1 | contig 36126 bp, 28 predicted proteins | sample PEATcosm2014_Bin_43_FD_119752 | JGI IMG/M metagenome (GOLD analysis project Ga0181523, IMG submission 119752) | Peatland microbial communities from MTU Mesocosm Facility, Houghton, MI, USA - PEATcosm2014_Bin05_30_metaG | ecosystem: Environmental > Terrestrial > Soil > Wetlands > Peat | place... | reverse complement strand
GAGCTCTCCCAGCAGGGCATCGGGCAGACCACCTGCGTCGGCATCGGTGGCGACCCCGTGCCCGGCACCAACTTCATCGACTGCCTGGCCGCCTTCGAGGCCGACCCCGAGACCAAGGCCGTGATGATGATCGGCGAGATCGGCGGCTCAGAGGAGGAGCGTGCGGCTGAGTTCATCGCCACCAGCATGACCAAGCCGGTGGCGGCCTACATCGCCGGTGTCACGGCCCCGCCGGGACGCAAGATGGGCCACGCCGGCGCCATCATCTCGGGCTCCCAGGGCACGGCCCAGGCCAAGATGGAGGCGCTGTCGGCCGCCGGGGTCGCGGTGGCCCAGAACCCGACCGAGTGCGGGGAGAAGATGGTCTCGATCGTGCGGGGTCTCGGCTGAGCCAGTCCCCACAGTGTCCAGGCCCGATATCCCGGATACCCGGGCGGCGCCTCGTTAGCGTCTGACCCATGGACTCCGAGCCGCCCGCCGAGGGACCACGGCGCCGCCGTGTCGGTGTGGCGCGCCGGAAGAGCCCGCCCGCGGCCCCGCTCCGCGTGTCGGACCTCGACCCGACGCAGCGGCGGCTGGCCATGCTCCGCTGCGTCGCCACCATCGCCCTCTCGTGGGTGCTGATCGTCGGCGCGTACTTTCTGCTGCCGATCGGCCATGAGTCGGGCCTGCGGGCGCTGGTCCGCCTCGGCGCCGACATAGCGCTGATCGGCGCCGTGTTCGCCTGGCAGATCGGGCGCATCAACGCGGCCGAACTGCCCGAGTTGCGCGCGGTGGAGGCGCTCGGCATCGTGATCGCGCTGTTCCTCGTCCTGTTCTCAGCCATCTACCTCTCAATGTCCCACGAGTCTCACTTGACCTTCACCCAAGACCTCGACCACGCCAAGGCGCTGTACTTCACGATCACCGTCTTCTCTACGGTGGGCTTCGGCGACATCACACCGAGGACCGACGCGTCGCGCCTGATCGTGTCAGCGCAGATGCTGCTCGACCTGGCCATCATCGGTGTCGTCGTGCGGCTGCTCTTCAACGCGGCGAAGAGCAGGGTCGCCCCGGCTGACGGGCCGGCGGGCTCGACCGGTGATGCCTCCTAATTCGGCGGGATCGGGCCGGTTGCCCTATTCCCTTGCCGGGGTGAGGGGCCAAGTGGAAAGGGAGTAGGACCGGTCGCCGAGCACTGCTGTCGCCGACGAGCTGCGCCTGCAAAACTCATGGCGATGAGGTGTAGGTGCGTGCCAACAGTTTGTTCAGACTTCTTCCTCTGAAGGATCGGCCGCCGGAACGGGTGCAACGATTGTTAGATACGACCTCGAGCAGGAGGACATATATGCCGTGGCGTTCACGTCGATCCCCGAGGCCGAGAGCATCAGAACGCGGCGCGGGCCCTACGCATCAAGTAGCCAATCCCAAGTTTCCGAAGACCTTGCCCGAGTTTCGGTTGTTCGCGGTGATCAAGACGTGGATGGATGAGGACATCATCGAAGCAACCGTACGCAATGCGACAATCCAAGGTGCCGAAAAGGTGTTCATCGTCGACAACGGCAGCACCGACCGTACGTTGACTAGGGCAGAGTCAGCTGGAGCCACCGTCGCTGAGGTGTATGAAACGGACGCTTTCAATGGAAGGATTGCTCAGGCATTTGTCAACGCAGTGGTGGCTCGAGAGTCTCTTCGATGTCGTGCGCCCTACGTATGGTGGCTCCATCTTGATAGCGACGAGTTCGTCGAGGGTCCGGACGGAATGACCGTACGGGATTATCTCGCCAGTTTGGACGAGCAATTCAAGGTTGTGGGTTCCATATTCGTCAATCACTTGCCAACCGCGAAGCCAGAGTACATCTCGGGATTTCATCCGATCGACTTTCAACCGTGTGGATACTACTTCCAAGACACCTGGTCCATCTGCGGAATGCCTCATTGGAAACATCCAATTCAACGCTTCGACCGACATGATCGGTTCCTCCAATGTAGACCCGGTGCACACTTCGTCTTCGGTGGAGGTCGGCTAGCTGAGCCGACTCGCGATGTCGTGATCCATCATTTCCAATATCGTGACGAGACCCTCACTAGGGCCAAGACCGCGGTCGCGTATGGAGATCGCGCAGACCCGTCGCGACATGATCACGGCAATGATTTCAAAATTCGGTTCGAGACCCTTGATGCGGTCTACGAGAGACGGTGGACGGACATGGAACCAACGATCCCCTCACTTGAACCGTGGTCATCGATCGAAGGTCTTCCAAGATGGTATGACGTCGCTGACGTCCGTCACGCTCGGGATCAATGGAAGAATCCGACGTAGGGAGGCGACGCAAGAAGGCCGGTGACGATAACTATTCGACAGCCATTCGATGTCCCGCGAGAAATCGTCATCCGATGGCACCCCGAGCCGCTGCGACCCGCTAATGAGCCCCGTGGCCACCGGCGTCGCGCTCGGTGACACCTGTGAGGGCGCCGATCGAGACAGGGATGAAGGCAAGCGTGCTCTCCAACCTCTAGTCCCCCGACGTGGTCCGGCTCAACACGATGTTCCGGTAGGCCGATCCGGCCACGACCGCGTCCCGCTCGCCGAAATCCGCGATCTTCCCGTTCGCCAGGACCAGGAGCAGGTCGCACTGCGCCGTCGTCTCGATGCGATGCGAGATGATCACGACCGTGACGTGCCCTCTGAGCTCGGAGAGGGTTTGGCGGATGAGCTTCCCGGTGCGTCCGTCCACCGCGCTGGTCGGCTCGTCCAGGACGATGAGCTTGGGGGAGCCGATGAGCGCACGTGCGATGGCGAGGCGCTGCTTCTGCCCGCCCGACAGGGCGCTGCCACCCTCACCCACGGGCGTCTCGTAACCTGCGGGCATCCGGACGACGTCCTCGTGCAGGTGTGCCGACCTCGCGGCGTCGATGACCTCCCACTCCTCGAAGTCCCGGAAGAACCTGATGTTGTCCATGACCGAGCCCTGCAGGAGCACCGGTTCCTGGGGCACGAGCGCCACCGTGCTGTGCGCATCGCTGTTGGAGATCGCCGCCGCGTCCTCGCCGCCAATCGTGACCCGACCGCTCGTGGGCTCGCGTAGGCCCAGCAGGAGCTGGCTGATGGTCGTCTTGCCGCTGCCCGAAGGTCCGAGCACACCGATGATCTTTCCTTCCGGGATGTGCATGGTGATGTCGCTGAGGGCCAGCGTCACCCCGTCGTAGGAGTACTCCACGGAATCGAAGTCCACCTCGAAGGACTTGGGGACGCGCTCTCCGGGACTGATTCGAGCGTCCTCGAAGCGACGGAGGTCGAACGTGAGGTCCTCCAGCAAGCCGTGAGAGGCGCGGAGACCCTGGATCGAGGCCTGGACGGCCGAGCCGTAGCTGACGGATCGCAGCACGAGGATGAGGACGGCTCCGTCCTTCTCGAGAGCCGCGTGCCCCTGACCGGCCAGGAAGACGATCCCGACGATGACGATTCCGAGTGCGCAGGACTGGTACAGGATGGGCGCTATGGCGCCGAGCCGCACGGTCCTGCGCCACACGTGACCGGTGCCCTGGATCAACATGCGGAGCCTGTCCATGACGCGGGTCTCCACACCGAACAATCGGAAGTCCCGGCTCAGACGTGTGTACTCGGTCACCTGTGTGACCATGGCTCTCGAGACCTTGGAGAGCTCGCGGTTTGCCGCCCTGGTGCGCAGGTTGAGTGGCCGAAGCATCTGCAAGAGCACAAAGCCGAGGCCGAGGACGACGATCGCCGCAACGGGATCGACTACCAGCGCCACCCCCAAGAGCGCGGACACCATCAGGAGCGCTTGGAGGCCGCCCGACAGGCTCCCGACGACAGAGGCGGTGGCCGCGCTGTTCATCCCGAGCATCTGTTGGATATGCCCGAGCCGCTCGGTGGATTGGAGGGACCAGTTGGACCGGAAGAACCCGGTGACGAGGCGTGTACGAGTCAGTGTCAGCGCCCGTTCTGAGACAGATGTGCTGAGCAGGAGAGCGAAGATGCTGGTGGAGAAGAAGAGCGCCAATGCCAGGAGCGAGACGATGATCGCGCTCGTCGGTGAGAAGGAGGGACCGAAGGGGGGATGGATCTCGTGCTTGCCCTCGACCCCGGCCAACACGACCTCTGAGATGACCAACAACAGGACTGCTTGGCTCAGAGCGCCGATGAGGGAGAGGAGGGTGAAGGCGACGATCTTCCACCGCAGAGAGCCCAGGCCAATCGTTCGCATGACCGAGAGCAAGGAGTCGGTCGGTGCGTTCCCGGTGCTGGACGGCTGGGTCATGGAGAAAGGTTTCTCTACTGGTCCCGTTGCGGCGGCAGCGGACGCCCCTGTGCGAAGGATCGCAGAGCGAGATTGTTGACCCGTAGACAGGTCCGGTTCGGGCTCGGCCCGGACGGTGGACGGATCCGTGACCCGCAGGATGGGGCTCAGGCCGCTCCGCTGATAGCCCTGGTCGATCTCGGTCATTTCGACCGCCTCCGGCGACGATGACCGCTCCCGGCCAGCGTCGACTGGATTCCAAACTCGAGCATGCGAAGTCCTTTTCGCTCCTGTGAGGACCACGCGGCATGCACGCCACAGGTACCTTATGCGCATCCAAACATTAGCCCTGGCGCGCCCTGCCGACGACGGGGTCGGATCACAGTGCTGTCACAATAAGTTTGGGCTGGCGTAACCCAAGTGCGGTCCTGGGCTTGGCTTGGGGCCAGCCGAAGGACCGGAATCTCGAGGTTCTAGTCGATGCCGGTGACCACCTTGCACTCGCGTCCGTTGGCCAAGAACACGCCCGAGATGAAGTCGCGCTGCCACAGCTCCATGGAGACCGCTCGTTCCCAGCGCGTATAACTGACCCGGCGCCGTCTCCTCGGGACCGGGACAATGAGCTGGTTGCGTAGGTACCAGCACCCGATAGATGGTCGAACAGGCCGGCATCGGATCGATGCCGGCCCGCCTCGTCCTCGGGGCAGAGTCGTTTGGGATTGCTCTTCAGCTGGTCGATCAACACCCCGATGCCGCCGGAGCGATAGTGACGGATCCAACGGTGCACGGCCTGGCGGCTCAGCCCCTAACGCTCGGCCCCTTCGGTGCACCGAGCACCTACATGACTGCCTGACACCGCTGCTCCATGACGCTGAGCTCACCAGCACCGGGACCCACCCCTTCCGTCGTCAGATCGACGGTCAGAGTTCAATCGGTAAGTTAGGTGTAACGCATCAGTCCGCGCCGGGGTGCAAATCAGTCCGGGCCGACAATCGAGCTGCGGGACCGCATCTGCACCCACCCATACTGCTACGAGCCGGCCGAGAGCTGCCCGGCCGACCACATCGAGCCCTATGCCGGCGGCGGCCCGACGACCCAGGAGAACAGGCCGCTGCTCTGCGGGTTCGACAACCGGCTGCGCAACCAGCGGGACCGGCGGGAGCGTCCACCGCCGCCCTCGGTGGCGGCAGCCTGAGGCGGGCCAGCCGCCGGTCGGGTCAGTGCGGCGAGAGCGCGGCCGGCCACCGAGGCACGGGAGAGCATCCTGGGCCAGCCGAGGTTCCAACTAGATTGGCGTGGTGCGCCTCGCGGTCCTTGTCTCGGGTTCCGGGACGATTCTGCGGGCCATGTTCGAGGCCGGTCTCCCCGTCACCGTTGTCCTCTCGGACCGGCCCTGCGCCGCCCTCGCCCTGGCCGAGGAGAACGGCGCAGTGGCCGAACTCGTGGACCGGAACCTCCACGGCGGCTTCGGGCCCGGTTTCGACCGCGACGGGTTCACGGCGACCGTGGCCGCCACCCTGGTCGCTCACCAGGTGGACCTGGTGGCCATGGCCGGCTTCGGCACCGTCATGACCGAGGCCGTCCACCGCGCCTTTCCGGAACGCATCCTCAACACGCACCCGGCCCTGCTGCCTGCGTTCCCGGGGTGGCACGGTGTGCGCGACGCTCTGGCCGCCGGTGTGTCCGAGACCGGGTGCACGGTGCACCTGGCCACGCTCGAGATGGACGCCGGCCCGATCCTGGCCCAGGAGGTGGTCCCTGTGCTGCCCGGCGACACCGAGGAGACGCTGCACGAGCGGATCAAGGTGGCCGAGCGCACGCTCTACCCGGCCACGGTGGCCTGGGCGCTGGGGGAGCTCGAGGCGGGGCGTGAGATCGCACCGCCGGCCCGGATGCCGGTGCGGGCCGGAGCAGCGGCAGGAGCCAGCGTGGGTGCCGGGGTTCCCGGCAGTGGGGTGGCGAGCAGGGAAAGAACGGAGAGGCCGTGACGCAGAGAAGGGGTGGGCGAAGGAGTGACGAGGAGATGACGTCGTGAGGGCCTTGCTGTCGGTGTACGACAAGGAAGGCTTGGTCGAGCTGGCCCGGGGCCTCTCGGACCTGGGATGGGAGCTGGTGGCCAGCGGCAACACGGCGGCCAAGCTGAGTGAGGCCGGCATCGCCCACATTGAGGTGGCCGAGGTGACCGGATCGCCCGAGATGCTGGGAGGGCGGGTCAAGACCCTCCACCCCAAGATCCACGGCGGGATCCTGGCCGACCGGGCCAAGCCCGAGCACCTGGCGGACCTGGAGGCCAGCGGCATCGACGTCATCGACCTGGTGGTCTCGAACCTCTACCCGTTCTCGTCGGATCCCTCCATCGAGCTGATCGACATAGGCGGCCCGACCATGGTGCGTGCCGCCGCCAAGAACCACGAGCACGTCGGCATCGTCACCTCGCCGGCCGACTACCCAGGGGTGCTCGACGAGCTGCGGGCCTCGGGCTCGCTGTCGGCGGCCACCCGCCGCCGGCTGGCCCGGGCCGCCTTCGCCCATACCGCGTCCTACGACGCGGCGATCGTCGCCTGGCTCGACGCCGGGGGCCCCGCACCTGCCACGGGTCTGGCGGGCGCCACGGACGACGACGCCAAAGAGGCCGCGCTGGCGGCCGTCCTGCCACCCACGCTGCATCTGACGCTCGAGCGCACCGAAGTGTTGCGCTACGGCGAGAACCCGCATCAGCGCGGCTCGCGCTACCGCATCGCGGGCACCGCGAGCTGGTGGGACGAGATGGAACAGCACGGCGGCAACCCGCTGTCGTACCTCAACCTCTTCGACGGGGACGCGGCCTGGCGGCTCGTCCACGAGCTCGCCGCGGACGCCGGTCCTGGGCAGGCGGCCGTGGCCATCATCAAGCACGCCAACCCGTGCGGGGCCGCCGTGGCGGGCGACCTCGTCACCGCCTACGAGCGCGCGCTGGAGTGCGACGTGCAGAGCGCCTTCGGGGGCGTCGTCGCCATTGGCGGCGACGTCAACGAGTCGGTGGCCAGAGCCATCGCGGCCGGCCCGCAGGCCGACGTCATTATCGCCGCCTCCTACACCCCCGGGGCGCTGGAGCAGCTGACGGGCCGGCGCAAGGCCACCCGGCTCCTCTCGGGGCCCGCCCCCGAGCAGGCGGTGCGCCAGCTTCGCAGCCTCGGCGCCAGCGTGCTCGTGCAGGACGTGGATGCCTTCGTCTCCCCCCGCTCCGAGTGGCGCGTCGTCACCACACGCCATCCCACCGATGACGAGTGGCGCGACCTGGTGTTGGCGTGGCGGGTCTGCGGCCGCACTACCTCCAACGCCATTGCCGTCGTCACCAACGGCCAGGCCGTCGGTGTCGGTGCCGGGCAGCAGTCACGCGTCGTGGCTGCCGAGATCGCCGTGCAGAAGGCGGGCGAGCGGGCCAAGGGCGGCGCAGGGGCGAGCGACGCCTTCTTCCCCTTCCCCGACGGGCTACTCGTGCTGGCCGAGGCCGGCGTGACGGCCGTGGTCCAGCCCGGTGGCTCGGTGAAGGACTCCGAGATCGTCGCCGCGGCCGACGAGGCGGGACTGGCCATGGTCATGACCGGCGAACGACACTTCCGGCACTGATGGGTGTCGTCCTTCTCGACGGTGAGGCAGTCGCCGCCCGCATCCGCGCTGAGGTGGCCGACCGCGTCGAGCGGCTCCGCGCCGAGGGCATCACGGTCGGCCTCGGCACCGTGCTCGTCGGCGACGACGTGCCGAGCGAGCGCTACGTCGCGCTGAAGCACGAGGATTGCGCGGCCATCGGCATGTACTCGGTGGGCGAGCACCTGCCCGCTACGGCCAGCCAGCAGGAGGTGATGGACGTCATCGCCCGCTTCAACGCCGACCCGCGGGTGAGCGCGTTCCTGGTGCAGCTGCCGCTGCCCGCGGGCCTCGACGAGGAGCGCGCCCTGCTGGCCGTCGACCCGGCCAAGGACGTCGACGGTCTGCACCCGGTGAACCTGGGACGCCTCGTCCTGGGCACGCCGGGCCCGCTACCGTGCACGCCGTCGGGGATCGTCGAGCTCCTCCACGCGTACGACGTCCCGGTCGAGGGCCGCCACGTGGTCATCATCGGCCGTGGCGTGACCATCGGCCGGCCGCTCTCCATGCTGCTGTCGCTGAAGCGCCCCGGTTGCAACGCGGCCGTGACGATGTTGCACACGGGCGTCGAAGAGCACGACGTCGCTGCCATCGTGCGCACCGCCGACATCATCGTGGCCGCCGCCGGGCGCCCCGCCCTCGTCACGCCGGACATGGTCAAGCCGGGTGCGGCCGTCGTGTCGGCGGGCACGAGCTGGGAGGGCAGGAAGCTGATCCCCGACGTGCGTGAGGACGTGGCCGAGGTGGCCGGGTGGATCACGCCCCGCCTCGGCGGGGTGGGCCCCATGACCCGTGCCATGCTGTTGCGCAACGCGCTGCGGGCGGCGGAGATGTCGGCCCGGTGAGGTCCGGTCGGCCCCAGCCCGCAGCGGCGGTCGAGCGACGACCGGGCCGGGACCGGGGAGGGCGATGCGCAGGTGAGTGAGCGGGAGTACTCGGAGCGCCCGTGGGGCAATTACACAGTCCTCGATGACGACGCGCCGGACCACAAGGTCAAGCGCATCGTCGTGCACCCCGGCAAGCGACTCAGCTACCAGCGCCACTCGAAGCGAGCCGAGCACTGGTTCATCGTGTCAGGCACGGCGATGGTCACCCTCGACGGCACCCTGACCGAGGTGCACCCGGGGGAGTCGATCGACATCCCGATTGAGGGCGCGCACCGCATCGCCAACGAGGGGGACACCGACGTCGTCTTCATCGAGGTGCAGTACGGCACCTACTTCGGTGAGGACGACATCGTGCGGCTCGAGGACGACTACGGGCGGGTCGAGCCCAGCGCGGGAGAGGTCGGGAAGGTGGTGTCGCCGAAGTGACGCGCATCGCGGAGCTGCTGCAGGACGGACCGACGTACTCGTTCGAGTTCTTCCCGCCCAAGAACGACAAGGAGCTGTCCAGGCTCGCCCGTACGATCGGCGAGCTGCAGCCTCTGGAGCCGTCGTTCGTCTCGGTGACCTACCGGGGCGGCGCCGAGTCGCGCCAGCGCACCTTCGACCTCGTCTCGGGCATGCTGCACACGACCAACCTGAACCCGATGGCCCATCTCATCTGTGTGGCGCGCACCCGCCTGGAGCTGGCCGACATCCTCGTCTCCCTACGCAAGGCCGGCGTGGAGAACCTGATGGCGCTCGGGGGCGACCCGCCCGAGGACCCCGGCGCCGGCGCCGGCGAGCTCGCCTACGCGGCGGAGCTGGTCCAGCTGGCCCGCGCCATCGGCGGCTTTTCCATCGGCGTGGCCGCCCACCCGGCCGGCCACCCGCGCTCGCGTGACCTGGCGAGCGACCGTGACTATCTCGCGGCCAAGCTCGAGCTGGCCGACTTCGGCGTCACCCAGTTCTTCTTCGAGGTGTCCGAGTACGAGGGCCTCGTCGCCGACCTGCGCGCGCGCGGTGTCGACACTCCCGTCCTGCCCGGCATCCTGCCCGTCACGTCACTGTCGACCATGGGCCGGCTGGGCGCCATGGGTGCAGCCGCGCCGACGTGGATGGAGAACCGGCTGCGCGCCGCCGACGAGCGGGGCGGGGCCGACGCGGTGCGCAAGGAGGGCGTGGAACTGGCCACCGAGCTGTGCTCCCACCTCCTCGGTTCCGGCGTGCCGGGGTTGCACTTCTACACCTTCAATACCTCGAGCGCGACGCGTGAGATCTACGCCGCGCTGGGACTGGGACCGAGCAGCAGCGGCTGATCTAATTGGTCGCGCGGAGTGAGGTCGAAAGCGTGCCAAATGCCGATCCGACGGTGGTGTGGCACCCGGTACCCAGGCCCGGTCACTCGGCGGTCCGCCGCTGGTACTCGATCGCCGATGCGGACGCGGCGTTCTCATACTTGGCTGCCCGGACCGCAGCGCAGGCATGAAGACGAACGTGGCGCACCTGGCCCGGGCGGCTCGCCGTCGGCTCCAGTCTCCGAGACGAGTCGCTAGCGAGGTGTCCTTCGGCAATGCGATAACAAAGGAGCAAAACCCTGCCGAGCCAGAGTTGCTCTCTGGATCCGTGCTGTTCGCGATCATCAAGACCTGGATGGACGAGGACGTTATCGAAGCTACGGTCCGTAATGCGCTGGTACAGGGTGCCCATTCCGTGTTCGTCATCGACAACGGAAGTACGGATCACACGATCCAGATCGCCGAATCATCGGGTGCAACGATTGCAGAGGTCTACGACTCCCAAGTTTTCGATGGTCGCCTCACGCAAACGCTCATGAATGCAGTAGTGGGACGTGAGTCCCTTCGGTGCGGTGCGGACCACGTCTGGTGGCTGTACCTGGACAGCGACGAATTCCCTGAAGGTCCCGGCGGAATCTCCGTCGCGGAGTACCTAGCCACCCTGGATCGGCGCTTTCGCGTTGTGGGAGCCAAGTATGTGAACCACGTACCCAACGCGAAGCCGGAGTACCTGCCAGGTTTCCATCCGGTCGACTTCCAACCGTTGTGCTACGAATTCGCGCCTGTTCGGCAACCCCCCTGCGACCTCGGCCATTGGAAACACCCGCTTCAGCGTTTCGATCGCAGTGGGCACTTCGTGCTCAGCAGTCCCGGTGCTCATTCGGCCGTGTGCTCGGATCCGCTCATAGAGCCCATCGGTGGGATAATCACCCACCACTTCCAATACCGGGACGAGGAACTCACGCGGGCGAAGCTTGAGCTCACCTGCGGCCCGAGCTCCGAACGCACCAGCCTGTACGCGTCCAGGGACCATGGCGGCGGTTTTAGGCGCCGCCACAGGTCGCTAGATGCCATCTACTCCGGGAGATGGGCGGACGTGGACACAGTGCCGAATCTCTATCCGAAAGCCATTCTGGACCCCAGGCCGTGGGCTGACCTCACCGCAGTGCGCCGGTGGTACGAGATCGCGGATGTGGAGGCGGCACGGTCGCGATGGGTGAGGCAGAGAAATGGTAACGGCTCCCAGCAAACCGAGAGGCACAGCCCTTTCAGCAGTAGAAGTCAACAACGTAGCGACGAGTCCTTGGGCTAAGCCAGACGGTCGGGTCGACTCCGAGACCACCTGCCAAGCGAAGCTTGGGTTACTGGCCCTCAACTCGGTCGAAGAAGTGAGCCTCGGTGCCACCCGTGGTAGCGGCCCCAACAGTGAACGAGACGTGATACACACGCGACGTACTGGCAAAGTTCGTGTGTTTCGGTAGAAGTCCGGCTTTCAATTGCGACGAGAGTTACAGACGGCTAGGTTCGTCGCGCAATATGGTGCACGGCTGAGTTCACGTTATGGCGGTATCAACATACGAGCAAAATTTCACGACCAGGGCAATCGGAAGGCTCTTCTGGGCGGCACTGCCGCTTCGCTCTCCGTACCTCTTCACTCTGGATCGGATACACCAACATCTCCGACCTCGCACGTACGTGGAAGTTGGTGTCTCAAAGGGCAAATCACTGGCCCTGGTCCTGCCCGGCACGCTCGCCATAGGCGTCGATCCCGCCCCCCGTGTGTGCTACCCCCTACGCCGGGGCACGCGCGTCTTCGAGCAAACTAGCGACGACTTTTTCGAGAACCATGACCCTAACGCCTTGCTCGGCGGTCTTCCCCTCGATCTCGGATTCATCGACGGAATGCATCAATTCGAATTCACGCTCCGGGATTTCATGCACCTTGAGCGCTTCGCCCACAGCGACACCACAATCCTTGTGCACGACTGTTACCCGCTAAGCAAGGACACCGCGACAAGAGAACGGCAGACAAAGCAGTGGAGCGGGGACGTGTGGAAGCTGGTTGTCTGCCTTAAGGAGTGGCGCTCCGATCTAAAGATCGATGTGGTGGATGTGCACCCGACTGGCCTCGGAGTCATCACCGCCCTTGATTCAAGCTCGCGCGTACTCGAGGAGCACTACGACGAGATAGTGCGTCACGCTGCCGGCCTTCGCTACGAATTCCTTGAGGATCAGGGCAAAGACAATGTCCTCAATCGTGTCCCGTCCGATTGGCTGTCTGTCCGCAATCTTCTTCCGAATAGGCCCTTCCGGTCAGACTCGGTACACTTACTGACCGCTCAGCGGGCGGCCTCTACGTGGTTGTACAAGGCTGTCGGTTCGTCATCGCCACCCGCTCCCGATGCTTGATCTCCCGACGGTGATAGCTCCTGGGAGCTACTGACCCCTCCTTCACAGTCGCCGACCGTTCCTGATTCGCGGGTGGCGCGCGCCCATTGGCAGACGGTTTGATGCAGTCGAGGGCGCCTTCGGGGTGCAGCCACCGATCGGAGCGTTGCTGCCGCCTCGTGCCACCGCGTTCGACCCAGGCCAATAGTGTTCGGTTCGTGGTCAGTCAAGCTAGCCAGTCGGTCGGTGGTGACGTGCGAGACCTGGGTTCGCTCGGCGTCACCGCCGTGGTCCTGACCCACCGGCGCCCACGTCTAGCGGGAGACGTGGTCCGCTCCTTGATCAATCAGGAAGGGTTTCCCCCCGAGAAGATCATTGTCATCGTCAACGGCGAGGGCGGCCTGGACGATCCCGAGCTCGAAGAGTCGGTCCACATGGTGCACCTGGCGACGAATTCGGGCCCGGCAGGCGGGTTCCGAGCCGGTCTCCTGAGCGCGTTCGATGACCCGTCGACATCGTGGGCCTACCTGTGCGAAGACGACGTCGGCTTGTTCGGCCTGCCGGCTCCCCGTGTGGTGGGGCTCCTGCACTATCTCGGCGAGCATCCAGAACTCTCACCCATCGGGGCGGTGGTGGCATATGGGCGCCGCTTCGTCGGCCGCGGCCACTCCATGAATGTGGTGCCTCATCGCGGTGACCCGCCGCTGGTCCCGGTCGACGTCGCCGCCTGGGGGGCCACGCTGGTCAACCGAGCGGTCGTCGAGCGCGGGGTGCTGCCGTCTCCTGAGTGGTACTTCGGTTACGAGGACTTCGATTTCTTCTGTCGGGTCCGAGCAGCGGGACTGGCGGTCCTCGTCGATTCGGAGTCGGCGCGCGCGGTGGCCGTTGGCCAGTCATCGAAGGGTCGCCATGTCGCCATCTCCGGAGCGCGGCCGACCGACGCTGACGAGCCGTGGCGCGCGTATTACGTCGCTCGTAACTTCTTCCATCTCGCCAAGGCCCACGGCTCACCAATTTGGGCCGCTTGGCACCTGGCCTACTCGGCGCGGCGCATGCAGCACGCGCCGAGCAACGCCGAGCGGCTGGCAACGTTGCACGGCCTCCTCGACGGGCTGCGGGGCCGGCTCGGGGAACACCCTCGATACGTTCGCGACAGGGGAGAGCATGAGCAGCCCTCGGCGGGCTGAGTCGACGTCGCGGACGACGCCGCGGCGGCGATCTCCTACTGCAGCACCGGGTGGCGCGTGGGCATGTTCGTCATGACCAGCCCGAGCACAGGTGGCCGGCGCTGGGCGAGCAGGCTCTGGGTGCGCCGGCCTTCTGCAACCGTTGTGTGCCAGGCCTCTCCGACAACCACCACGAGGTCGACGACAGGCAGCAGGGCGGCGCCGTCCTGGGTGGAGAGCAGCGGCGACTCGATCAGGAGCACGTCGACGATGTCCCGTGCGGCCTCCACCAGGCTGCCGGCCTTGAGTGCGAGCCTGCTCGGATTGGAGAACACCTGCCCCAGAGCGAGGCTGGAGACGCCGGGGATCTGCGACGGCCGTGCGTTTGCCACCAGATCCGACGCATTGGTGTCTCTCATTTCGGATTCCCACACGTGCGGCCCCTTGCCATTGCCTTCGAACTCCGTCCGCATGCCCCCGGTCGTGGCGACGAGCACCCGGTCGCCGGCCTCGGCGAACACCGCCGCGAGGTTGACCACCACCAGTGACCGTGTTGGCTCGTCGTTGGGTGAAGTGATGAGGATTGCGAACCGGGACCGCCTCGGGACGGTGATCTGGGGCGTCTTGACAGCAACCGGTACGCGCATGGTGTCCCGGTCTGCCGCCGGATGGACCGAGGATTGACCGAAGCGGTCTACGACGATCGTGTCGTCGATATTGCCGGCGGGGGCCGACGCCGACGGCGCCGATGCTGCCGGGGCCGATGCGGCCAAGGGGAGAGGCTGCAGTTGCAGCACGGGTGCCTCCCAGCGGTCGCCACCGCTGCCTCGCTTGACCCAGGTCACTGCCGGGGCGGTGAGGATCGCGACATGCAGCTTTCGGTAGGCTTCCGAGGTCTCCGAGAAGGAATCGACGACGATGTCGACAACCGGGATCACCGACATCGTCTTCGACCCCGGGGACGGGATCTCGGCCACGACGGGGAGCCCGAAGACCTCCTCGGCACGCTTCGCCGTCCTCAACCTTCGATCGAATCCGTCCAGGAGCCAGGTGACGACGACGCCCATTAGTGCGCCGGCGAGCAATCCCAGAAGGAGCCGTGCCCAGCCATTGGCCAGGAGCGGCGGATTCGGGTTGAGTCGGACGGCGGCTGAGCGCTGCGCAGGGGAGATGACCTTGTAGCCCGATTGAGGAACCCCCTGTGCCTTCAACCTCTGCTGGACTGCGACGGCCTGCCCGAGTTCGTCCGCCAGGACTCTCCCCTCGGCCGCGACGGCTGCTCTCGAGAGGGACGCACTGGAACCGGAGCTCCCCGAGGTCGGGGTGGTCACGGTGGTCGAGCCGGGAATGGTCGGGGGCGTGGTCACAGTGGTCGAGCCGGGAATGGTCGGGGGCGTGGTCACAGTGGTCTGGACCAGGATGAAGCTATGGCCCGTGACGGGCTCGGCGGAAGCGTTGGCCCCCGTCGACGCCTGATGGCCAGCCGTCGTGAGTGAAGCCAGTGATCCGCTGACGGTGGACCTGTCCGATGCCTTGGCGGTGGTCGTCGTCTTCGGGGCTTTCGTCGTGGTGGTCACCGGTGCGGTAGTGGCGGTCTTGGTGGGCTTCACCACCACCTTCTTGATCTTTATCGGGGCCGTCGTGGTGGGTGTCGTGGTGGCCGTCGCCGGTTGATGCTTGGGAAGGCTGTTGATGGCGTTCTGGAGGTTTTGGATGTAGAGCTGCTGGATGTACAGGTCGTTCTTCTGGTTGTCCGCCAGCTGTACCTGCGCATACGCGCCCAGGGCGGCGGTGAAGGCATTGGTGAGTGAGACGGCCCTGCCCTTCGTCGGCTGCAGCACCGCCAGGAGCAGCGTGCTCGAGTGCTGGCCGGGCGTCTTGGACTTCGTGACGACGACGTCGTTCTTCAAACTCGACGTGTAGGGCACCCCGGCCGTCCTGGCCGCTGTCGCCAGGACGACGGGAGAGTGAGCATAGAACTCCACCTGCTTGAGCCCGACCTTTGCCCCGAGCTTGTTGGCGTTATAGGGAGGCGCGAGTCCCACCTGGGCATCGGCGCGCCAGGTATTGGCCGGATAGGCCGAAGATACGTGCACCGGGACGAGAAGGGCGATGATCATCGCGATCAGCGCGATCGCAACGATGACCGGCCACCGGCGTGCCGGCGCCCCCAGATAGGAGATCGGCTCCAAGGTTCAGCCTCCGAGTGTCGGACGTGATCGACGGAGCCCCACCGCTGCGAGGCCCACCATGGCAAGAGCGAGAAGCAAGACTGAAATAGTAACCGGGCTGAACCGGGTGGGAGCTCACTAGGCGGCGCGAGGACGTTCACTCTGGTTGCGTGTTGCCAGCCGGTCACATCGTGCATGGGGCCGGCCGAAACTGCCCCGCGAACGGACGGCAATCTGAGGGTGAACGTTGCATGTCTCGCGGTGCTCCACGCGGATCCGGCGGCGACGGGACGTTCGTTGCGTGCCGAGCGTGGGGTGTGCCCAGAAGTGGGCCATTGTGGAAACCCTGCGCGAACGGAGGGATATCGCAAAGTAAACCTTTGAAGTCGGAACCAAAAGTCCAGCATCTGATCGTCACTGACACTTGACCGTTCGTACATGCTCCATGCAATGTGGCACACGGTGAGATCCGCGACTGAAGGTCTTGAGATAGATCGGGGCGAGGCTGCGGGATCCAGTGTTCTTGTGTCGCACGAGCTGCGTGCGATCGGGCTTGCTTCTCTCAAGGACCGCTGATGCTCACGGAACCCAGCGGGCTCCGTGGGGTATCGAGGTCCGTGCGCCTGAGCATCTTGGCGACCAAGGTGCGATCGAGGCTGGTGTTCGTGGCGCTGGACAGCGCGGTGGTGGTCATGGCGTACGGCTTGGCCGAAGTGGCCTCGCTGCGCGATCGCGCCCCCGCGCACTATTGGCCCAGGTTCCTTTTTTTCGTAGCCATTGCGCTCGCGGTGCAGCTGATCGCCAACCGGATCTTCGGGCTGTACGGGCGCATCTGGAGGCATGCAGGAATCGAAGAAGCGCGCAACATCGCAGCGGCTTGTCTCATGACGCTGGCTGTACTGATGGCGTTGTATCCGTTCGGATTCGCCGTGCACGTGACCAGAGTGCCCTTCCAGGTCCTGCCGCTCGGCTGCATCTTGACGATGTTGGGCATTGGACTCGTCCGGTTCCATTCGCGGCTCCTCGGATGGCAACGGGCCAATCGCGGCATGGGTCTCCGGGTGGGAGTCGTCGGAAGCAAGGACGCCGGCGCCGCGGTCGTCAGAGGGATGCTGCGGAACCCAGGCGGCGGGGTGTTCCCCGTCGCCGTCTTCGACGACGACCGTCGAACCCACGGCCTCTCTCTGATGGGGGTACCCGTCGTGGGGTCGATCGACGACATTCCGGCAGCCGTCGAGAAGCTCCAGATCCAGCAGGTGCTGCTCGCGGTGCCCGACCCGTCCACCGCTCTCGTGGAACGCTGCCTGCGGGCCACGGAAGAGGCCGAGATCGTGATGAAGGTCGTTCCGGACCTGCGCGAGCTGGTCGGCTCCATCACTGACCCCGCCGTATCGGTTCGATCGGCCCGCGAGCCGCGTATCGAGGATCTGTTGGGGCGTCGGGAGGTCGTGACAGACCTGGCGGCGGTCCGTGAGGCGCTGGAGGGACGCCGGGTCTTGGTCACCGGCGCGGGCGGTTCGATCGGATCCGAGATCTGTTCCCAAGTCTCCGAGTTCGAGCCAGAGGTCCTGGTCATGGTCGATCACGACGAGACGCACTTGCACGAAGCCGCTGCGACGACCGGGCGAAATTGCAAGGTGGAGCAGGTGCTGGCCGACATCTCCCAGCGGGACGCCATCGTCGATGCCTTCATCCGGTGGCAGCCTCAGGTGGTCTTCCATGCCGCTGCCCACAAGCACGTGCCGATCCTGGAGACCCACGTCGTGGAGGCGGTCACGACGAACGTGTTCGGGACGCTCAACGTCCTCGAGGCGGCGGCGTTGGTAGGCACGGAGCGGTTCGTGTTCGTGTCCACCGACAAAGCGGTGCGCCCGTCGAGCGTCATGGGTGCCACCAAGCGGCTGGGTGAGCAGTTGGTCCTTGACCGCGCCCCCGCCGGGTTCTCGTACTGTGCGGTGCGGTTCGGAAACGTGCTAGGCAGCCGCGGGAGTGTCATCCCGACGTTTCGCAGGCAGATCGCGGAGGGGGGACCGGTCACGGTGACCGACCCCCATATGACGAGATATTTCATGAGCGTCGAAGAGGCGGTCCAGTTGGTGCTGCAGTCGACAGTTATTGCCGAGAGGGGCGACATCTACATGCTTGAGATGGGTGAACCACTCTCCATTTTGGACCTCGCTCACCGAATGATCAGGCTTTCCGGGTTGCATCCCGGCACCGACATCCGAATCCGAATCACCGGACCCAGGATCGGCGAAAAGCTCCATGAGCAGCTGCACAGCCCGGACGAGGATGTCGTCGCCACGTCGCACCCGTCGATCCTGCGGCTGCTCGGGGCACAGTCGGAGACCGCGGGGACACTGAACGCCGGTGTCTCGGAGCTCCGTGCGGCTGTGACGGATCGCAACGAAGTGCGGGCACGCAGAATTCTCTTCGACCTGGTTTCCGAGGATCAAGAGGATGAAATCGATGGGTGTCGTGTGGACCGTCTGCCACCTATCCCACTCGTTGTCGAAGATGAAATCTCGGCGTGACATCCCCGGAGATCCTTGTCGCCATCGCGGGTCATGGGCTGAACCCGTCTCTTCGCCGTTTCATTGAAAGCCCGCTCGATTCGGGCGCCTGGCGGACCCTCGTGGCAAAGCTCGAGACTGGCAAGCTCACCGCGCTCGCACTTGCGGCCGCCACGGGGGGTGCACTGCCGGTGACCGAAGAGCAGGGCGATGAACTGCGACATCGGAGTGCACGGGCGATGAAGCGCCGTGAGGCGGCTGCGCAGTGTCTCGGCGAGATCGGGACCGTCTTGAACCGCGAGGCAATCGACTCCTGCGTACTCCACGGTGCGGCCACGTCGGCGCTCGACTATCCCGAGGCCGATCTTCGCCTGTACGAGTCGGCCGACGTGCTGGTGGCTCCTGCGCATCACGACGATGCCGTCGCGTTGCTCCAAGAGAAGGGAGTGCTGCGGGTGCCCGCGCACGAGCGAAGGTCACGTCGCCGGGGTGACGTGAGGTTTGTCGCGGCAAACGGCGTCAATGTCGGGGTGCACTTCTCGATCACACCTCGACGCTTTGGCGGTGCGATCCAGACTGGGGATCTGTTGGCGAGCCGCATCTGGTTCTCGCCGAGAGGCGTCAGGCTCGGCGCCCTGGGCGCCGAGGAGCGGTTGCTCAGCGCGTGCATCCACGCCCGGTTCGGTGCCTCGACGTCCGACCTACTCGCGCAACGTGACGTCGTTCAGCTCGTCCTGCGCGACGATCTCGCACTGAGGCGAGTGGAGAGGCTGGCGTCGTCGTGGCGAGTGGAGGCCGTCCTGGCCGACGCCGTTCGTCGGGCCTGGGGTACCTTCGCCGTGCCCGACGTCGTCCCCATCTCGGCCTGGAGCCGCGCCTACCGACCCCATCGACGCGACCGGTGGCGCCTGGCATCGCATCCTCTGCCCATGGCTCCCCACGGTGCCGGGCTCCTGGCCGACTTGGGCGGGTCGGCCGCTGCATCCGGAGCCGGGTCCTGACTGAGGGGGTTCCGGACCATGTCGAGTGACCCGCCTCCCGCGGGATGGAAGCCTTCTGCTGGCCGATCCCGGAAGGTCGTGGTCCTGGGACAGGGCTACGTCGGCCTGCCGCTTGCCATGCGGGCAGTCGACGTCGGTCACGATGTCGTGGGCTTCGACACCGACGACGCTCGGACCAAGGCGCTTGCCGCCGGAGAGTCCTATGTGACCGACGTTCCACCTACGGTGGTCCGGGCGGCGCTTACCTCCGGCCGCTACAAGCCGACCAGCGACGAGTGCACGTTGCAGGGTTTCGACGTGGGGATCATCGATGTACCCACACCGCTTCGCGACGGCGTACCCGACCTCTCGCACGTCGAACAGGCGGCGAGGATGCTGGGGAGCCACGTGCAGACCGGATCAGTTGTCATTCTCGAGTCGACGACCTATCCGGGGACCACTGAGGAACTGGTCGCGCCCCTGCTCGAGGCCGAGTCCGGGCTGACGGCGGGAATCGACTTTCATCTGGGTTACAGCCCCGAGAGAATCGATCCGGGTAACCAAGCATGGACTCTGGTGAATACGCCCAAGGTCGTATCCGGGATCAACGCAGCGTCGCTGTCGGCCGTGCGCCAATTTGTAGACACGCTGGTTGATCAGACGATCCCCGTCGGTGGAACGCGTGAGGCGGAGTTGACCAAACTCCTCGAGAACACTTTTCGTCATGTCAATGTCGCCCTGGTCAACGAGCTGGCGGTCTATGCGAACGACCTCGGCATCGACGTGTGGGCAGCTCTCGACGCCGCAGCAACCAAGCCGTTCGGCTTCATGTCCTTCACGCCGGGACCTGGTGTCGGCGGGCACTGCCTTCCCATCGACCCCAGCTACCTCTCGTGGCGCGTGCGCCGATCACTGGGCCAGACCTTCCGGTTTGTGGAGCTTGCCAACGATGTCAACGACCACATGCCTGAATACGTCGTGAAGCGGTTGGCCGAGGGCCTGAATCGAATGTCCAAGCCCGTCAACGGGAGCCGCGTGCTCGTGCTCGGCATCGCCTACAAGCGGAACACCGGTGATGCGCGGGAGAGTCCCGGTCGAATCATCGTGCAACTCCTCCGCCGATCCGGAGCTGTGGTGAGGGTCGCGGATCCGCACGTCGTCGGACTCGGCCCGTGGGGGGACGAGCTGATCGGCGGTATGCCGGCCGTCCTGGTCGATGCCGATGCCGACGAGATAGACGCCGCGGACGCAGTGGTGCTCGTCACCGATCATGATGCGTTCGATCTGACCATGGTGGCCGAGCATGCTCGGTACCTGCTTGATACCAGGGGTCGAGTCGAGGGGCCGAACGTGGAGCGTCTGTAGTGGATGTTTTGGTGACTGGTGGCGCCGGCTTCATCGGGTCACATGTGTGTCGACGGCTGCGCCGAGACCTGGTGGGCAAGCTTGTCGTGCTCGACGACTTCTCGACCGGGCTTTCTTCGAATTTGGTCGGACTCGACGAGATCGAGGTCGTGGCCGGGACAGTGCTCGACGACGATCTGGTGACAGGACTCGTTGCCGGGACCGATGCCGTGGTGCATCTGGCGGCCGTGCCGGCAGTCGCCCGGTCACTCCAGAACCCCCGTGGCAGCCACGATGCAAATGCGACGGGGACCCTCGTCGTGCTCGAGGCGGCTAGGCAGCACGGGCACCCCGTTATCGTGGCCTCCTCGTCTTCCGTCTACGGCCCCGGAGCGGCGATGCCGACCTCCGAAGAGCACCCGACGCGGCCCGCCACTCCGTATGCCGCCAGCAAGCTCGCGGCCGAGTCCTACGCCCTCGCCTACGCACGGTCCTTTGGCTCAAGGGTGCTGGCTCTGCGTTTCTTCAATGTGTACGGTCCACACCAGCGGGCTGATCACGCGTACGCCGCCGTGATCCCCGCCTTTGTCGCTGCCGCCCTCGAGGGTCGACCGCTGTCCATCCACGGAGATGGTACCCAGACGCGGGATTTCACGTTTGTGGGCGACGTCGCAACTGTGATCAGCGATGCGTTGACGAGGGACGTGACATCCGATCTCCCCGTCAACCTCGCATTCGGGTCGCGTACATCGCTCCTGTCGCTGATCTCCGAACTCGAGGGTCTGCTTGGGTTTCCGTTCCGCCGCGAGCACGGACCCCCTCGCCCGGGCGACGTTCACGATTCGAACGCGGATGCGACCCGTCTGAGGACCATGTTCCCATCGGTGACCCCGACGCCATTGAGAGACGGGCTCCGCTCCACCATCGAGTGGTTCTCCGAGACAGATGGCAGTGCCCGGTCGGCGCCGAAGAACTCCTACCTCGCCGTTCCGTGATGAACTGCACCGGCCCCAGCCGGTCCGGATCGACGCCGAGGTTCTTCATTGCCACATGACAGGCGACGGCAGAAATGTCGAGCACCATGTGCCGCTCAAAGGCTCGAGCATGCGGTCGATGGAGGTGACGAACCGCCTGCTCTCCCGGGACGTCACCGAGTGGTTCGAGCCACATTCCCGACGAGCCCTATATTCACAGCGTCTTGCACCAAGCCCAAGGTGTCGCTACGAACAGCCAGCCCCAGTGTGTACCCGGCCAGCAGGGATTATCGTCAACTCCGTGCCACCGGAGCCCGACACACCGACGCAAGGATGGATGCTCCTGAGGTTCGGTGATGTCCAGACGGTCCGGGCGCCAGGCGCTGCCTTCGCGCTGGCGGTTGACCCTCTCGTTCATCTCGAGGTGATCGCCACCATCGACGATCTTGACCCGCAGCGGACCGAGGCGTGCTCTTCATGAGCAGGGCGAGCAAAGTGAGATCGACCGCCGAAGACGACGGCCCGTGTTTCACCTACCTGATCTTGGCCCACAAGGAACCGCGGCAAGTGGAGGCCCTGGCGGCGCGGATTCTCGAGCTGAGCCCGCACGGGCAGGTCGTGGTCCACCACGACCTCGCCGCCAGCGAACTGCCGTGGGGAGGTCGACCACCCAGCCGGGTCCACTTCGTCGAGAGGAGCCGGGTCCTGTGGGGCGACTGGTCGATCGTTGAGGCGACATTGCGCATGGTGCGGTTCGCCCTCGAGCAGCTACATGCCGATTGGTTCGTCGTGCTGTCGGGCGAACACTGGCCGGTGGCCGACCTGTGTCAATGGGAGGAGAAGGCGACGGCTTCCGGCATAGACGCGTTCGTCGAAGCCGATCCTCTGCCGGAGCGGCTGCGCTTCGGCAGATCCGATGAAGGCCCCAACATGTACCTGTCCCGGTGCATCCACAGCTGGGTTACCGTGAGCCAGCCCCACAGGCCGGCGGCCCACCGTGCCATCGGCGGACTCTGGAAGCTCAGCCTCTACGTCAATCCGATCGTCACCGTGGAATACTCCCACCGTCGCCAGACGTGGTTCTTCGGCCGACCCAGATCGCGTGGTCCCCTGCAGAACTGGACTTTCTACAAGGGCTCCCAGTGGATCGCCTTCAACCGTCGTGCCGCTGAGACCATCCTCCACACGAGCCCGGCCGTCACCGATTGGTTCCGCCGCGGCCACATTCCCGACGAAACTTACTTCCACACGGTCCTGCGCCATGCCGAGGATCTCGTCGTCACCACGGGCATTGTGACCTATGTCCCGATCGGGCCGAAACAGCCAACCGTACGGTGGATGCTCCTCAAGCTCGAAGACCTACCGGCGGTCTGGACTTCGGGCGCGGCGTTCGCCCGCAAGGTCGACCAGACCGACCGGCCTGAGGTCATTCGTGCCCTGAATGCCGAGGTCGACCGGAGCAGGGCGGGCGGATTCGACCGCCATGATGGTCACCGAACGGGCGCAGACGCACAGGCCTCAGCGCCGGACCCAGGCTCTCATCAGACCCCGCCCGCATGTGTGGCGGTGGTGGGGATGCACCGCAGCGGCACCTCGGCCACGGCCGGGCTGCTGGTCGGTTTGGGACTCGCCGGTCCGAGTGCCGAAGACCTGGTCCCAGCCACCGAGTCCAACGAACGCGGCCATTGGGAGAGCGAGACGGTGCACATGTGCAATGTGCGCGTCCTAGCCGCTCGAGGAGCCGACACGTACGCGCCGCCACCGCCGGCATCGGGCTGGGAGCACGACCGCAGGTTCGACCCGATGCGGGTCGAGGCGGCGCACTGGTTGACTTCAACCTCCGACGGCAGGCCGCTCGTGTTGAAGGACCCCCGGCTCTGCATCACCCTTCCCCTCTGGAGGACGGCGCTCCCGGCTCCGTTGGCAACCATCTTCGTGTTGCGCGACCCCCTGGAGGTGGCTCGTTCGCTGCAGGCACGGGACGAACTGCCCATTGTGCTGGGCCTGGCGCTCTGGGATCGCTATGTACGCTCGGCGGCCCTGAGTCTCGAGGGCTCACCGACCCTCGTGGTGGACTACGCCGCCATGATGGCGGATCCGGTCAAATGGAGCGAGGTGGTGTGCGGGTACCTGGAGGAGCTGGGCATCCGCCTCGACCCGGATTCGAGGGGCGCTGCCGTGAAGTTCCTCGATGCCCGCCTGCGACACCAGGAGAGCGACCGCGCGGATTATGAGCCGCTCATCGGAGCGCACCGCGAGGTGCATGCCATATTGGCGGAGCGGGCAGGGGCCCATACGACCTGGAAGCCCCCGGAGCTGCCCCCCGCGCCACCGTGGGCCGACTACGTACTCCAATTGCGGCGTGAGATGGTCGTGGCCCGGCACGAGCTGTACTGGACCAAGTCGTCACGCGTGTTCCGAGCAGCCAGCGCCGTGTGGCGCCTGATGGGAAGCGGTCCGCGACCCTCGTCAGCCCAGCTGGAGGCTTCGGAGGAAGAGGCAGGGCTGCGCCCGTAAACACGACCCGGTCGTCTGCGGCCAAGGACCATTGGGAGAGCCGGGAGCTCGCCCCATTTGACGAAACGGTGTCGCGCCACCTCGCCGGCACATGGTCAGCGCCGCCGGTCCCGGAACCGGCTGCGAGGATTCATCCGCGAGGGTCGCCGACAGACGTTCGACGGCCATCGACCTCGGCGTCAATCGTCTTGATCACGTCTGGGTTCCTTCTCGGATCGACCTTGCGGGCGAAGGCCACGGAAGAGGCGGCGACGGCGGGCAGGTCGGCAGCCTTGAGCAGCATCCAGCCCGCAGCGGGAACGTCGGGCTCCGGGGGGACCCAAGTCATCGGCGAGTGGTCGATGACCAACTCCGGGGCACGGTGCAACACGGTCTGCACGTAGGACTCATCGGGAATGTGGCTGTGTGCAAACCACCGGGTGACACCGGGCTGGGTTGCCAGCAAGATCCGCGCCGCGCGTCGGTTGCATGCGAACCACTCGGAACCCTTGAACAAGACCCAGCCCCGAACTGGGTCCCGTCGCCGCGGCACCCCGAGGAACCAGGCGTCGTTCCGGAGCGAGAACTCCAGCTTCACGATGGGATGGGTCAGCAGGCTGGCCTTCGAGATGCCGGAGATCGCCCGGTGCGCGACCTCGGACCGGGGTCGGCCGAACTTCACCCAGCGGTGGATACACCGAGCGAGAAAGCGGTTCCCATCGAGGTCCCGCCGCCCGAATCGCAGCCGTCGTGGCAGCGGCGCCGCTGGGAGAAGGGCGTCAACACCACTCCGATCGAGGTTCTGTTCCCAGGTCTCGAGGTTGACGACCGGCCAGTGCTCTCCAGACACCACGACCAACCAGTCCGCGTCGAGACGGTCCACGGTGAAACGGATCATCCGCAGCGTCGCGTCGACGATGGACCAGTCGCCCCACTCCACCTTGATTCGATCAACCAGGTGGGCTCGTGCGGGCGGATGGCCGTTCCACGGGGAGTCGCCGGCCTTGAGATCGTGGTGCACAACGATCTGCGCGCGAGGGCTCAGTTCCAAGATCCGGGCCGCCAGCGCCTCCACCTGCTCGGGATCCTTGTGGGTCAGCAGCAGGTAGGCGACGGCTGGCGTCGACGTCGACGATTCACCGTGCAACCGACTGGACGAGTCAGCTTCCACCAATGCCCTCTCGACTTGTGAATCGATATCGCGACGAACGTGACAGTGCGGTGAACGCACGGACCGACAGAGCGGGTCCGACGGGTCCTGATGGCTCGGAGTGTAGACGAGGCGGACGGGCTGACCGCAGCCGACGAGAGTCAGTTGCCGGCCCAGCGGCTATGCGGAGTCCGTCAGCTCCGAGGTGTCTGTCAGCTCGAGCTCGGCCGGGTCCGCCGTCTCCTGCAGTTGCCCACTGCGCCGTCGGTCAACGGCCTGGTCGATGGCGGCCATGACCTCCGGGCGCTCCACCGGATCGACCTTGCGCGCGAAAGGAGCACCAGAGGCCCACACGGCCGGAAGATCCTCCATCGTCAAGCGCATCCACCCTGGCGTCGGGCGCTCGGGTGTCTCGAGCACGTACGTCATGAGCGAGTTGCTCACGACGAGCTCGTGATCCTGCCTCAGCACCGTGTGGAAGTAGGTTTCATCCGGAATCCAGCTCCGCACAAACCACGCAGTCAGCGCGGGATCGACACTCAGCGCAACCTCGGCCGCCCGCCGGTTGAGAACGATCCATTGCGAGCCCCGATAGAAGGGCTGGCCCCGCATCCCTCCGAGCCGCCGCCGGGTACCCACGACCCAGGCATCGCGACGATGGACGAACTCGACGGCGAAGAGGGGCTGCGCAACCTGGCCGACCTTCATCAGCGCCCCCAAAGCCCGATGCGCGAGGTCCGTCCGTGGCCGTGGCACCGCCCTCCACCAGTGCCGGCTCCGGGCCAGGAACGTGCTGGTTTCGTCGCGACCCTTGCCAAAACGGAGTCGGGAGGGCAGCAGATCCGCCCTCGCGAAGGCATCGGCTCCGGAGTCTGCGATCGAACCCTCCCATCGCTCAAGATCGACGACTGGTCGGTGCTCGCCCGAGAGGAGGACGAACCACTCCGCGTCGATGTGTTCTGCCGCGTAACGAAGGAGCCGAAGCGTCGCGTCCACCATCGACCAGTCACCCCACTGGACTCGTCCTCGCTCCACCATATGGAACGGCTCGGCCGGTCGGCCACCCCACGGGCTGTCGGCGGCACGGGCATCGTGATGGACGACAACATGGGCACGGGGGCTCAGCTCGAGAATACGGTCGGCCACTTCCTCGACGAGGCGTGAGTCCTTGTGCGTCAACAACAGATACGCGAAGCGGGGCCGGCCGGCCGGAGTGTCCGCACCCACAGGATCCGACGTAGGCACGCGATTACCGACCGCGTGCCGCGATCCGGAGGATCGTCGAGATGATGCGGTCCTGGTCGGCGCACGACAACGCGGTACCGCTCGGGAGGCACAGACCCTCTTCGAACACCCGTTCCGCCACCGAGCCGCCGACCCTCTCGGCATCCCGGTACAACGGTTGCAGGTGCAGAGGCTTCCACACGGCTCGCGATTCCACGTTCATCTCCTCCAACGCCAGGCGGATGTCCTCCCGGCCGACACCCAGCTGCCGGCTGTCGATGCGAATGCACGTCAGCCAGTAGTTGGGATCCACTCCGTCTCCCACCGGCATCATCTCGATTCCGTCCACGAGCTCGAGCGCCTCTTGGTAGCGCGTGTGGATCTCCTTGCGTCGGGCGATTCGGCGGTCGAGCCCCATCAACTGACCGCGTCCGAGGGCGGCCAGGAGATTGCTGAGACGGTAGTTGTAGCCCAGCTCCGCGTGCTCGTAGTGGGCCGCCGGTTCTCGGGCCTGGCTGGCCAAGTGGCGCGCGCTCTCGATCAGCTCGGCCGATGTCGACACGAGCATTCCTCCGCCGCTGGTGGTGATGATCTTGTTTCCATTGAACGAGAAGGCGGCACAGGCTCCGAATGAACCCGCCGGTTGGCCGCGGTACGACGAGCCAAGAGCCTCCGCAGCATCTTCGACGAGAGGTATCTCCAGATCGGAGCAGACCGAGCTGAGGGCGTCGTAGTCGGGGCATCCTCCGAGAAGGTCCACGCTCACGACTGCTGCCGGTCGCTTGCCGCGGCGGGCGCGCTCGTACAGATGGGACGCCAAGAGATCCACGTCGATGTTCCAGCTCGCGGGTTCGGAGTCGACGAACACGGGGTCGGCTCCCAGGTAGCGCACGGCGTTGGCTGTCGCCACGAAGGTCAGCGTGGGCACGAGCACCTCGTCGCCGGCATCGACGCCCACCAGCTTCAAGCCGAGGTGAAGTGCCGCCGTACCACTGGACAGCGCGGCACCGTGCTCCAGACCGACACGGCGTGCCAGCTCCTGCTCGAACGCATCGACGTGGGGACCGAGCGGGGCGAGCCAGTTGGAGTCGAAGGCGTCCAAGAGAAGCTCTCGTTCCTCGGGCCCGGCGTCCGGGGGCGACAGGTAGATGCGCGCGGTCGTCACGGGTGGAGGTTGTCGGTGGGCTCGGGCAAATCCGGTGTCATGAATCCTGCTTCCAAACCGATCACGAACACTACGACCACGGCCGATCCGACCACGATGGCCGCCGTTGTGGTGCTCAACACGTTCGTCAACGTCGCCAGCGCCGCCATCACGAGCGCCGCCAATCCGTACGATGCGGCCGCTCGCCGCGGACTCCAACCTCTCTTGACGAGCTGATCGTAGGGGTGATCGCGGTCCCCGAGCAGCAGCGAACGTCCGGACCGGGCCCGACGGAGCACCGCGAACGCGAGCTCGGCTACGGGGACAACCACGAGTGCCAATGCCCCGATGCCTGTATGCAGCGCCTCTGAGGGGCCCCACGCCACAGCGAGCAGGACGGCGATGCTGGTTCCGATCAGGTACGTGCCGCCGTCACCAAGGTAGACCTTGGCGGGCGGCAGGTTGAAGATCAGGAAGGCCGCGGTCGCACCGGCGAGGGCCACCGCGAGGTACCGGGCGTCACCAGTCAGGATGACGGCGAATCCCACGGCTGACAGCAAGGTCACGGAGCCACAAAGTCCGTCGAGGCCGTCGAGGAGGTTGATGCCGTTCATGAGGACGACGGTCGCCAACGCGACCAGGATGAAACCAGACGCGCCCGAGAATCGGGTCCAAACGGTCACCGCCACCACGACGCCCGTGGCCAGCTCAGTCACCAGCCGGATCACCGGGGGGAGCGGCCGGACGTCGTCCGCGGTTCCGAGCCCCAGGGCCATGGCCAGGGGGACCAGCACCCAAGGGCGGAAGTATGCGGCGCCGAGGGCGGCTCCGCCGGCGACACCGATCCCTCCCAGGTATGGCGTGGCCTTCTCGTGCGGTTTCAGCGGCCCGGGGTGATCGACCAGGCCCGCCATCCTCGCCAGTTGTGCTGCGAGCGGGGTGACCAGGACGGAGACGGCGAACGCGCCCAGCCCGAGGATGACGTCGCCGGTGTCGCTCATCGCCTCGAGATATGTTGCAGGTCGGCACGCAGGAGCAACGACTCCGCGCCGGCATGCAACTCGAGGCAGCGGACGGTCTGGAACCCAGCCCCGTGATACAGGGCGATCGCCCCATGATTTTTCGCACCGACCACCACGCGAGCGGAGCTCGAGCCCAATTGCGCTGCGGTCAACTGGAAGGCGGAGACCAATGCCGCACCCGTCCCGCGCCGCCGCCCCCCCACAGCCACGGCCATTGCCAACAGCTCGGACTCCTCGCCCGGCCTTCGATCCCCCCCAACGGGTTCTCGGTCGGTGCCGTGGTCACTGGTGCCATAGCGCAACGTCTCGATGGAGCGAGGGAGCGAGCGTGCCAGCTGGGGTGCCGACGAGAGGGCGGCGGGCAGGCCGTCTCGCACGAGGAACTGACGGTACAGACGACCCTTCGACATCGCACCCGCCACAAATCCGACCACTCGTCCCGACCGGTCGTCGGCTGCGACCCGCTGCCGTTGGGGTTCGGCTGCGCCATCGGCGACGATGAGGAAAGCGTGAGGTGAATCGGTGATCCGCGTATAGAGGCGTCGCAGGAACTGCACGCCCAGCGTGGACAGGAAGCCCTCGTCGATCGCGGCGGCATGCAATTCCGCAACATCCGAGACGTCGCGCCTCGTTGCAGGTCTCACAATGGTTTGCGCGGGTGGCACACCGCAGCCCTCGACCATGGTCCCTCGACCCCGATGTCTTTGGCGAACGCGCTCACGATAGCCTCCCCAGCGTGACCGCTTTTCGGGGTCGAGGGGCCCTCATGATGACTCTGCTGGCGGCCCTCGTCTTCGTTGCTGCGGCGTGTTCGAAAGCACCGAGTGGCACGTCTGCTCACGTCTCTTCAATTCCACCCCACCCACCGCACAGAGGTTCAACCCACCAGCCGTCACCACCCACGACGATGCCGGAGACGCCGACGACCGCACCCAGGGTGCCGACCATCGCCGGGGGGTCCGTGCCGGTGGCCGTGCCCTCGGGGCCGAGCGTCTCACCACCTGCGACCATCACCTCGGACTGCTCGTCCGACGTCAGCCATGCTCTCCGCGACTGGATCAATTCCTTGCCGCCGGACCAGACCATCGTCATGCAGCCCGGCGCCTGCTATCTGGTCAACGAGGGCATCAAGCTCAAGGACCCACAAGGACTCACGGTCTACGGAGGTTCGTATCGCACTACCGCCGTGTCCCAGGGCCAGGATCCGAATTCGAAGGGGCGTGCGGTGTTCACCGTCATCGGTGGTTCGCACGTCACATTGGAAGAGATGCAGATCAGAGGCGCCAACCCAGGGGGATACCACCCAAGCCTCGCCTTCGCCGGTGGCATCGAATTCGAAGGCACCGCGAACGGCACCGTGCGGAGCGTGACCATCTCGAACACCTTCGGTGATGGCATCACGCTCAGCCCGCTACGGGGAGGCGCGGACCACAACTCGGGGACGATTCTCGCCCCGTCATCGGCAATCACCATCGAGGACGTGACGGTCAGCGGCGTCGGTCGGCAGGGACTGACCTTTGCCTCCGTCGCCGGCGCACAGGTATCCGACGTGATCGTGGACGACCCCGGGATCAACACGTTCGACGTCGAGGCCGACCAGTGGGACGAAGGGGCAATCGACGTCACCATCGACGGGTGTCTGGCGTCGGGGGGAGCGTTCTTCTTCGCTAACGGCGGGGCGGGCGATGCGGCAGGCACGCACGACATCACGGTCGAGAACTGCTCCATGCTCGAGCCGCAGGGTGGCTCGGCCATCTTGGTTGAGCGAAGGGGTCGGGGTCACCGCGGTGCACCCAAGAAGCTCCGGGGGCCCATCACCTTCCTCTCCGACCAGCTCCAGTGCGGGGCGAGCGTGTACACCGCCTGTGTCGAGCTAAGGGGATCCGACGTGACCGTGACCGGTTCGCGGCTCGATTTTCCAGCCTCTACGATCCACGAGCCCGTCTATGGGCTGGCCGAGGGCTCGCGCGCGGTCTTCACCAACGACGTCGTGCTCGGTTACGGTGCCGCCGGCCGCGTGTCCCGGGACTCGTCCGTCCGGGTCACGGGCGGACTGTGGACACCCTCGGGACAAACCGCGAACAGAAGGTGACCCTGAGCCTAAATCTTCGTGACGTTCAGATAAACCGGCCACAGACCCTGTGCGCCCGCGGCAGGCCGACTCCATAGTGGGACTGCGGATCTCACGGTCGGATGGTGATCCACCGTATTGGCTTGGCGGAGCGTGCGACACCTGGCGGGCCACGCGGGCTGATCGCGAAGGAATCGACGCTGAGGAGGGCCGAAGATGGGGAGACACACCATGCGGATGCCGCTGCGGGTGGCGGCGATAGGGGCCGCTCTGGCCGTGGCAACCCTCCCGTTGTTCTCCGCCGCGTCGGGGGCGGCGGGCAGCAACACCCCGACGACGACGACGGTGACCGCAACATCTCCGGCCTATAGCGGGGCGCCGATCGTCTTCACGGCGACCGTCACCCACAATTCGCTGGTGCCCACGGGCAGCGTGACATTCACCATCATCGGGACCGACAATTCGATGCCAGCATGCGACGGCGTCGTCGGCAACTCCGTCGTGCTCCAGCCGAACGGCAGCGGACCTGGCGCCGTCGCCCAGTGCACGATCTCTGCCGGCCTGTTCGCCGCGGCCTCTCCCTATGCAGTGACGGCGACCTACTCGGGCGACTTCGCCCCGAGCACGGGCACTGATCCGAAGCCGATCAGGAAGGGAGCGACCACCACCACGGTCACTTCGGCATCGGATCCGACGGTCACGGGTCAGCCCGTCATGTTCTCAGCCACCGTCGCCCCTGTCAGCCCCGCGACCGGGCTCCCGACCGGCACGGTCACCTTCGCCATCACGGGGACCGGCGGCCCGCCGCCGTCATGTGACACGCCGGAGCCGCAACCGCTGAGCGGCGGCGTGGCCACCTGCTCGGTGTCGGGCGGCCTTCTCGCCGCGGGCTCCCCTTACACCGTGACGGCGACCTACTCCGGCGACGTCAACTTCGCCACGAGCGCAGGCTCGACAAGCCAGGACGTCGACCGCGCCAAGGCGACCATAGGCGTGACGAGCTCGTCCGTCTCGCTCGACACCGGCCAGCCGGTGACCTTCACCGCCACGGTGACCGGGATCACCCCGCCCGGTTTCGGCACGCCAACGGGGTCGATCGTCTTCTCGGTCGTCGGCTCCGAGGGAACGATTGAGACCTGTGACAGCCCGGGCGACACGGTGCCCCTGTCCGGTTCGCCTTTGAGCGCGCAGTGCAACTTCGCATCTGGCTTACCGGCCAAGTCGCTCAGCTACACGGTCTCGGCGAGCCTGCAGGACCCCAATTTCAAGTCTCCGGTGGCGGGCACCTTGGTGCAGCAGATCAACAGACCGCAGAGCACAACGGCCGTGGGCGGGCTTCCCGGCTCCCTCGTGGCCTCCCAGGCCTTCACGTTCCACGTGGCCGTAAAGACCACTGCACCTGGCACGGGGGCGCCGACGGGCGACGTCGAGTGGGCGGTGTGCCCGAACGAAGAAACATGCACGCCGCAGACGGGGACCAAGGGGGGTACGTTCAACCTCCCGACCCCCACCGCCACGGAAAACCACAACAGCAAGAACAAGGCGACGATCTCGGTACCAGGAGGTCTGACGCCGGGATTCTACGACGTGACGGCGACCTACGAGGGAGATTTCAACCTGAAGCCCAGCACGTCGACGGTGGGACACATCCTCATAACGACAGTTCCCACCACCATGGATCTGATCGCCAACCACAACCCGATCCTCAGCGGCGGGCGACTGGTGATCAGGGCAGCCGTCATCGCCAACTCGCGTGCGACCGACTCGCTCGGAGCACCCTCCCAAACGATCACCTTCACGATCACCGGTGGGGGCGAGGCGCTCACCTGCGCCAGTGGCTCGAACACGATCGACATAACCACCAACGCGCAGAACCAGGGTCTCGCCAAGTGCGTGATCGTCGCCGGCCAAATCACGTCGACCAACTCGCCCTACAGGGTGAAGGCGGTGTACTCGGGAGACTCGAACTACGACGGGGTCATCGGGATCAGGATGGTGACGGTCGAAGGGTAGGTGGCGGAGGGAGGTGTAACCCTCCGTTCACCCCCACGCCAATGTCCGGTAATGTCCGGCCACTAGCGTGATTGGGTGACCTGGCCCCCCGAACAGGATCAGTAGTCAGCCATGACCACCGACGCCCTGGCTGGCACCAGCACGCCCAATACTGCCTCCGCGCCGCGTCCCATCGCGATCCCAAACGACCGCCTGCCGGAAGACCGGATCTTTCGCGCCGTTGCGAGAGCTGCGGGGTTCGCGGCCTTCATCATCCTGTTCCTCATTGGCTTCTTCCTGCTTCTACGCGGCCTTCCGGCCTTGCGCGCAATGGGGCCCAAGTACTTCACGACGTCGGGCTACAACACCATCCACAAGCCGTACCACTTCGGGGCTCTCGCGCAGATGTACGGCACCGTCGTCATCGCCATCATCGCGGTGATCGTGGGGGTGCCGATCGCCATCGGAACGGCTCTGTTCCTGACCGAGTACGCGCCCATCCGCTCACGCCGGGCATTCATTGCGATGGTCGACCTAGGTGCGGCTATTCCGAGCATCATCTTCGGGCTCTGGGCGCTGCACGAGCTCCAGCCGCAGATCACGGGCACGACGACATGGATGGCGCACCATCTGTCGTTCATCCCGATCTTCAAGGCCAACAATCCGCCGTTCAACGGGTCGTTCTTCATCGCGGGTCTGGTCGTCGGCCTCATGATCGTCCCCATCGTGGCTTCGGTCTCTCGCGAGGTGTTCAGCCTGGCGCCCCCCGGCGAGCGCGAGGGGGCGCTGGCGCTTGGTGCCACCAAGTCGCAGATGATCCGGACGGTCGTACTGCCGTTCGGTCGCGGCGGCATCATCGGTGCATCCATGCTGGGCCTCGGTCGTGCCCTGGGCGAGACGATCGCTGTCTACGTGATCTTGGGGCTCGACTTCGTCATCTCCCCCCATATCCTCGAACACGGCGGCACCTCGGTGGCCTCGTTCATCGCGGCCGAGTTCGGCGCCGGCGGGAAACTGGGAACTTCCGACCTCCTCATGCTCGGTTTCGTGCTCTTCTGCTTCACGTTGGTGGTCAACCTCTTGGCGTCGTTGATCGTCAACCGCTCCCGAAGCGGCAAGGGAGTCGAGCTGTGACCCAGTCCCGTCCGGGCGTTCAGGACCTTCTCCGAGATGTGCGGACCGCCATTCCCGACGGTAACGGCTCCGCCGGTAACGGATCGGCCGGCAACGGCTCCGTGCCCGCCGACGACTCGATGAGCACCGTCCTCCTGACCGGCGACGTCACCCGAGTGAGGCTGTCGCCACCCCGCCGCACCCATGATTTCGGGGGGACCGGCATAGTGCTTTTGATCGCCTCGGCGGTGTCGTCGTTCGCAGTGGTCTGGATCTTCTTCTACCAATTGACGCTGTTGTCGGGCGCCCTCGGCTTCCTGATCTGCTGGTACGCCTGCTTCCTGCTCATGTACTGGCTGGTCACGACCCAGGTGGTGGATCGCTCCGCCGCCACTGACCGCGTCGCGTCGACGGTGGTGGCCTCGTGCGCGGCGCTCGTCATCGGGGCGCTGCTCTACATCGTGATCTGGGTGGCCCTCAAGGGCATTGCCCACTTCAGCATCGGATTCCTCTGGCGGACGCTGGCCTTCTACCAGCCTGCCGATCCGCACCTCTTCGGGGACGTCGGGGTCGGCCAGGCGATCGTGGGCACCCTGGAAGAAGTGGGCCTGGGCGCGCTCATGGCCATACCGCTTGCCTTCATGACCGCCGTCTTCCTCAACGAGGTGGGGGGGTGGGGGACGCGCTTCGTCCGGACCATCGTCACCGCCATGAGCGGTGTCCCCTCCGTCGTGGCCGGCGTGTTCATCTACGCGATCTTCATCGTGCCCCACGTCATCGGCTACTCGGGCTTCGCGGCCGCCATGGCGCTCTTCGTCTTGATGCTCCCTTCGATCACGCGGACCGCGGAGGAGGTGCTCCGCGTGGTGCCGGGAGGCCTGCGGGAGGCGTCATTGGCGCTCGGTGCGTCAGAGTGGCGGACCGTCCGACAGGTCGTCCTGCCCACGGCCCGGTCCGGCCTGATCACCGCCGTCGTCTTGGGCGTCGCCATCGCGGCCGGTGAGACGGCTCCCCTGATCTTCACCGCCTTCGGGAACAACGACATGAACTACAACGCGTTCCACGGCCCCCAGGGTGCGCTGCCCCTGGTTCTCTACGAGAACATCTTCCAGGCTCAGCAAGTCGTGGTCCAGCTGGCATTCACCGCCGCGTTCGTGCTCATGGTGCTGGTGCTGATCCTGTTCGTGGCCGCCCGCTTGCTCGGCCGGCGCTCAACCCGAAAGGGCCGGTTCCGCAAGCTCGTCACCGCCCCCGTGCGCTGGGTACGGAGCCTCTGAGCCGATGGCGGTCTTCACACGGGCACGGCTGACGACGTCCGAGGTACCGAGCACGGTCACACCGATCGGCGAATCAGCCCGGCTCGATACGCACGGGGTGTGCGCGTGGTTCAGCGGGCGACTCGTCCTGGAGTCGGTATCCCTCACGATGGAGCGCTCTGTCGTGACGGCGCTGATCGGGCCTTCGGGGTGTGGCAAGTCGACCTTCTTGCGCATTCTCAACCGCATGCATGAGCTCGTCCCGGGCGCCCAACTTGCCGGCAGCGTCGAGCTCGACGGCCTTGACATCTACGGCGGCGGACTGCGCGCCACCGACACCCGGCGGCACATCGGCATGGTGTTCCAGAAGCCGAACCCGTTTCCGGCCATGACCATCGAGGAGAATGTCCTGTCGGGACTGAAGTTCTCACGCATCAAGCTGAGCAACGACGGTCGCCGCCAACTGGTCGAAGAGATGCTCACCAAGGCCGGGCTGTGGCACGAGGTCAAGGACCGCCTCGGCGAACTGGGGGGGTCCCTGTCCGGCGGGCAGCAACAGCGTCTCTGCATCGCCCGCGCCCTGGCGGTACGCCCCCGTGTGCTCCTCATGGACGAACCCTGTTCGGCGCTCGACCCGACATCGACCAACCGGATCGAGGAGACCATTCGCGACATCGCCGAGGAAGTGACCGTGGTCATCGTGACGCACAACATGCAACAGGCCCAACGGGTCTCGCAGTACTGCGCCTTCTTCCTGGCCGCGGAAGGCCAGCCGGGCCGGGTGATCGAGTTCGGCGAGACGGAGCGCATGTTCTCCGACCCGGCTGACCCGCGAACGTCGGACTACGTGCACGGGCGGTTCGGATGAGGCGGATGCGCTGGTTGGTCGTGCTCCTGGCGGCGGTGACCCTCGGCAGCGCGGCCGGCCTCCTCGGCGCCGCAGTGAACGGGGCCGGTCGAGCGTCGGCCTCTCAGCCGCAGCTCACCTCTACGGGGTCGAGCTTCGCCGGCGTCGCGATCTCGCAGTGGCAGGGACAGTTCAACGAGCTGGACGGTGGAAACATCAACTTCACGGTGTCGAGCTCGGTCATCG
>Ga0181523_10000760_pt1 | contig 36159 bp, 32 predicted proteins | sample PEATcosm2014_Bin_43_FD_119752 | JGI IMG/M metagenome (GOLD analysis project Ga0181523, IMG submission 119752) | Peatland microbial communities from MTU Mesocosm Facility, Houghton, MI, USA - PEATcosm2014_Bin05_30_metaG | ecosystem: Environmental > Terrestrial > Soil > Wetlands > Peat | place... | reverse complement strand
GGGCCAACACCCCCCAGGCGTCCGGAGCGGCCTCGACGTAGGAGCAGCCCGCCGGGGCCGGGGTCAGCGAGACGGAGTGCATGGAAGCCGGCCGGAGCGCCGAGACGTTCGCCAGCTCGTCCTGCTTCGACTCGGCGCAGACCCCGTAACCCATCCCCGCCAGCTGCGTCGAGCCGAGCGCCGACGGCCCGAATCCAAAGACGAGACGGGCGCTGTCGGGTGTCCATGTCACCGACGAGAGGTCGTGACAGACGCGGGCGTCCTCGCCGATGGACCACTGCCGACCGCTACGAAGGTCGCGGACCTCGATATGAGCGTTGAAATAGGAGCGCGCGCACGGCCCTGTCTCGTAGGCCACGTATCTGCCGTTCGGGCTCGGGACTGCAGCGCCGAACCAGACGGAGCGGGGGGTGCGGAAGACGACGATCTCTTTGCCCGTGGCGGGGTCGAACTCGACGGCGGCGCCCGAGCAGCTGTTCGGCGCTGGGTCACCGCCGGCCGTGTCGCTGCGGTACCGCGGACCGCGGGACTCGCTGAACCAAATCCATCCGTCTTGCGCCTGAACGAGATGACCGGCCCAGCCGCTCCCGCTCGCTCCGGGGAGACGTGCCACCTGGCGGATCGGCTTGCCTGTGACGGCAGAGAATTCCTCGACGACCGGGGTGTGGTCAGGCGCCGTATTCCAGATGGCGAAGAAGTGGGACGTCGTGATCGGTACCGAGACGATGGTGCCCGAGAGCCTGGGCGTGGTCGATGTGTGCGGGTGAGCCGAGGCTGGCGACGTGGGCGGCGTCGTAGCTGCCGTCGTGCACGCCGCCAACGAGATCGCCGCAGCCACGGTCGCCACGGCGGCGACCGACACCCGGGGGCCACGGCAACGCCTCACGCCATCAAGAAGCCATCGGCGGTCGCCGCCGCGTACTGCCAACATGGCTTATCCCACGGCGCGTGATGCGGCTGGCAGTACCCTGACGGGACCATCGAACCGCTTGCCGGGAGGCGCACATGAGGACACGTCCCATTCTGACGCGCGGGGTCGGTCTCGTCATGGCCGTGTGCGCCTGCGTCGGCACACAGGTCCTCGGCTCGGATGTCGCGAGCGCCACGTCCGGCTGGAGCCTCGTGCCGAGCCCCGGGGTGCCCGATTCCACCTACTCGTACCTGAGCAGCGTGTCGTGTCCCGCCCTCGACGACTGCTTCGCCGTCGGTACCGGGGGAACCAACGAGAACACTCCATCGGTGACATCGCTGCCGCTCATCGATCACTGGGACGGTTCACAGTGGTGGGCGCTCGACCCACCGCCCCGCCCGAACGAAAACTTCCTCAGTTCGGTGTCGTGCCCCTCCCGCACCTTCTGCGTCGCTGTCGGGCACAACTACGATTCGACGGAGAACTCCACCACCGCCATCGCCGACGAATGGAACGGGCGGTCCTGGTTCTCAATGGCGTTCCCCGACCCGGCTGGCACGAACCTCTCCCTGAGCGCCGTCACCTGCCTCTCGAACCGCGACTGTGTGGCCGTCGGCGACGAAATTGGCAGCTCGAAGTTGTCGGTTTTCGTCGCTCGCTTCTCTGGGGCGAGCTGGAAGGAGAGCACAACCAGCGGCGTGAGCGCCGTCGAGAACGCCACGCTCCTTGCCGTCAGCTGCTCGTCGCCCACCTGGTGCGTCGCAGCCGGCTACTCCCACGTGAGCAGCGGGGACACAGCGATCATTCTCACGACGAGCTCGCAAACTGCCTGGGCGGAGGACACGAAGACTGTCATCTCGGCAAGCGTGGCGGAGTTCACCGGCGCCAGCTGCCTCAAGGGCCGGACCTGCCAGGTTGCCGGCTATGACACGACAGGTGCCGGACCGGATGCTTCCGGATACGAGGTGATCGAATCCGGCCTCGGAGCATCCTTCAAGGCGACGAAGCTGGCGACCGCAGTGCCGCGGGGCTTTCAAGTTCCCGAAGGCATCACCTGCTCGACGCCGACGTCGTGTGTGCTCGACGGCCTCGTGATACGGGAGACCGGCGGCGACACCACGACCACGGCCCTCGTCCAGTCGTGGAACGGCCACAAGCTCGCCAGCGTGCCGGGTCAGGTGCAGCCTGGTTGGGTCACTCAGGGCCTCCTCGGCGTTGCGTGCTCGGGGTCGATGTGCTGGGGAGTGGGGTCGGTGGCGAACTCGGGAAGCACCCTTGGACGGACCCTGATCGAGCGATCCTGACGTCTCCGAACGACGAGCCCATACGCCAGCCGGCGAGGTGCCGCACCCGTGGTGCAGTCACCACCGCACGTCCTCGCCTGCTGGCGTCCGCTGCCGGGACCTGCGGCAACGAGAGACGAGCGAGTAGCCCCTCAAGCCAGCGTGCGAGCGGACAGGCCCGCCGTGCCCACCATCTCGAAGGCCTCCCACATCGAGGCGTACAGCCCGCCGAGCTGGAGCAGCTCGTCGTGGGAACCCACCTCGGCGATGCGGCCGCCCTCGAGCACGACGATGCGGTCTGCGGCCCGTGCTGTCTGCAGGCGGTGGGCGATGACGATCGTCGTGCGGCCGTACGACACCCGCTGCATGGCGGCGGCCACGCGCGCCTCCGTCGCCAAGTCGAGGTTGGAGGTGGCTTCGTCCAACAAGAGCACGGCAGGGTCGACGAGCTCGGCGCGGGCGAGAGCGATGAGCTGACGCTGGCCGGACGACAAGGACCGTCCCCGCTCCGTCAGCTCGTGCCGGTAACCGCCCGGCAGCTCTGCGACGAACTCGTGGGCGCCTACGGCGCGGGCCGCCGCCTCCACCTCGGCGTCGGAGGCCGCCGGGCGGCCGTAGGCAATGTTGTCCCGGATCGTCCCGGAGAACAGGAACGCCTCCTGTGGCACGTAGCCGAGCTGACGCCGGAAGGAGGCCAGGTCGAGCGTGCGGACGTCGTGCCCGTTGACGCGGACGCTGCCCTCGTCCGGATCGTAGAAACGCGCCAGCAGCTTCATGACGGTCGACTTGCCGGCTCCCGTCTCGCCGACGAGAGCCACGGTCTCGCCGCCGGCGATGGCAAGCGTGATGCCGGACAGGGCCTCCGGCAACTTGTCGGGCCGTGAGCCGCTCGCCTGCAGGTTCCTCGGGTCGGCCGGCCCGGACCGCTCGGCGCCGACGGCCGTGCCCGCCCCGGGTCGCCCGGGCACCGCCGGGTACGAGAAGCGCACGTTCTCGAGCTGAATGGCGCCGTCCAGGCGCCCTGGCTGCACCGGAAAGGCCGGTTCGGGTGTCAGGGTCTCGAGCTGCATGAGCTCGGAGATGCGCCCGACCGAGACGCGTGTCTGCTGCCAGGAGTCGAAGACCTGGGAGAGCTGTTGGATGGGGGAGAAGAACAGGTCGATGTACAAGATGAAGGCGATGAGGGCACCGCTGGCGAGGTGCCCCGTGGCGATGAGGCCGGCACCCACGCCCAGCACGATGGCGTCGGCGCCAGCGGAGAGCAGCTGCACAAAGGGGAAGTACGTGGCCACGAGGCGCTGTGCCGCCATGCGGGACTCGAGGTAGTCGCGGCCGAGGCGGTGGAAGTGGCGTTTCGTCTCGGATTCGTGCACGAAGGCCTGTGATTCACGCACCCCCGAGATGCTCTCCTGGAAGTCGGCGTTCACGATGGCGATGCGCTCCCGCGAGAGGTCGTAGAGGCGGGCCGCCCTCCGCCGGAAGATCACCGTGGCGACGGCGAGGGGCACGACGACGGCGAGCGTGCACAGTCCGAGCTCGGTGTTGATGAGCACGAGGGCAGCCCCCACGCCGACGAAGGTGACGATCGAGACGAGGGCGGAGAGCAGGCCGTTCTCGATGAGCGACTCGAACTGGTCGACGTCGGTCGTCATGCGGGTCATGATGCGCCCGGCCATCTCGCGCTCGTAGTAGTCGAGCGAGAGCCGCTGCAGCTGCGCCCAGATCCGGATGCGAAGCGACATCATGATCCGCTGGGCGGCTCGGCCCGTCACGAAGGTCTCGCCGATCTCGTCGACGAGGTCGGCCAAGGTGATGGCGAGATAGATGGCGGACGCCGCGAACAGCACCGCTTCCGAGCCGAGTGACACGCCGCTGTCGATACCGGTCTTGACGAGGATGGGTCCGGCCAGCGACGCCAGGGCGTCCACGATCACGAGGGCAAGGCCGACGAGGAGCGGCTTGCGGAACTCCTTCAGCAAGCGCCCCAGGTTGAAGCCGCGGTCGTGTCGTGACTCCCTCTCGAGATCGACGGTCGGGAAGTCCCGCACCGGCCGCAGGGCGGCCACGCGGGCCAGGAGCTCCGGCGTCGGCGCCAGGTTGCGCCGCCATCCGCCACCGCCGCCGCCGAGGCCGGCGCCGATGCTCGGGGCACCGATCGTGCGAACGGTCGCCTGACCGGCGGCGCCGCTTTGGCTGCCTGCCTCCCAGGCCGATTCGGTCCTCCCTCCGGATCTCGTCCCGGCGGCGATGCTTGCCAGCGCCTCGATCCTGTCGCCGATCTCCTCTGCCTGCGCCTGCTCGAGGCCCGAGAGGAGGCTGCGGTAGAGCGGGCTGCGGGCTTGCAGCTCCTCGTGGCTGCCGTCGTCAACGGCGCGCCCGTGCTCCATCACGACGATGCGATCGGCCAGGTGCAAGGTGGAGCGGCGATGAGCGATGAGCAACGTGGTGCGACCCTCCATGACGGTCCGGAGGGCGTCGTGGATCGACTCCTCCGTCCTGGCGTCGATGGCGCTCGTGGCATCGTCGAGGATGAGGATGCGCGGGTCGTACAGGATCGCCCGCGCCAGGGCGATGCGCTGACGCTGCCCGCCCGAGAGGGTCAGGCCGCGCTCTCCCACGACGGTGTCGTAGCCGCGGGGGAGGGCCTCGACGAACTCGTGGGCCTGGGCGGCCCGTGCCGCCGCCTCGATGTCCTCGTCGGAGGCGTCCGGGCGCCCGTAGGCGATGTTCGAGCGGACGGAGTCGGAGAAGAGGAAGCTCTCCTCGAACACGACGCCGACTTGGCGGCGCAGCGTCTGCAGCGAGACGTCGCGAACATCGTGCCCGTCGATGCGGACGGCACCGCCGCCGGGATCGTAGAAGCGCGGGACGAGCATCGCCGCCGTCGACTTGCCGCTGCCGCTCGGGCCGACGATGGCCACTCGTTCCCCCGCCCGGATGTGGAGATCGAAGCCATCGAGCACCACATGCCCCTCGCCGTATCCGAACCGCACATCGGAGAACTCGATGTCGCCGCGCAGCTCGGGCAGCTCGACGGCACCGGGAGGGTCGCTGATGACCGGCCGCAGATCGAGGAGCTGGAAGATGCGCTCGACCCCGGCGCGGGCCTGCTGGCCGATGGTGAGCACGCCGGCGAGCTGGCGGGCGGGCGCCATCAGCTGGGTGATGTAGGTCGAGAAGGCGAGGAAGGTGCCAAGGGTGATCTCGTGGTGGAGGGCCAGCCAGCCGCCGAGGGCGAGCACGGCGACCTGCCCGATGGCGGGAACGGCTTCGAGAAGGGGCTGGTAGCGCGACTGCAGCCGGACGGCCCGCATCTGGGCTCCGTACAAGGAGGCAGCGGCGTCGGCGACGCGGCGGAGCTCGCGGTGCTCTTGCCCGAAGGCCTTCACGACGCGGACGCCGTTGACGTCCTCGTCGACGATCTGGGCGACATCGCCCTCGCGTTGCTGGGCGTCCCAGGTCGCCGGGAAGACTCGCCACCGCATGCGGTAGGAGACGAGGAGCAGAGCGGGCGCCACGACGACGCTCACGATCGCCAGCAGGGGTGACAGGTAGACCATGACCCCGAGAGAGAGGAGCATGAGGAGGACGTTGCCGCTCATGATGGGGAAGAAGCTGAGGAGGCCCTGCACAAGGGTGGAGTCCGAGTTGGCGCGGGCGACGAGCTGCCCGGTCGGCATGCGGTTGAGGTTGTCGAAGTCCATCGACTGCAGGTGATCGTGCATGTCGTTGCGCAGGTCGTACTGCACACGGAGGGCGACCCGCCCACCGCGGTATCTCCGCAGGTAGGCGCAACCGAAGGCTGCGGTGGCCAGCGAGATCAACAGTACGAGCCAGGGCCAGAGGGACGAGGTGTGCTCGAGGATGACCCCGTCGACGATCTGGCGCTCCACGAGCGGGACGACCGTCTGGAAGGCGCTCCCGAGCACGGCGGCCGCCAGTGACAGGACGACGTCGCGGCGGTGACGGAGCATGTACCCCCAGAGGCGCCGCACCCATCGAACCGGCGTGGCGGCGGTCGCTGTCGTCTGCACCGGAGGGGTCATGTGCCGTCCCGGACGTGGCGCTCGGCCATCACGTCGTCGACGGCAGCCCCCATCCACACGAGTACCCGCAACACCTCCGCCCCGTCCGGCGTCCTGTCGCAGAGCTCGTCGAGGCGGGCGATCATGGCAGCCTCCACACGGGCCAGCACTCGCTCTCCCTCCAGTGTGAGGTGCAGGGCGGCCACCCGCTGATCGTCTGCCACCCGCGAGCGCTCGAGGAGCCTCCGCTGGCAGAGTGCCTCCACGGCGGCGCTCACGGTCGGCTTGCCGAGGGCCAGTCTCCTTGCGATCCGAGAGGCTCGCTCGTCGCCCGAGGCGATGGCCGCCAGCACTCGGTAGTGGGCAAGGTTGAGCTCGCCCGAGGCCCGTTCGAGCAGCCGAGAGACTCGCGCCAGCGCCCGGATCGCCTCGACGGCAGCGCCGCCGGCCCCCACGGCCTCGGGACGCCCCGACGGGGTGGGGATCTTGTCGTCGGCCGGCTCGTGCACGACAACAGCGTAGCCAGATAGTTCGTCCATCGAACCAGTTGCCGGCGGCGAGCGCAGCCGTGGCGGCCGAGCCGGAAGGCGCCGGGCCATGGCGGGTGCCTCAAGTAGCATTAGCCGAGGTAGGCCGTCGGTCCTGAGGGCGACGTAGGAGCGTTATTTCCATCTCCGAGAAAGTGATGAGGTCGTCGCCCCCGCTCTCGCCGGTGCCCGTCGAGGCGACGAGGGCGCCCTCGTGCGCCTGCCCGCCTGCGTGCCGGCGGGCATGACCGAGCGCGCCCTCCAGCAGCTGTACGAGGCTCCGGGGACACCGCTCAGCTCGGGCATCGAGCGGGCCGAGCTGCAGGCGGCATCGCTCGCCGCTCTCGTGGCGGCGGCCGGGCGCCCGCTGCGGGGAGTCGACATCGGCTGCGGCGACGGGATGGCGACCTCCGTGGCACTCGCCGCCTGCGGCGCCCGCGGGCGGGGCTCGATCGGGATCGTCGGTTTCGACTGGTCGATGGCCGCCCTCGCGCAAGCCGCCCGTCGCGGCATCCCAGTGGCGCGGGCCTCCACCGAGGTCCCCGGCCTGCCCTTGGCGCCCGACAGCGTCGACGTCGTGATCATGAGCGAGATCATCGAGCACCTCGTCGACACCGACGCCGCCCTCGGGGAGGCTCACCGCGTCCTCGTGGCGGGCGGAACGCTCTTTGTCTCGACGCCGAACCTCGCTGCTTGGTACAACCGGGCCCTCTTGGCAGTGGGCGTGCAACCACTGTTCACCGAGGTGAGCTTGCGCGGCATCTACGGGCGGCCGGGGCGAGAGGTCGTCGGCCACTTGCGGATCTTCACCCGGCGGGCTCTGCACGGGCTCCTCGAGGCCAACGGTTTCATCGACATCACCATCGCGGGGGCGCCCTATCACGACGTCCCGCGGCCGTTCAAAGGCCTCGACCGCCTGCTGTGCCGCACGCCCAGCCTGGCCTCGATCCTCCTCGCCTCTGCCCGCAAGCCGGACTGAACCGGCGGCCGAGTCAGGCCGAGACGCTCGGCCGGAGGGTGCCTCGGCGCAACGACGCCGAACCCGGGGTCACCCCCGGGAGGGCGAGCCGGCACTCACGTCATCGTGCCTCGATGCCGGGGGGCGGCCCCCCTCGGGGGCGGAACGGAGGACCTCGCTCGAGATGTAGTCGAGCACGGCGGCGTCGGCCGCCGTCGGATTGCCGCTCACGAAGCTCCTGGGCCAAAGGCGACGTGACAGGACCGGGTTGAGCTCAGCGCCGTACAGGCTGATCTTGGCCACCAGGAAAAGAAACCCAACGAGGCCGATGACGATCCCGAACTGGCCGTAGGTAGCCGAGCTGTTCCGCACCTGATGCTGGATGAGACCGGAGCCGACCGTGATGAGCAAGGTGTAGCCGACGGCACCGACGGCCGCCCCCGGGAGGAGCGACCGCGTCGCCACGGATCCGGGCGTGAGCGTGCGGAAACTGGCGAAGAAGAGCAGGGTGTTCACGACGAGCATGGCGGCGATGACGGCGACGCGCAGCGGCCATGACTCGCCGTGCCCGGTGGCAAAGCCCGCAACGGCGGCGTTGGCGAAGAAGGAGCCGCCGATGATGGCCAGGCCGAGGAGGCTGCGGGCAAGTCGGGGGAGCCAACCCGGCCGGTCGCCGCGAGGGACGTTCCAGGCCTGCGCCATGGCCTGCTGTGCCGACTGCATGACGCCCTGAGCGCCGTAGACGAGCCCGAGGAGCCCGACGACGAGGCCGAGGGTGCTGCCCTGCAGATCGTGGGAGGGGTGGGCGGGGTTGAAGTTGGAGCCGATGACGGGAAACTCGTGCAAGGTGGAGACGATCGACGTGCCGAGAGATGCCACGCCAATGAAGCCGAGGATCGTCGTGACGACGAGGAGGAGCGGATAGATCGAGACGAAGCCGTACCAGCCGAGGGCGACGACGAACTGGCCGAGGCGGTCGTCGTTGAATTTCTTCTGCACGGCGAAGGCGCCACCGACAAGGGGCGTCCGTCGCTGCCAGCGGTCGAATACGTCCAGCAGCCGATGCAGCAGCTTCATGTCGGTGCACCCTTCCCCGGCGTGCGGCGCTGGGCGCTCAGTCGGGCGCCGCCTCGGAGCTGCTCCGGGCGCGCCGGGCGAGCGAGAGCAGCGTGAGACCGATGAGAACGGCGATGACGCCGAAGAACGTCCATCGCGTCTCGCCGGTCATGAACGAGCCGTGTACGGAGCCGAGCCCCTGACCGATCCAGATGACGCCGGTGATGCAGAAGAGCACGCCGAGGATGCCGCGTAGCCACATCAGCCGGCACCGGCGACGAGAGCGCCGGCAAGAGTCGTCGTATCCCGTCGGCGCGGCACCCTGCGGAGCGTAGTGCGACGGCGAGCGGGGTCGATAGCCGAGCGCGGCGCCTCCACGAGTGCTAAGGATTGCCGCCGTGAAGACCTGGCCGGCCCTTCCCACCCTGCAGGGGTATCAGGTGGCCTGGCTCGGGCCCGACGTGCTTGCCGGGCTGACGCTCGTCGCCATCGCCGTGCCCGAGCAGATGGCGACGGCTCGCCTTGCCGGCATGCCGGCGGTCGCCGGCCTCTACGCCTTCGTGGCCGGTTCGCTCGTCTTCGCCCTCATCGGGCGCTCCCGCCAGATGTCGGTGGGCGCCGACTCCACGATCGCTCCCATCATCGCGAGCGGTGTGGCAGCGGTCGTCGTGGTTGGAAGCCCCCAGTACACCCATGCCGTCTCGTTCCTGGCGCTCATGGTGGGCGTCCTCGTGCTCGTCGTCGGCCTCTTGCGCCTCGGGTGGATCTCCGAGCTCTTCTCGACGCCGGTCATCACCGGGGTGCTCGCCGGCATCGCCGTCGAGATCGTCGTGCGCCAGCTCCCGGCCATCCTCGGCGTAGCGGGCGGCGGCAGCAGCACGATCAGTCGCGTGCGCTACGTCATCGACCAGCTCGGCCACACGAACGGCTGGTCCGTCGGCATCGCCGTCGTCGTCTTCGGCCTCATCGTGGTGGCCGAGCAGTTGGACCACCGCATTCCGGGCGCCCTCATCGGGCTCGTCGCCTCCATCATCGTTGTCGCCGCAGTCGGCCTCATCGCCCACGGCGTGCAGGTCGTCGGCTCGGTTCACGGCGGGCTGCCCTCCTTCGCCCTCCCGTCGATCACCCTGGCCGGCGCACGTCACCTCCTGGTGCCCGCCTTCACGATCGCCTTCATCGTGATCGCCCAAACCGCCGCCACGGTGCGCTCCTCGAGCGCCGGGGCGCCTGCGACGCAGGACTTCAACGTCGATCTCGTTGCAATCGGCGCGGGCAGTGTGGTTGCCGGCGTAAGCGGCTCTTTCGCCGTCAACTCGAGCCCGCCGCGGACGGCCATCGTGACGGCCTCGGGCGGCCGGTCGCAGGTGACGAGCATCGTGGCGGCCGCCGTCGTGCTCGGTGTCGTGTTGCTGGCGACCGGCCTGCTGAAGGACCTGCCGAAGGCGACCCTCGGCGCCATCCTCGTGTTCGTTGCCACCCGGCTGTTTCGCGTCTCGGTCCTGCGCCACATCCTGGCGTTCTCCCGCTGGGAGTTCGGCGTCGCCCTCTTCACGGGCTTGATGGTGGCCCTCGTCGGCATCGAGCAGGGCGTCGTCGTCGCCATGGTGCTGTCGCTCGCCGATCGCACGCGGCGAGCGGCCCGGCCGGCCGACTCCGTGCTCGGGCGAGAAGTCGGCACCGATCACTGGATCCCGACCGACATCGGCCTCGTCACCGAACAGGTGCCCGGTGTTGTCGTCTACCTCATCTACGGTCCCATCTGGTACGGCAACGCCGACTACTTGCGCTTGCGGATCCCGACCCTCATCAAGGAGACGGCCGGGGCCGTACACGGGCTCGTGCTCGATGCCAACGGCATGTCGGACATCGACTACACGGGCGCCCAGGCCCTCGGCGCCCTCGTGGCAGAGCTGAAGAGCGCCGGCGTGACGACGATCATCGCCCGCTCCTCGCACCTTGTCCACCACGACCTCAAGCGCGGGGGACTCCTGGCCATCTTCGGATCGAAAGGGCTCTGCGGCTCGGTCGAAGAGGCCGTCGAGGCGCTCACGCAGAGCCCAGCGTGATCGATCGCTCCCACCTCGGCCAGCTGCTGGCGCGGGAGCGGGACTCGTACCGGAGGCTGCACCCGCGTTCGCTGCAGGCGAGCCAGGCCGACACGAAGCTGCTCGGCGGCGTGCCCATGACGTGGATGGCGAAGTGGCACGGCGGTTTCCCGCTCGTGCTGGCGGGCGCTCGAGGGGCGTCTGTGACCGACGTCGACGGTCACGAGTATGCGGACTTCTGTCTCGGCGACACCGGTGCCATGGCCGGCCATTCGCCGCCGGCGACCACGGCCGCCATCAAACACCGGGTGGAGGAGCTCGGCGGGCTCACCACGATGCTGCCTTCCGAGGACGGCGCCGCCGTCGGGTCCATGCTGGCAGACCGCTTCGGCGTTGCGGCCTGGAGCTTCACGCTCACGGCGACCGACGCCAACCGCTGGGCGATTCGCATCGCCCGTCACGTCACGCAGCGGGGAAAGATCCTCGTCTTCAACCACTGCTACCACGGCAGCGTCGACGAGACGATCGCGACCCTCGAGGGCGGGCGGGTGCGGGCGGCTGCCGGCAGTGTCGGGCCGCCCGTCGACCCGGCACTCACGACCCGGGTCGTCGAGTTCAACGACCTCGAAGCGCTCGAGCGCGAGCTCGCCGCTCTCGATGTAGCGGCTGTCTTGGCCGAGCCGGCACTGACGAACATCGGCATCGTGCTGCCCGAGGCCGGATTTCACGACGAATTGCGCCGTGTCACTCGCCGGGCAGGCTCCCTCCTCATCATCGACGAGACCCACACGTTGTCCGCCGGCCCGGGGGGCTGCACGCAGGCATGGGGTCTCGAGCCGGACATCGTGACCGTCGGCAAGGCCATCGGCGGCGGGATCCCAGCGGGTGCCTACGGGCTCTCCGAAGACCTCGCCCGCCGGCTGCTGGCTTCTCCGGATGCCGATTTGATCGACGTGGGCGGCGTGGGCGGCACCCTGGCGGGCAACGCTCTGTCCACTGCTGCCATGCGGGCGACCCTCGAGCACGTGCTGACGCCGGCCGCCTTCGAGCAGATGATCGCCCTCTGCAATCGTTATGAAACGACGGCACGCCGGATCCTCATCGAGACGGGGCTTCCCTGGTCGATCACGCGCCTCGGGGCGCGAGCGGAGTTCCGCTTCTGCCCACAGGCGCCGCGAAACGGCGCCGAGTCGGCCGCCGCTGCCGACGATGACCTCGACGAGTACCTGCACCTCTACCTCGCCAACCGCGATGTCCTGCTGACCCCGTTCCACAACATGGCACTCGTGTGCCCCGCCACGACCGACGACGACGTCGACCGCCTGTTGGGCGCCTTCTCGGAGGCGGCGCAGGAGTTGCAGACGGCTTCGTGACGCCGTCGGGGCGGCGGCGGGCCGGGACTGGCGGATTACGCCCCGGCGCGTGAGACGCGGGAGGCTGGAGCCGTGGCGGGACCCCTCATCGCGAGCCTCGGGCTTCACCATCACCTCGGACGAGGTCTCATCGTCCTGCTCTCGTTGGCGAGCGCCGCCTCGTACGGCTTTGCAGCCGTGCTGCAGCACCACGAGGCCGTCCGGCAGTCCCCGGCGGGGCGGCCCGGTGGCCTCCTTGGTCGCCTCATCCGGCGACCGATCTGGTTGCTCGGCAGCGCGCTCGACGGCGTCGGCTACGCCTTTCAGTTCCTGGCGCTGCGACGCGGCTCGTTGGCCCTCGTCGAACCGATCCTCGTCCTCAGCCTCGTTTTCGCCCTGCCGGTGGCGGCTCACCTGGAGCATCGACGTGTGTCGGCGCACGAGGTGGTCGCCGCCGCGGTCACCGTCGCCGGCCTCGCACTGTTCCAGGGGATCGCTCGCCCGGCCCTCGGCCACCCGACGGCGCCGCTGGACGATTGGATCGCCCTCAGCGCCGCCATCGCCCTCGCCTGCGGCATCCTGGCGCTCCTCGCCCGCGGCGGCACGCCGAAGCGAGCCGCCCTGCTCTACGCGGCGGGCTCCGGAACGGCTTTCGGGTACGTGGCTGCCGTGACGGAGCGCACCGGTCACATCCTCGACGCCGGCGTCCTCCACGTGCTGGTCACCTGGCCGCCCTACGCGCTCGTGGTCGCCGCCGTCGTGGCGCTCTCGCTCACGCAGCGAGCCTTCAACGCCGGCGTTCTCCGTCTCTCGCTGCCGACCCTGACGATCGCCCAGCCACTTGTTGCCCTTGTGATCGGGATCGGCTTCTTCGGCGAGCACGTGCACGCCCGCGGGCCGGCGCCGGTCGTCGAGGCGCTCGGTCTCGCCCTCATGACAGTCGGCGTCTACAGCCTCACGCGCTCGCCCGTGCTGACGGCGGCGCCGGAGGAACCCGACCGCTGAGGGCGCCGGGGTTCTCGTTCACGCCTCCGGCGAGCCCTTCGCCGGGAGGCGTGACAGTGTGGTCCTATGACAACACCCTTGCGCTTTGGGCTCGTCGGCACTGGGTTCTGGGCGAGCTCGGTGCACGCACAGGCCCTCTCCTCGGCCGACGGGATCGATCTCGTCGGCGTCTGGGGCCGCGACCACGGGGCGGCGCAGGCCGTGGCTGCCCGTCACGGTGCGATCGGCTTCACCGACGCCGACGAGATGTTCGGCGCCGTCGATGCCGTCGCGTTCGCCGTGCCGCCGAGCGTGCAGTGCTCGATGGCTTTGCGGGCGGCGCAGGCAGGCAAGCACGTCCTGCTTGAGAAACCCATCGCCACCTCCCTCCCCGAGGCCGACGCCCTCGTACGAGCCGTCGACGACGCCGGCGTCGCCTCTGTCGTCTTCTTCACGGCGCGGTACAGGCCCGAGATGAGGGCGTGGTTGCGAGACGTGAGCGCTCGGGGCGGCTGGGCGGGCGGCAGCAGCATCTGGCTGGGGTCGGTGCTCTCGTCGGCTCTCTCGGACAGCAACCCCTTCAACACGCCGTGGCGCCGCCAAAAGGGTGGCCTCTGGGACCTCGGGCCGCACGTCGTCTCGCTCCTGTGGGCGGCACTCGGACCCGTCGTCGGTGTGCGCGCCGACGCCGGCGCCGGCGACCTCACCCATCTCGTCCTCCACCACGCCGGCGGGGCGACGAGCACGGCGACCGTCACCTTGTCGGCGAGCGAGGCGGCCGAAGGCTCCACGACGTTCATCTGGGGTGAAGCCGGGCGCTCCGAGGCACCCGCGGAGGCGACCGGGTCGGTGCAATCCCTCCGCGTGGCCCTCGGCGAGCTGGCCGAGTGTGCCCGCTCCGGTCGAGTGGAGCACGAGTGCGACGTGCGTTTCGGACGGGACGTCGTAGGGGTCCTGGCGGCGGCCGAGGACGAGATCGCCCGCCGGCGCTGATCTGAGGTCAACACCCGGCGTCACGTCTCCGGCTCGGCACCGATGCGGCCCGCAGGAGGGCTTCGCCGGCGAGTCGAAGTTGCGCCCGCCGACACCTACGATCGGCCGCATGATCACAAGCACTCACGCCATCATCTACGCGGAGGACGCAGAGGAGACGAGGGCGTTCTTTCGAGACGTCCTCGAACTCCCCAACGTCGACGTCGGCGGTGGTTGGCTGATCTTCAAGCTGCCACCTGCCGAGCTCGGGATCCACCCCTCCGGCGAGGGCGCCGGCAGCGGGAGCCACGAGCTCTTCCTTATGTGCGACGACGTCGAAGCGACAATGGCGGATCTCAGCGCGAAAGGCGTCGAGTTCACCTCGCCGATCGAGGATGCCGGATTCGGGCGCATCACGCACCTGCGCATCCCCGGGGGAGGCACGATGGGGATGTACCAGCCGAAGCACGCTGCGGGTTACGACCTCTAGACCGCCGGCCGTCCATCATCAGCCTGGCGGGCAGGGAGGATAACGAGATGGACGTGACGCGGGTCGACCGTTGGCTGTGGTCCATCCGCCTCTACAAGACGCGATCTGAGGCGACCGAGGCCTGCCGCGGCGGTCATGTGCACGTGAACCGCGCGGCGGCAAAGCCCGCAACGCCGGTCCGGGTGGGCGATCGGATCACGGCACGGGCGGGTGGCCGAGAGCGGGTCGTCGAAGTCGCCCGTGTCATCGACAAGCGGGTGGGTGCAACCGTGGCGGCGGAGTGCTTCGTCGATCACAGCCCGCCTCCGCCGCCGCGAGAGTTCGTGGCGCCGCCGCTGCTCCGAGATCCGTCGAGCGGGCGACCGACCAAGCGCGACCGCCGCCAGATCGACCGGCTCCGCCGCGGCTGAAGCGACCGGACGGATCAGTGGGCGCCGACTTCGTGGCTCGTGTGGCCGGGTGGCTCCAGCTGAAACGTCGAATGCTCCACGTCGAAGTGACCGGCGAGGCAAGCCTGCAGCTCGTCGAGTATCTGAGGAGCGTGCCCGTCAACGAAACACTGCTCGCTCACCACGACGTGGGCCGACAACGCCGGCAGGTCGGATGTGACGACCCAGGCGTGCAGATCGTGGATGTCGCGAACGTGTGGTGCCTGCAGAAGGTGGATGCGCACATCGGTCAAGTCGACTGCGGCCGGAGCCGCCTCGAGGAGCACCCGGCCTGAGTCGCGCAGCAGTTGACGGGCGGCTCGCAGCATGAGGGCGACGATGCCGAGCGCCGCGATGGCGTCAGCGCGTTCGAAGCCAGACACGACGATCACCACGCCGGCGGCCGCGGTTCCGAGGAAGGCCCAGAGATCCGTCATGAGGTGGGCAAAGGCGCCGGCGATGTTGAGGCTCGACCGGTTCGCCCTCGCCAGCACGAAGGTGGCGGCGAGGTTCACGATGACGCCGACGCCGGCCACGACGACGAGGACCGCTCCCCGGACCGGAGAGGGGTGCAAGAGCCGTTCGACGGCCTCGAGGAGGATGAGGGCGGCCGTGAGGAGGAGGGCCACCCCGTTGAGGGCGGCAGACACGATCTCCGCCCGCTTGAACCCGTACGTCCAGACGTCTGTCGTCGGCCGCTCGGCGAGCCGGCTCGCCCAAATCGCCATGGCGATGGCACCTGCGTCCGTCAACATGTGACCGGCGTCGGCGAGGAGCGCCAGCGACCCGGAGAGGATGGCCGTGATGACTTCCGCTGCCATGAAGGCAACGATGAGGCCGAAGGCAAGGGCGAGGTAGCGTCGGTCGGCACCTCGGGAAACCGGGTGGGAATGGCTGTGGCGGGGGAGTAGCCACGAAGGGCGCCCGCCCGCGACGCCGTGGCCGAGTTGCCGGCCGGTCGGGGGGTCCGGGTCGTGGCCGCCATGCGCGACATGCGGGTGGCCCACGTGCGCCGTGCCACCGGCGCCGGTGGCTCCGCTGCGTGGCCGTTCGGCGCCGTCAGTCGGGGCGCCGGCCGTGCTCTCGTCGTGTGGCGGGGCGCTCACGCCTGCGTCGCTCCGGAGGGCTTCGCCGCCCTCGAGCCTTGATGGCCGGCGTGCTCGAGCGCCTCGCTGAGGAGGCGAGTGACGTGCTCGTCATTGGCCGAGTAGTAGGCGAACGTTCCTTCCCGGCGCACCCGAACGAGCTTGGCGAGGCGAAGCTTGGCAAGGTGCTGGGACACCGCTGTCGGTGCTGCGCCGACGAGAACCGCCAGGTGGGCGACCGATGACTCGCCGTGCAGGAGCGCCCAGAGGATCTTGATCCGCGTGGCGTCGGCCAACATGCGAAATCCATCGGTGGCGAACTCGACCTGCTCGTCGGTCGGCATCTCGAACCCGCCGGCCCCTGCGCCCTGGGCCTGCGAATATGCGTGCATACGCAGATACGATAGCAGGGCGCCTCAGTCGTCACGAACGTCATCATGACAGCAGGCTCGAAACAACATCTCATCGCTCCGACCTCTGAGCAGCCTGCGGCTGAAGCCCTTCAGCGGGGCGAGTCGATCACCGCCATGAGCTCGACGTGCTCGGTCATCGGGAAGAGGTCAAAGGCCCGCAACGCCGACAGCGACCAGCCGGCATCGAGCAGCACCCGCAGGTCGCGAGCGAACGAGGCGGGGTCGCAGGCGACGTAGACGATCCGTCGCAAACGCTGCAGGGCGGCGAGGGCGGCCGTCACCTGCTGCCCGGCACCTTGCCGGGGCGGATCGAGAACGGCGAGCTCGGTGACCCGTAGCTCGCGGGCAACCAGCTCCGGCGTCACGCGGGCGCACAGCACGTCGACATGGGCGGAACGCACGACGTTGCGATAGGCGTCCTCGGCGGACTGCTCGTCCTGCTCGACGGCAAGGACGTGACCGCCCTCGCCGACAGCGTCCGCAAGGAGTGCCGTGAAGAGCCCGACGCCGGCGTACAGGTCGGCGACGACCTGCCCCTCCCGCGGCTCGGCGAGGTCGAGGAGGGCTCGCCCGAGCGTGGCCGGGGCACCGATGTGCACCTGCCAGAAGGCGCCCCCACTGACGGCAAAGCGGTGACCGAGGACGTCGAGCTGCAGCTCCCGAGGCTCCCGCAGCGTGCGCCCGTCGACGACGAGCCCGCCGTCGAAGCGCGGCACGTTCACCCGTGCCCCCCGCCGCGACTCGACGGCGACCGTGAGCTCGCCGTCGGCATCCGGCGCGAAGACCTCGACCTCCTCGGCACCCGTCCAGGTCATCTGCTCAGGCGCCAGAGCGGCGATGCCCGGGCCGGCGATGGGGCAGTGATCGACGGGCTGCACGTCGCGCGAGCGGTAGCGGTGGAACCCGAGTCGGCCCCTCGGCAACACGCTGTAGCGAACCCGGGTCCGCCAGGCGAGCCCGTTGTCGTCGCCCGGCACGGGCTCGACGATGACAGCAGGATCGATGCGGGCGATCCGCTGCAGCTGCTCGCCCACGAGGGCCGCCTTCATCTCGCGCTGCATCGGCAAGGACACGTGCTGCCAGTCGCAGCCACCGCACCGGCCGGGGCCCGCATGCCGGCAGGGCGGCGGTACGCGGCTCGCCGCCGCCTCGCCGATGGTGACGGCGTCGGCACGCACGAACGAGCGGGCTTCTTCGGTGATGCGGGCGAGCACGCGCTCACCCGGGATGGCGTGGCGCACGAAGGCGACGCGGCCGTCGGGAAGGCGGGCGACGCAGCCGCCGCCGGCGGCCGGCTTGCCGACGACGAGCTCCACGAGCCCATCCGGGTGTTCGCCGGCGAGGTCGCTCGCTTCACCGGACGTCTCGAAGTCGACTCGGCCCCCACTATGCCTGCGGTCAGGATCCCCGGTCACGTTCCATCTTCTCCCGCCCGGCCGCCGCACACCGCATTTGCCCGCGCCGCCCCGCCGGCTTACTCCGTGGCGGGGGCGACGACAGGGTTGTGCGCAGGAAGGTCGGGAAGCCCGTGGGCGCCAAACCCCGGGCCGACGGCACCGGCGGCCGGCTCTGCCGAGGAGGCGGCGCCAGGCGAGGCGCCGGCGGGCGACTCCGCAGGAGCGGCGGCGTCTGCTCCACGAGCGGCCGCCGCTCCGAGGCCGGTCCGCTTCGCCGGTACGAGCAGCGCGGCCGCCCCGGCGGCGAGGGCGATGAACGCACTCACCCGGAAGGCGAGCGTGTAGCCGTCGGTCAGGGCGACGAACCGGTTCACGACGGCGCTCGCATGCGTCGTCCTCGACGTCGCCACGGTCGCCAGCACGGCCAGGCCGACGGCGCCACCGATCTGGCGGGAGGTGTTCACGAGGCCGGACGCCAGGCCTGCCTCGCTCGGCGGCACGCCCGCAGTGGCGGCGTAGGCGAGCGGTGTGAACGAGAGGCCAAGGCCGAGCGTGATGAGGACGCTCGGCAGGAAGAAACCGGACCAGTACCCGGTGTCCACGCCAAGGAAGGAGAACATGAGGAGCCCGACAGCCGAGAGAGCGCCGCCGAGGACGAGGAGCGGCCGCGGGCCGAGTCGCAGCACGAGACGGGAGGAGACCTGGGCGCCGACGATGATGGCGACGGTTTGCGGCACGAAGGCGAAGCCGGTGCGCAGCGGCGTGTAGCCGTGCACTTCCTGCAGGTAGAGCGACACGAAGAACCACATGGCGAAGAGCGCGCCCGACAGCAGGAACATCACGAGGTTCGCTGTCCAGATCGAACGCCGCTTGAACATGGGCAACGGCATGAGGGGGGAGCTTGCGACGGCCGACTCGTGCGCGAGGAACCAACCGATGAACGCGGCGGCGAGGGCGAGGGCGACGGTGGTCTGCCAGGAGCCCCAGCCGACGCTCGTCGTGCGGACGACGGCGAACACAAGTGCTGACAGCCCAGCTGTCACGAGCACGGCGCCGGGCACGTCGAGCGGTTGGCGCTCGCCTTGTGCCCGGCTCTCCTGCAGGAATGCCCTGCCGGCGATGAAGGTGGCGATGCCGATCGGGATGTTGATGAAGAGGATCCATCGCCAGGACAGCTCCTCGGTGAGGACACCGCCAAGGAGCGCACCGGTGGCGCCGCCGGCCCCGGCCACGGCGCTCCAGATCCCCATCGCCCTGGCGCGTGCCTTCGGCTCACGGAACGTGGTCGTGAGGATGGTCAAGGTCGTCGGGGAGAGGATGGCACCGCCGAGGCCCTGGACGGCTCGAGCCGTGATCAACATCGCCTGGTCCTGGGCGAAGCCTCCGAGGAGGCTGGCGAGGGTGAACACCGTCAGCCCGAGAAGGAAGACCCGTCGCCGCCCGAAGAGATCGGCGATGCGCCCACCGAGCAGGAGGAAGCCGGCGAAGGTCAAGGTGTAGGCGTTCAGCACCCATTGCAGCTCCGCCTGCGAGAAACCCAAGCTGCTCTTGATCGAGGGCAGTGCCACATTGACGATCGAGACGTCGAGCAGGACCATGAACTGGGCGACGCACGCCAGCGTGAGGATCACCCAGTCCGGTGTTCGGCGACCGCTCCCGCCCTCGCTCTCTTGCATTGGCGTCGCCCCCATGTGTGTCGGCAACGCGGCCAGGTGCCCCTGCATTCCCCACCGGCGACGCCCGTCTTCCTCGAGTCCCACCCTGCCGGCTCCGTCCCAGGTCAACCGGTCCGACACCGCAGCGCTGGCGCGTGCGACAGAATCGAGGCATGTACCGACGCCTCCGAGGCGGCGCCTGCGCTCTCGCCATGGCGGCTGCCCTGGCCGCTTGTGCACCGAGCGGTAGCACGACGACCAGCACGACGTCTCCGGCCGGCACCCCCACGAGCTCGACGCCGGCGGCGGCGACATCGACCACCTCGACCGGCGCGACGACGACCTCGAGCACCCTGCCGGCGAGCGCCGTGTCGATCGTGCGGGCACCGGTTCTCGTCGCCCACACCTCGGACGGCACCGTCGGCTACCGGACCGTCGGCGCCGGTCCTCCCCTCGTCATGATCATGGGCTACTCGGGATCGATGGACACCTGGGATCCGAGCTTCGTCGATGCTCTCGGTCGGGCGCATCGCGTCGTGATCTTCGACAACGCCGGCATCGGGCGCACGAGCCCGCTCGCCCGGCCGCTCACGATCACCGCCATGGCGACCCAGACGGCGGCTCTCATCAGGGCGCTCCACCTCGGCCGCCCCGACATCCTCGGCTGGTCGATGGGCGGCATGATCGCCCAAGCGCTCGCCGTCCTCTACCCCTCTCTCGTGCACCGCCTCGTGCTGTGCGCCACGCTGCCTGGCAACGGCACGGCAACGCTGCCGTCGGCGGCCGCCGCCAAGTCGCTCGCCGACCCGACGAGCGCCTCAGGCGTGCTCAACTCATTGTTCCCCGCCAACCAGCACGCGGCGCTCGGGGACTACCTCTCCCAGATTCTCCGATTCCCACACTTCTACCTGGCCTCAGCGCCGGTCGACCACGCCCAGCTGGCGACGCTGCTTCCCTGGCTCGAGGGCAAGGAAAGCGCCGGCCGTCGCATCGCCCAGATCGCCGCTCCCACCCTCGTAGCCGACGGGCTGCAGGACCTCCTCGTCCCGACGGCGAACGACCACAGCCTCGTTACCGCCATCAGGGGCGGGCGGCTCATCCTGTACGGCGATGCCGGGCACGCCTTCCTGTTCCAGGACGAGAAGCGGTTCGTGCCAACGGTGGAGGCGTTTCTGGCTGCCTGAGCACTCAGGACGTCAGGGGGCTTCCCGTCTCGCTGTCCTGGCGGCGGGTACCAGCCCGGTGTCGGCGCTGTGCTGCCACCAGACCTCGAGCCGCTGCTGGAGCTCCTCCACGTTGCGGGCGGCGCGATTGGACTGCAGCGTGCGTGCGCAGGCATCGAGAGCGAGGCGCTCACCGCTCACGAGGTCGAGCACGACGGTCTGGTTCGGGCTCTTCGCCACCGAGCTCTCGCCGAGGGCGACGGCCTCGATGCGGGAGCGCTCGAGGTGGTGGGTGGCGAAGAGGTTGCGGACCTCGAGGTGGTCGCCCCGCACGAGCACCGCAAGGCTGAGCAGCCGGTAGTAGTACGCGATCCACATGACGAGGGCGACAGCGGCCCCGGCCGCCCAGTAGGTGCCACGTCCCGCCAGCGCGATCGTGACGGCGGTAGCGACGAGGGCGCCGGCGACAAGGATCCCGCCGTGCACGAGGCGTCCGGAACGGGGCGTCCGGATCTCGATATCGGGCGTGCCTGTCCCGTGGCGGGCGCCGATCACATTCAACATTGTCGCAATGAAGCTGGCGTCAGTGGTGGCTTTCCGTCCTGGGAGTCCGCCGCGGGCGAGGGATCAGGTATCTGCGGTGCTCACGTCGGCGTCGTGGTAGGCGTCGCCGGCGGCGTGAACTCGCTGGCGGGCACGCTCGTGGAGTAGCTCTGCAGCGTCACGGTGTTGGTGCCCGTCGATGTCGTGGACTTCTCCTGGGCGAACACCCCGCTCGAGGTCACGCACACCGTGTAGGTGCCGGCGCTCCCGGTGGTGGTGTCCTTCCACGTCCAGCACGTCACCGGCTGGCCGCCGACGGTGCTCGACGACGACGTCGCCCCTGCCTGTGCCAGGTGGGCCTGCACGAGAGCGAGCGCCGCCTTCGATCCATAGACGTCGCTGAAAGCGCTGATCGTCGAACCGAGCGTCGAAGCCTCGGGGCCAGTGAAGCACGTCCAGGTGGACGCTGACTTGGTGCACACGTCCGTCGCCGACGAGGTGGCGATCTCCTCGAAGGAGCCCTTCGTCTCGTCGACGCTGAAGAGCGAGCTCGTGCCGCTGTGAGCCACGGTGAAGGTGCCATTCGTCGACTGCCCGTCGTTCGTTCCCGAGAGCGAGTAGGTGGCGACGAACGTGGCGTTCTGGCCCGCTGCCAGCTTCGACTCGAGCTCGGAGAGCGATGTGGCGCCACCCGAGCCGGAGGTCGTGCTCGTCGTGCTCGAGCCGCCGGCCGCCGCCGCCGTCGTCGTGCTCGAGCCGCTCGCAACCGTCGTCGTCGTGGTCGGCGAGGAGGAGCTGCTGCAGGCAGCCGCCGCCAGGGCGAGGGCCGCCAGCGCCGCCGCAGCCGTGATGCGGCCTCTCGAGAGGCGCAACAGGCGACTCCTTGCAGCGTTCGTGCTCATGGGACGACCTCCTTGGCGTTCTTGCCGCCGCGAGAACCTGTCAGGAATTGACGGCCACATTGTGGCACGTCTCCGGCACCACCTCCGACCAGGGGGCAAGTGGCCGTTGCGGGCCGCTTCAGCGCTCGTAGATGATGAACGAGGTCCGGTGGGCGAGCGTGTCGTAGAGGGAGCGAGCCGGGCTGTTGTATTCCTGCGTCTCCCAGTAGGTCCGCACGGCGCCCCTCCGGTCGGCTTCGGCGTAGACCGCCTCGATCAGCTGGCGGGCCGTCCCGCTGCCGCGAGCCTCGGGGTCCACGAAGAGGTCCTCCAGGTAGCAGTAGCTGCCGTCGGACCAGGTGGAGCTGTGGAACACGAGATGGGCGAAGCCGATCGGGCTCCCGTCCTCTGCGATGGCGACGAGACCCCGCAGGCCGTCGCCTCCGCTGCAGAGGCGGTCGAAGGTCACCGCCGTCACCGAGTCCGGCACCTCGCCCCGGTAGAAGTGCAAGTAGCCACGCCACAGCTCTTCCCAGCCCGCACGGTCGCCTGGCTCGAGCTGCCTGATCATCTCGCCCTCCCTGTTCACCGTCACGGTCGCAACGCCCCCTTGGCGCCATGGCGAACGCTACCGTCGGGGCAATGACCAGCACAGCCGACTCGGCGGAGCCGCCGGCATCCTCGCCGCAACGCGTCCTTGTCGTCACCGCTCACCCCGACGACGTCGACTTCGGATCCGCCGGCACGGTCGCCACCATGACGGCGGCGGGCATCGAGGTGACCTACTGCATCATCACCGACGGCGCCGCCGGCGCCGCCGACCCCGACGTCGTGCTGGAGGATCTCCCGCACCGCCGCCAGGCCGAGCAGCGCAAGGCGGCAGCCGAGGTCGGAGTCAGCCAGGTGATGTTTCTCGGCTACCCCGACGGCCGCCTGGAAGTCAGCTATGAGCTGCGGCGCGACCTGAGCAGGGTGATCCGCCAGACGCGCCCCGACCGGGTCGTCTGCCAGTCGCCCGAGCGCAACTGGGACCGCATCCGTGCGAGCCACCCGGATCACCTGGCCGCCGGCGAGGCCACGCTGCAGGCCGTCTATCCCGACTCGCGCAACCCCTACGCCCACCCTGAGCTGCTCGCCTCCGGGTTCCAGCCGCACGAGGTCGGCGAGGTCTGGCTCATGGCCTCGCCGCGAGCGGATCATTTCGTCGACATCACGAGCGTCATCGAGCGCAAGCTGGCGGCCCTGCGGTGCCACGAGAGCCAGGTGGGAGAACCGGAACAGCTCGAGGAGTTCGTCCGGCGCTGGACGGCGGCCACCGCCCTGCAGGCCGGCTTCGGCGAGGGCCGCCACGCCGAGGCCTTCCAGGTGGTGAACACGAGGTGAACTCTGCGGGCGGCCATTGCCAGTCGGTGCCGGCAGAGGTGATACTGCGCACAACAGCAGCCAGCCATCGTTGCGAGCGACCCGAAACGGAGACCTGACGTGGAGAAGACGTCCTACGAGCCCGGCACGCCGTCCTGGATCGACCTCGGGAGCCTGGATCCCGCAAAGGCGGCGGGTTTCTACTCTGAGCTGTTCGGCTGGGACGTGATCGATCTCGGCGAGGAGGCGGGCGGCTATCGCATGGCGTCGGTCGCCGGTCAGCCCGTGGCCGGCCTCGGGGCGCAGATGAACCCGGCCGCCCCGCCCTACTGGACGACGTACATCGCCGTCGCTGACGCCGACGCCAGCGCAGCCGCCGTCAAGGCGGCCGGCGGCACGGTGTTCGCCGAGCCGTTCGACGTCATGGACGCCGGGCGCATGGCTGTCTTCGCCGATCCGACGGGCGCCGCCGTCTCGGTCTGGCAAGCGGGAACCCACAGCGGATCCGGCCGCGTCAACGAGCACGGAGCCATGTGCTGGCACGAGTTGCAGACACGCGACCCGGAGGCGGCAAAGGCGTTCTATGCGACCGTCTTCGGCTGGGGCACGGCCGTCGAGGAGACGGACGACGCCGATGACTACTTCATGTGGAAGCTCGGCGAAACGACCGTCGGCGGCCTCATGGTGATGGGGGAGGACTTCCCATCCGACGTCCCGTCCAACTGGCTCGTCTACTTCGCCGTGGACGACTGCGACGCCGCCGTGGCCCGGGTCGCCGAGCTCGGCGGTAGCGTCCATGTGCCGCCGACTGACATACCACCCGGCCGTTTCGCCGTCGTGAGCGATCCCGACGGCGCGATGTTCAGCGTCATCAAGCTGACACCGCCGGAGGGCTGAGGCCGGCACTGGCGGCTGAGCAGCCGCAGCCGGCCCACGGCCGGCGCGCGAGGAGGTGAACCATGGCGAACATCATCGGATTCCCGAACCCGGTCAACGAGACCTCGGCGCGGGTCGTGGCCGGCGGTGTCGTCGCCATGGGGACGGCGACGATCGCCCTCGATCAACCCTGGCTCCTCGTGCCGATCACCTACGGGTTTGCCGCCCGCGTGCTCACGGGCCCGAAGCTGAGCCCGCTCGGTCAACTGGCGACCAAGGTCGTGACGCCTCGCTTGAACATCGAGCACCGTTTCGTCCCCGGCCCTCCGAAACGCCTCGCCCAGGGCGTCGGTCTCGCCATGTCCGGCACGGCCCTCGCCCTGGCGGCCACAGGTCGCCGGCGGGCCGCCTACCGGGTGCTGGGCGGGCTGATCGGCGCCGCCAGCTTGGAGGCCTTCCTTGGCTTCTGCATCGCCTGCCGGGCCTTTCCCGTGCTCATGAAGGCGGGGCTCATCCCGGAGGACGTCTGCCGGGAGTGCGCCGACATCTGGTTGCGTCCCACAGCGGCCGCTGGCGACGTCGACGAGGCGGACGTCGCCTGAGAGGTCGTTGCCCGCCGGCCGCCTCGCCCGGTAGACTGGCGGTCCGCCCGAGCGAAAGGAGGTCCGTGGAGATGACTGTTGACTGCCGATTGTCGTTCCATGCTGGCCGCGCGCTCGGGTGCCCTACCACCTGATCCGATCCGGGTCTGCGCCGGCGTCGCCGCTTGACGACGCCCGCCCTTTGCTCTTCGAGCGAACCGTGACGGAGGCACCTGAGCTCCCCATTCTCAGAGGAGCCGATCCACCGTGATCAAACGAAATGCTGTGCCGGTGGGCGAATCGCCCACTTCCGTCCCCGCCCTCGCCGACCTGGGCTGGGACGACGGCGTCCAAGTGCTCTACGACGCAAGCCTGCGACGTCTCGAGCCTCCGGCTCCGGCGCGAGCCAGAGGCGCCCGCGTGCTGCACCGCGATCGCACGGTCTGCACGGTCGGTACCGACTCGGGCATGCACCAGGTCACCATCGCCCAGCACCTTCTCGCCTCACCCCTCGAAGCGCCCACGACGGGCGACTTCGTGGTGGTGTGCGACAGCGAGGTCGTCGCCGTGCTGGAGCGGCGCACGGCCGTCATGCGGGCGGCCTTCCGGGATCTCTCGGCTCAGGTGCTCGCCGCCAACGTCGACACCGTTCTCGCCGTCTCGTCCCTGGCGAACCCTTGGCGACCGCGGCGCGTGGAGCGCCTGCTCGTGATCGCCTGGCAGACCGGTGCCGTGCCGATCGTCGTGTTGACGAAGGCCGATTGCTGCGCGGACGCCGGCGAGGTGTACGAGGCGGCCGTGTGCGTGGCGCCCGGGTGTGCCGTGCACGTCGTGAGCGCCTTCACCGGCGAGGGCATGGCGGGGCTCTCGGCAGAGCTTGCCCCCCGCACGACCTCGGTGATGATCGGCACCTCCGGTGCTGGGAAGTCCACCCTGGCGAACGCCCTCAGCGACGGTGAGGCGGGCTTGGCAACGGCCGAGATCCGCGAGGACGGCAAGGGTCGCCACACGACGGTCAGGCGTGAGCTCGTGACCCTCAGCAACGGGGCGCTCATGATCGACACGCCGGGCCTGCGCGCCATCGGCCTCTGGGGCGCCGAGGACGCCCTCGCCGACGCATTCAGTGACGTCGAGGAACTCTCGCTCGGATGCCGCTTCAACGACTGCGCCCACGACAGCGAACCGGGCTGCGCCGTGAAGGAGGCGATCGACGACGGGCGCCTCGACCTCGCCCGCCTCGAGAGCTACCGCGGCCTGCAGCGCGAGCAACGACGCCTCGCCGCCCGCACGGACGCACGCCTTCGCGCCGAGCGTGCCGCCCAGTTCAAGCAATTCGCCAAGCAGCAGCGAAGCCAGTTCTACCGGTAGCGCCGGCGAGCCATAGGCTCGTGCCATCTCCACAGGCAGCGACGAGCCGGGCGAGGTAGCCCGCCATCACGAGGAGCACCTCGCCATGGCGGCCGCTCGGGCAGGCGACCGGGCGGCGCTCGAGTCGCTCCTGCGTGCCCACTACGACCGCTGCTATGCCCTGTGCCGGCGCTTGCTCGGAGACGACGAGGATGCCCTCGACGCGACGCAGGAAGCCATGATCGCCATCGCCCGGGGGATCGGCTCCTTCGACGAGCGGAGCGCGTTCGCCACCTGGGTGTACCGCGTCACGGCAAATGCCGCCTTCGACGAGTTGCGGCGTCGCCGGCGCCGCCCCCAGATTGACCGACCGACCGACCTCTCCGAGGGAGCCGAGGCGACGGAGGCATCCGGCGGCCGCCTCGCATCGGCCCGGGACGAGGTCGGCGAAAGCGTGAGCGCGCGGTTGACGCTGGACGGGGCACTTCGAGAGCTGTCAACGGAGCACCGGACGGCCGTCGTGCTGCGCGACATGATGGACCTCGACTACCGCGAGATCGCCGAGATCCTCCTCGTGCCGATCGGGACGGTGCGCTCCCGCATCGCCCGCGGCCGGGCGGCCCTCGCCCAGTTGCTCTCCGAGGAGGCTCCCATCCGGGACGCCGCCGTGACGGTCGCCACGGGCAGCGAGGGGCCGGAGGGGAACCAGCACGCTCCCGGCGACGTCCAACATCCTGGACAGCAATCATGACCGACACCACCCAACCACCGACGCCGAACGGCGCCGCCCATCCGGGCCTCGCCCTCCTCTCGTGTCTCGTCGACGATGCGCTCGCCGCTGAGGAGGCCTCCGCCACGCGAGCCCATCTTCTGACCTGCCCCCTCTGTCGGCTGGAGACGAATCGCTTGACGGCGGCTCGAGCGGCAGTGGCGACGGCGCCCCGCCCCGTGGCGCCGGCCGGCTCGAGCGATCGTGCCGTTGCGGCGGCGCTGTCGATCACCTCGCCCCGTGGCGCCGAGGCGGGCGTCACACGGTCGACCGCCGGCGGCGCGCGGTGGCGCGGCGCCGTCCCCCTCCACACTCGCGGTGTCGCCCTGCGGGCTGCCGCCGCTGTCTTGCTGGCCGGAGCCCTCGCCGCCGGGCTCGTCGCCGTGCTGCGCTCTGATCACGCCGCTGGTCCGCTTCGTGCCGGACCGGCCGAGACGACGTCACCGAAGATCACCGGCGGCACCCGTGCCCCCTCGTCGACGCTGCCCTACGGCGGGGTCGGTGGCCCGGTCGTCGGTGTCTTCCAGTTGCAGCTGCGCAGGCAAGTCGGCGCCGCCTCCTGCACCAAGGTGGCCCGCCACGTCGCCACGGTGGGCGGCGTCAACCCGCCTGCAGGCGAGGGCGCCGTCATGCGAGCGGCAGGAGGCAGGCCCTCGACCTGCGTCGCCCTCGGGCCGGCCTTCGCAACGATCTGGAGCGGGAACGTCGCGACGGTCTCGGTACGCGACGTCACGACGCCGGCGTCCGCGACAACGCCGGGCGGCACCCAGGCAGATGTCGTGATCCGCCTCATGGCGGGCACGCTCGGCCCTGCCGCCCTCAAGACGGCAGAGACCCCCGGTGTGACGCTCGCAGCCGTCGCCTCCGGCAGCGACCTCGGCAGCGGGCGCGTCAGCAGCGGGCAGGTCGTCACGATCCGGCTCAGCCGGCCGACGGCGCTCCTCGTGGCGCGAGAGCTGGCCTGAGCGCCGGCGCCCGACCGGCGGCGGCGGCGCCGTCACGCCGGGAGGGGCGCCTCGATAGGTTGCAGCCCGATGCCGGCGCGCCGACTTCTCGTCGACATCGAGCCCCTGCGAACGTCACGGCAGTTCCGCCGCCTCTGGGGCGGCTATCTCTTCAGCGTCCTCGGATCACAGCTCACCATCGTGGCCATTCCCTACCAGGTGTACCGGCTCACGAACTCCTCCCTCGACGTCGGCCTCATCGGCCTGGCGCAGATCCTGCCCGTGCTGCTGGGCGCCCTTGCCGGCGGATCCGTGGCCGATGCCTTCGACCGGCGGCGAATACTCCTCGTGACCCAGAGCCTCCTCGCCCTCTGCAGCGCCGGGCTGTTCTGGAACGCCTCGCTCGCCCACCCGAAGCTCTGGCCGCTCTACGTGCTGGCGGCAGCCAGCGCCGGCTTTGCCGCCACGGACTCGTCCACGCGGGCCGCCGTCTTTGCGAACCTCGTGGAGCGGCGCCAACTCGCCTCCGCCAACGCCTTGTGGCAGCTGCTCTTCCAGATCGGAATCGTCGTCGGGCCGGCGGTCGCCGGCGTGCTCATCGCCCGCATCGGCGTGGCATCGGCTTACGGGGTCGACGCCGCCACGTTCTTCGTGTCCTTCGCCGCAGTCATGAGCCTGCAGCCGCTGCGCCCCCTCGAGGGCGGCACCCGTTTCGGCTGGCGGTCGATCAAGGAGGGCCTCTCCTTCCTGCGGGCCCGCCAGGTCCTGCAAGCGACGTTTGTCATCGATCTCGCCGCCATGGTGCTCGGGATGCCGAGGGCGCTCTTTCCCGCCCTCGGGCTGCACCACTTCCGCGGCGGCGCCCAGACCGTCGGCTTCCTGTTCGCCGCTCCGGGCGTCGGGGCGCTTCTCGGCGCCGCCCTCGCCGGCTGGGTCACCTCGGTGCGCCGGCAGGGGGGAGCCGTCCTGCTCGCCGTCAGCGTCTGGGGCGCCGCCATCGCCGCCTTCGGCCTCGTCGGCTGGCTGCCGGGCGCCCTCGCCCTCTTGGCCGTGGCGGGCGCCGCCGACGTCATCTCGGCCGTGTTCCGGGGGACGATCCTGCAGACGGAGGCCCCCGACGCACTGAGGGGGCGCGTCTCGTCGATCCACACCGCCGTCGTGACGGGAGGGCCGCGCCTCGGCGACGTGGAAGCCGGTGTCGTCGCCGCCCTCGGCGGCGTCGAGGTCTCCGTCGTCACCGGCGGCCTCGGATGCCTTCTCGGCGTCGCCCTCGTGTGGCGCCTCATGCCGCGACTGGCCGCCTACGTGGCGCCGGAGGGCGGGCACGAGCAGCAGGTGCACGGATGAGACGGGCGGCATGCGACGTGAGCGCCGACGTTGTGCAAGGTTGGAGAGCATGAACGTCGGCATCCTCGGAGGTACAGGACCCGCCGGGAAGGCGCTCGCCGCCCGGCTCGCATCGCTCGGGCTCGCTGTGCAGATCGGCTCTCGCCAAGCCGAACGCGCAGCCGACATCGCCACCCAGCTGCGGGACAAATGGGCCGGCCGCCGGCTCGCCCTCTCGGGTGTCGGCAACGAGAACGCCTGCGAGGCGGACGTCGTCGTGCTCGCCACGCCCTGGGACGGCGCCGCTCCGCTCGCTCGCTCGCTGGCCGAGCGGCTCGACGGCAAGGTCGTCATCTCGATGGTGAACGCCCTCGGCAAGGTGGGCGACGAGCTGCTCGCACTCGTCCCGCCGAGCGGCTCGATCACCATCGCCGTGCAACAAGCCGCCCCCGGTGCCCTCGTGGCGGGTGCCTTCCACCACCTGCCGGCCCGGGTCGTCGCCGACCTCGAGCAGTCCCTCGACGCCGACGTCCTCGTCTGCTCGGATCACGCGGCGGCGACAGCCGCCGCCATCGAGCTCACCGACCGCATCCCCGGCTGCCGCGGTGTGGACGCCGGCTCACTCTCGGCGGCGGCCGCCATCGAGGCCTTCACGGCCGTGCTGATCGGGATCAACATCAAGCACCGGGCGCACGCCAGCATCAAGCTGACGGGCTTCGACCCGGGTGGCGGGGCCGCACGGTGATGCGTCTGTACGACACGGCCCGCTCCGCCGTGGTCGACTTCGAGCCCGGCCCGGTCGTGACGATGTACACGTGCGGCATCACGCCCTATGACGCCGCCCACCTCGGCCATGCCATGGTGTACGTCACCTACGACGTCCTGCAGCGACGCCTACGCGACCTCGGCCACCGCACCGAGTGCGTGCGCAACATCACCGACGTCGACGACGACATCCTGCGCAAGGCCCGTGAGCTCGGCGTCCACTACCTCGACCTCGCAGCCGGCGAGATCGCCCGCTTCGACGACGACATGCGAGCGCTCAACCTGCTTCCTGCCACGAGCGAGCCGCGGGCGACCTCGGCCATCCCCGACATCCTCGGCTTCATCGGCATGGTGCTCGACGCCGGCCACGCCTACCAGTCGGGCGGCGCCGTCTACTTCGACGTCTCCTCGTTCCCGCGCTTCGGCCAGGTGAGCCACTACGACCGCGACGAGATGCTGCGGCTGGCAGCCGAGCGGGGGGGCAACCCGGACGACCCCTTCAAGAACGACCCGCTCGACTTCGTGCTCTGGCAGCCGTCGGCCGAGGACGAGCCCGCCTGGGACTCGCTCTGGGGGAAGGGCCGCCCCGGCTGGCACATCGAGTGCTCGGCGCTGGCGCTGCGAGAGCTCGGGACGACGATCGACCTGCACGGTGGCGGCGACGACCTCGTGTTCCCGCACCACGAGTGCGAGGCGGCACAGTCGGAGGCCGCCACCGGCGAGCGCTTCGTGCGCCACTGGATGCACGTCGGCATGGTGCGCCTCGGTGGCGAGAAGATGTCGAAGTCGCTCGGGAACCTCGTGTTCGTCCACACCTTGCTCGAGAGCCACGACCCGGCCGCCGTCCGGCTCGCCCTCCTCGCCCACCACTACCGGGGCTCGTGGGACTTCGACGGTGCCCTCCTCGAGGGCGCCGCCAGCCGCCTCGAGCGCTGGCGGGCGGCCGGTGAAGGCGAGGGCGCCCTCGAAGCGGTGCGTGCGCGCCTCGACGACGACCTCGACACGCCGGGAGCCCTGGCAGCCATCGACGAGGCTGCCGCCGGCGGCCTCGGCGTGAGCCGGGCGGCACGTCTCCTCGGCGTCGCCCTCTGACCGCCTGAGGAAGGGGCGCCCTGACCTGGGCGTTCACGGCCGGGACGGGAGCGCCCTAAATTGGCTCGATGGCCGCCGACATCACCGTCATCCTGCCCGACGGGAGCGCCCGCTCCCTACCGGAAGGCTCGACGGGCACGACGTTGGCGACCGCGATCGGGCGCCGCCTCGCCGAGGACGCCGTGGCCGTCGAGGTGAAGGGCGAGCTCTGGGATCTCACACGAGCCTTGCCGGACGGCGCCCAGGTGGCCATCGTCACGCGTGGCACCGAGGAGGGGCGCGCCGTCCTTCGCCACTCCACCGCCCACGTTCTCGCCCAGGCCGTCCTCTCCCTGTGGCCGGGTGCCCGCTTCGCCATCGGGCCGTCCATCAGCGACGGCTTCTACTACGACTTCGAGCTGCCCGGCGGCGCTCACTTCAGCGACACCGACCTCGAGACCATCGAGGGGCGCATGCGCGAGATCGTGGCGGCGGGACAGCCCTTCCTGCGCGAGGAGCACTCGATCGAGGAGGGGCTCGAGCTGTTCGCCGACCAGCCGTACAAGCGGGAGATCATCGAGGGTGTCGCGGCGCGGGCCGAGGACCCCGAGATCGCCCTCGAGGCGGGCGGAGACGAGGGCGTCGTCACGGCTTACCGCAACACGGACGCCTTCGTGGACCTCTGCCGGGGACCGCACGTGCCCGCCACGGACCGCCTCGGGCACTTCAAGCTGATGCGCGTCGCCGGCGCCTACTGGCGGGGCGACGAGCACCGCCAGCAGCTGCAACGCATCTACGGCACCGCCTGGGAGTCCGCCAAAGCGCTCGCCGAGCACCTCCACCGCTTGGAGGAGGCGGAGCGGCGCGACCACCGCCGGATCGGGGCCGAGCTCGACCTCTTCTCCTTCCCGAGCGAGGTCGGCTCGGGCTTGGCCGTCTTCCACCCGAAGGGCGGGCTCATCCGCAAGCTCATGGAGGACTACTCGCGGCGTCGCCACGAGGAGGCCGGGTACGACTTCGTCAACAGCCCGCACATCTCGAAGGCGGAGCTGTTCGAGACGTCTGGTCACCTCGACTGGTTCGCCGAGGGCATGTTCCCTCCCATGGAGCTCGACGGGGGGCAGCAGTACTACCTCAAGCCGATGAACTGCCCGTTCCACATCCTCATCTTCGCCAGCCGGCAGCGCTCCTACCGCGAGCTCCCCATGCGCCTGTTCGAGTTCGGCGCCGTCTACCGCTACGAGAAGTCGGGCGTCGTGCACGGCCTCACCCGCGTGCGGGGCATGACCCAGGACGATGCCCACATCTTCTGCACCCGTGAGCAGATGGGCGACGAGCTCGGCTCCCTCTTGACCTTCGTCCTCGAGCTGCTGCGAGACTTCGACCTCGAGGACTTCTACCTGGAGCTGTCCACCAAGCCGCCCGGCAAGGCGGTCGGGTCGGACGAGGACTGGGCGGAGGCGACCGAGGCGCTGCGTCGCGTCGCCGTCGGCATGAACCTCGAGCTCGTGCTCGACGAGGGCGGTGGAGCCTTCTACGGCCCCAAAATCTCCGTGCAGGCCCGCGACGCCATCGGGCGCACCTGGCAGATGTCCACCATCCAGCTCGACTTCCAGGAACCGCAGCGTTTCGGGCTCGAGTACATCGGTGCCGACAACGCCCGCCACACCCCGATCATGATCCACCGGGCTCTCTTCGGCTCGGTGGAGCGCTTCTTTGCCGTGCTCGTGGAGCACTACGCCGGGGCCTTCCCGATGTGGCTGGCGCCCGTGCAAGTGCGCGTGCTGCCCGTGCGTGACGAGCACGAGGCCTACGCCGCCGAGGTCGTGAGCACCCTCAAGCAGGCCGGCATCCGGGTCGACACGGAGGCCGCCGGCGAGCCCCTCAACCCACGAGTGCGCCGCGCCAAGCTCGAGAAGCTGCCCTACGTGCTCGTCGTCGGCGCCGACGACGTCGCCGCCGGCACCGTCGGCGTGAACGGCCGCGGCGAACGCCCACCCGAGCGCGGCGTGCCGCTGGCCGACTTCGTGGGGCGGGCGGTGGCCGAGGCGGCTGAGCCGAAGCGGGGCGCGGCGGCGTGACGCTCGAGCGGCTCTGGGCGGGATGGCGGGCTGAGTACGTGAGCACCTTCGGCGAGGAGGGCGCCGGTACGGCCGCTGCTGTCGGCGCGGGCGTGGCGCCGAACGGGTCGGGCCACGGCGAGGAGCGCTGCGTCTTCTGCGCCATCGCCGCCTCGACGGCGCCCGACTCCGAGCGCTACGTCATCTGGTCGAACGAGACGATGATCTGCGTCCTGAACGCCTACCCGTATGCCTCCGGCCACGTGCTCGTGATGCCACGGCGGCACGTCCGCGAGCTGGAGGAGCTGTCGGGCGAGGAGGCCGCCGGCCTCTGGGCTGCGGTGCACGACAGCGTGGCGGCCGTGAAGACCGCCTACAGCCCGGACGGCCTCAACCTCGGTCTCAACCTCGGTCGGGCGGCGGGCGCCGGCATCCCGGCCCACCTCCACGTCCACGTGGTCCCGCGCTGGATCGGCGACACGAATTTCATGTCGGCGACGGCGGAGGTCCGCGTCCTCCCGGAAGCACTTCCGGTGAGCTGGCAACGGTTACGAGCTGCATGGGAATCCTAGGCGGCGGGCCGCTGGACGACGACGTCGTCCTCGAGCCCCTCACCCGGTCGACTCACCGCCCGCCAAAGGTCTGGGGCGTCCTGCAGATCGACGGCGACTCCCTCGTGGTGTGTCTCTCGGGTTGGCGCGCCCTGTGGGCGGTGCAGCGTCGGGTCCGCGTGCCGATCTCCGCCGTGATCCGGGCGAGCCACGAGCCAGCCGTCTACCAGCTCGTCAGCATCCGCCTGCGGCAGCGACGTCGCACCCGCACGACGCTGTTCAAGCTCGGCAGCCAGCACGGCCAGCACGGCTGGTCCTTCTGGGCGTGCGGCTTCGGGCGCAACGCCGTCCTCGTCGAGACGGTCGGCGCCCGTTACCGCTACCTCGTGGTGGAGGTGGCGGAGCCCGAGGCGGTCGCCGCCAGCATCCGCCAGGCGGCCGGCCTGTCGACGCCGGCGACGGCGCCTCCCCGCCTCGGCGATGGGACGGCAGAGGGCGGTTCGCACCCTTCCCCGAAGCAGGCCTCCGACCCGTGGCCCGTTCCGGCCAGCCGGCCCACCGCCACCGGCCTCAACGGCTCGTCCCGATCGGGGAACGGGACATCTCCCCCGAAGGGTGCCGGCGAGGGAATCGGCCCGAACGAGGATCCGCCCGGCGCCGGCGGCCCGCCGCCGGAGGACTCCTGAGCTCGGCTCAGGAGTCCGACTGCGCCGCCTTCACGATGCGGTCGACGAGCTGGGCGGGGACGACCTCGTAGCGGTCGTGGCGGATGGAGAAACGCCCCCTGCCGCCCGTGAGGGATCGCAGGTCGGTGGCGTACCGCATGACCTCTGAGGTCGGCACGATGGCGATGACGACCTGCTCGTCACCCGATCCGGTCTCGGTGCCGAGCACGCGCCCGCGCCGCGAGTTCAGGTCCCCGAGCACGTCGCCCTGGGCGCTCGCCGGCACCGTGATCTCGAGGCGGGAGATCGGCTCCAAGAGCACCGGCCCTGCCTTTGCCAACGCCTCCCGAAACCCGATGGATCCCGCCATCTTGAAGCTCATCTCGGACGAGTCGACCGAGTGGTACTTGCCGTCGTAGACGGTGACCTTGACGTCGACGACGGGGAAGCCGAGGGCTCCGCCGGTCCCCATCGCCTCCTGCACGCCCTTCTCGACGGCCGGGATGAACTGGCGAGGGATCGCCCCGCCGACGATCTCGTCGGAGAACTCGAAGCCAACGCCGCGCTCGAGCGGCTCGACGCGCAAGTTGGCGACGCCGAATTGCCCGTGCCCGCCCGTCTGCTTCTTGTACTTGCCCTCGGCGTCCGCCGACTTCGTGATGGTCTCGCGGTAGGGGACCTTGACCGCTTCGGTCTCGACCTCGACGCCGAACTTGCGAAGGAGCTTCTCGCAGACGATCTGCAGGTGGGTGTCGCCCATGCCGGCGAGGATCGTCTGGTGCGTCTCGTCGTCGCGCCGCACCGAGAGGGTCATGTCCTCTTCTTGCAGGCGGTGCAGGGCGGTCATGAGCTTGTCCTCGTCGCCCTTGGCCTTGGGGTGGACGGCGATCGAGAGCAGGGGAGTGGGAGCGGGGCGGGCTTCGATCACGACCGGGCTGCCTTTCGGCGCCAGGGTGTCGCCGGTGCGGGCGTCGCTGAGCTTGGGCACGGCGATGATGTCGCCGGCCTGCGCCTCGCTGATCGGGCTCGCCTCCTTGCCGCGCAGCAGTTGGAGGGCGTGCAGGCGCTCCTCGCCGTGAGTCCGCGAGTTGACGAGGGTGGCGTCGGGGCGGATCGTGCCCGAGAGCACGTGGATGAGCGAGATCTTGCCGACATAGGGGTCGGCGATGGTCTTGAAGACGCGTGCCAGTGGCTGACCGCTCGGGTCGACGGGCACGGAAGTGGCTTTGTCACCGGCGCGCACCGGCACGGGCCGGCGCTCGAGCGGGCTCGGCCCGATCTCGCAGATGAGCTCGGCGAGACGGTCGATGGCGATGGCCTTGGTGGCCGAGCCGCAGACGACCGGGAAGACGGTGGCGGAGGCGACTCCGTGCGCCAAGGTGGTTTCGAGCTCCTTCGTCGACGGCGTGTCTCCCTCGAGGTAGCGCTCCATGAGGTCGTCGTCCGCCACGACGATGCCTTCGACGAGGGCGTCGCGCACGCGATGCTCCATCTCGGACATGTCCTCGGGGATCTCGCCGGTGACGGCAGAGCCCGTGTCGTAGGTGATGGCAGTGTCGGTCAGCAGGTCCGCCACGCCGCGAAAATCCGCTTCGTGCCCGATCGGCAGCTCGAGCGGGGCGATGCCAGCTCCGAAGCGATCCCGCAACTGCTCGAGCGTCCGCTCGAAATCGGC
>Ga0181523_10000759_pt1 | contig 36165 bp, 19 predicted proteins | sample PEATcosm2014_Bin_43_FD_119752 | JGI IMG/M metagenome (GOLD analysis project Ga0181523, IMG submission 119752) | Peatland microbial communities from MTU Mesocosm Facility, Houghton, MI, USA - PEATcosm2014_Bin05_30_metaG | ecosystem: Environmental > Terrestrial > Soil > Wetlands > Peat | place... | reverse complement strand
GTCGATCCAACCATTGGTCATTGCGCCGCGTCCGAAGGTGGGCCCCAAACTGGAGACCGTGGGGCCGTGTCAAACGCGGGCCTGGTTTTCCAGGTAGCAGACCCCCAGGCTGCGCATACTTTTTACGGCGAGATAGTTGAACTCGTTCGTGTCGGTGCATCCGCCGGTCCAGGCGATGCCTTCGCAGCGATTGACGGTGCGGCCCTGCTCATCGGTTTCGAGAAAAGTTTCGTCGCGCGTCTTTTTCACGCGCTGCGCGATCTCGGCGTAAGCCTGGTCCCAGGGAATGTCTTCCCAGTGATCGGAACCCGGACGGCGCACTTGTGGCTTCAGCAACCGGCGCTCGTTGAGAATGTCCTGCTCGAGCGACGATCCCTTGGGGCAGAGCGTGCCGCGGTTGATGGGGTGGTCGGGATCGCCCTCGACGTGCACGACCTGGGGGATCGCATTCTTGGCCTTGTCGCCCAGCGTGTAGATGATGACGCCACAGCTGACCGCACAATAAGGACAGGTGCTGCGCGTTTCGCTGGCTCGGGAAATCTTGAGGGCCTGGGTTTGGGCGTAAACCGGAGTCAGGTCGAAGCCGAGGGCGGAGAAACCGGCTCCGCCAAGCACGGTGCCCTTGAGAAAAGTCCTGCGAGAGAACTCCATTTTGTCGCCCCCCGTGCTGCGCTTTCCTGAAAGTTACGGAGGTGAATGGTTGCGGACGCCACGACAGCGTCCAAGTTGTGCTGCGCGAATGCGGAAAACTATACCCCGGTTCGACGGGATCGTCAACCGTTGCCGCGGTGTCCAAGTATATATGGAGACTTTTTGGCCAATTCGTCAGAGGCCGCGCCGGCTCCCCGTGCTGGCTTCGACCGGCGCTCGCGGAAGGTGGCTCGAAGGCCCGCGCAAGAATGGCTTCGGCGGGCGTTCTCTTAATTGAACGAGTAAGGCTGAACGAGAAAGACAGGGGGTATTGGCAAAGTATCTTCGTATCTTCACGGAGACCAACATGGACAAAGGCATCGTACCCAGCAGCCCCGCAAGATTCGTCATTTTTATCCTCACGGTATTCCTAACCATCCTCAGCATCGCCGCATTCGTCGCCCTGCAGCCATTTCAGGCGTCCGGCGGCGCGCCTTCTACCGCCGCAACCTATTCGCATGGATTGCTGCATTTGAACATTGCTTATCACGCTGCCCACGCTGGAAGCGGACAGTTGACCATGGAAGTCCTGGATCCGGAAGACAACGTGCTGGGCCGCGCCGAAAGGCAGGTCAAAGTCGCCGCGGGACAAGGACGGTGGCAAGACGAGATCAAGCTGGAGAAGCCGCTGCCGCTGGACGATCTGGTGTGGCATCGCGTCCGGTACCGCTTTGAATATGACGATAAGCAGGCGGCCGCGCTGGAGGGCACGGAGTCCATCTCGCAAATCCTGCGCACGCCGGTGATTCATATCCTGGGACAGCAGTCTTACCTTAGCGGCGGCGAGGCGGCCGTGCGCGTCATCGTCACCGATTCGAAAAACGAAGTCATTGCCGGGCGCGGATCGGTGCGAATCGAATTTCTCGGCACCGATGGGAAATCCCACCTCCTGTTTACGGGCCAGCTGAATCGACGGGGAACGACCGAGGCGCAGTTTCGCTTTCCTGCTGGATTCGCGGGCAGCTGCCAGTTGCGCTATGTTGTGGATACTCCAATCGGCTCAACCGAGTTTACGCAGCCGGTGCGGCTGGAAGACAAGGTTTCCATTCTTCTTACTACCGAAAAGCCAATCTACCAGCCGGGCCAAACGATTCATGTGCGCGGGTTAGCGCTGGACCGCTCCGATCACGAGGCGGCGGCCAAGCACAAGCTGACTTTCGAGCTCGAGGATTCTCGCGGCAACAAGGTATTCAAGAAAGCGACCGAGACCGATGAGTTCGGAGTTGCCTCGGCCGAATTTGGACTGGCCGATGAGGTCAATCTGGGCACGTACCACCTGCGCGCGCTGATGGGAAATCCTGAGGCTCCCACGAATACGGCGGAGATCGCGCTCAATGTCGAACGCTACGTGCTGCCGAAATTCAAGGTGGCCGTGGAGTTCAGCGAGAACGGCAAGAAGCAGAAGCGCGGCTACCAACCGGGCGATCACGTCACCGGCACAGTGCGCTCCAACTATTTTTTTGGCAAGCCGGTGGACCACGCCGAGATCAGCGTCAAGGCTTCCGCAATGGATGTTGCAGTGTTTGAAGTGGCGTCGGCCCAAGGGAAGACGGACGCCGACGGAGCCTATCGCTTTGACATTCAACTGCCAAAATACTTTGCCGGACGGCCGCTCAGCCACGGCGCGGCCCGCGTGCTGATCGAGGCCACGGTGAAAGACTCGGCCGGCCACGCGGAAACTCGCGGGGAACCGATCACGGTCAGCGAATCGCCGCTGCTGATTACGGCGGTTCCGGAGGGCGGCACGCTGGTTCCGAATCTGGAGAACCAGGTTTTTGTCCTGACTTCTTATCCTGACGGAACTCCCGCGAAGACCGACTTGACCGTTCACGCCTCTGGGAATTCGGACCAACACCTGACCACCGACGAGGGCGGCATTGCCGTGGCTCGCGTGAAGGCGGGAAGCGGTGGCGTGAGCTTGGAGATTGATGCTGGCGATCAGGAGGGAAACCTGGCGTCAAGCAAAGTCGAGTTGCAGAGTCGCGTGGGCGAGGACCAGATTCTGCTGCGCACGGAACGCGCCGTGTACCGCGCCGGCGAGCGCATCCAACTCAAAGTTTTTTCCACCAAGGCGCGCGGGGCCGCTTACGTGGACATCGTTAAGGAAGGGCAGACGGTCGAGACGCGCGACCTGGAACTCGAAAACGGCGAGGCGGAACTTTCTTTGACGGTTACGCCGGAGATGGCTGGGACGGTCGATATTAGTGCTTACCTCTTCGGCAGGGACGCACGCCCGGTGGGAGACCATCGCTTGATTTTTGTGCAACCGGCGGATGAGCTGAAGATTGAGACGGTGGCGGATGCGCCGGTTTACAAACCGGGTGGGGAGGCGCGAATCCAATTTCGCGTTACGAACGCGCACGGGCAGGGTGTCCATGCCGCACTTGGATTGCAAGTGGTGGATGAAGCCGTGTTTGCGCTGGCGGAGAAGCAACCGGGATTTGCCAAAGTCTTCTTTTATCTCGAGCAGGAAGTGATGAAGCCGCGCTACGAGATTCATTCGATCGGCATGCCGGAAATTGTGGAACCGGTAGAGAAGTCCGAGGCGGAACAACGCGACCGGGCGGCGCGGGCTTTGTTTTCGGCGACGGAAATCGTGAATCCCAATAAGTTTGAGGCGGAATTCGGCAAAGATGTGCCGATGGCGAAGTACGGCGAATATGCGCGGCGCTACTCGGCGGGTTTTCAAAAACAGGCAAATCAGCTGGCAAAGGATCTCAGCCGGGCTTACGACGAAAATCCAAAGGCGGACGATCCGGCTCGGATCTACGCGAAGATCGCGCAGGCAGGCGGGGCGGAGTTTCGCGACGCCTGGGGCACGAACTTCACTTTTGAGCCCGCGCGCTGGGATTCCAGAAAAACGTATTATGTGTTGCGCAGCGCAGGTCCGGACCGGCAATTCAACACCGGCGACGACCTGCAGGCTTATTTGCTGATTCAACGCAAGAAGGTGGTCGGGCCTCCGCCGGCGACGAATACGATCAAGGTCAACATTGAACACGATCGCGGAGCGTTTAATGGCCTGGCGGAGATCGTGGGAACCGTTACCGACATGACGGGAGCCGTGGTGCCGGGAGCCAGCATCGAGGTGCGCGAGATTTCCATCGCAAAGCCTCGCACCGCGACCGCGAATGCGGCCGGGCAATTTAGTCTATCGGGCCTGCCTAGCGGTGAATACGTAGTTCGAGTGTCCATGGCTGGGTTCAAGATCGCTTCGCAGGGATTCACTCTTCACGCGCGTGACCGCGCGGTGCTCTCGGCAACGCTGTCGGTCGGCGAGGCCTCGCAGGTGGTTGAGGTCACTGCCGCAAGTCCAGCAGTTGTGACCGAAATGTCGATGATGACTGCCGGGGTCCCAGGCGGTGTGGCTGGCGGCGTGATTGGCGGCGTGGGCGACATCGGGGCTGCGCGGGCAATGGACCTCAATGGCCGTAACATCACGGACCTGATGGTGCTTAAAAAAGGGGTCCTGGCCAACGACAAGGTTCTCGCCAAGGACGAGTCCGGAGCGTCTGCCGCGCACGTGCGTTCCTACTTCCCCGAGGCGCTTTACATCAATCCCGAGATCATTACCGATAAGGATGGGCGCGCCAGCATTGTGATTCCGATGGCCGATTCCATCACGACGTGGCGGATGGCGATGATTGCTTCCACCGAACACGGCGCGCTGGGCACGTCTACTTCGAGCCTGAAGGTGTTTCAGGATTTCTTTGTCGATCTTGATTTGCCGGTCACGCTCACGCAGGGCGATCGGGTTTCGATCCCGGTGGCCATCTACAACTACTCGGGTTCGCCTGGGGACGTTAGCCTGCATCTCGATGCGGACAGTTGGTTCTCGCTGGTCGATGACGTGGGCGAGAAGTCGGTCACGGTTGAGTCGTCGCGCGTCGGAGGGTCGCAGTTCACGATCGAAGCCAAGCGCATCGGGAAGTTCAAGCTCACGCTTTCGGCTCGTATGAAAGGCGGAGCGGATCGTGCCGACATCGTGGTTCGCGAGATTGAAGTCATTCCCAACGGACGCGAGCAGAATCTGGTGTTCAACGGACGCTTGGAAACGACGGTCCAGCACGAGATCGATTTTCCGGCGAACGCTATTCCTGAGGCCAGCAAGATCATTGTGCGGCTTTATCCCGGCCCGCTTAGCCAGGTTGTCGAAGGCATGGATAGCCTTCTGCGCATGCCCTATGGCTGTTTTGAGCAGACTTCATCGAGCACTTATCCCAACGTGTTGGCGCTCGATTACATGAAGCGCACTAAGAAACTCACTCCGGAAGTGCACGCCAAGGCCGAGGGATACATCGCCAACGGTTATCAGCGGCTGCTGACGTTCGAGGTTCCCGGCGGCGGATTTTCCTGGTTCGGCCAGGTTCCAGCGAACAAGATCCTCACCGCTTACGGGCTGATGGAGTTCTACGATATGTCGAAGGTCTACGACGTGGACCCGAAACTCATCGCTCGCACGCAGCAGTGGCTCGCCGGGCAACAGCAGGCGGATGGAAGCTGGAAGCCCGACACCTCCTTTATTAATGAAGGCGCAACCAACCGCTTCAACTCGGACGTGCTGCGGATCACGGCTTACATCGCGTGGTCGCTCGAGAACACGGGGTACCAGGGAACGGCGGTGGAACAAGCCAAGCAGTTTGTCGAAAAGCATATGAACGCGAAAATGGATGCCTACACTCTGGCGGTGCTGGCTAACTTTGCCGTCGACTACGGTCAAGACCGTGAGTTCACTCGGCAGGCAATGCAGCTCCTGCTCGACGCGCGCACCGAAAAGGATGAGCAAGCATGGTGGAGCGCAGACGAAACCGGAGTCTACTCGACGGGCGCAAGCGCGAGCGTGGAGACCACGGGACTGGCGGCGCAGGCGCTGCTTAAGTGGGGTGAGGCGTCGGGCACGGCTCGCAAAGCCATGAGCTACATCGCCTCCAAAAAAGACGCTGGCGGAACCTGGGGCACGACCCAGGCGACGATCATGGCGCTGCGGGCCTTGTTGCTCGCAACCGAAAAAGGCGCGGCGGACACTCGCGGCACGCTGGTGGTGCTGCTCAACGGCAAGCCCGCCGAAAAGCTTGTCCTGACGCCGGAGAACAACGATCTGCTCCATCAGTTCGTGTTCAAGGGAATCGATTCGCAAAGTGCGAGCACAGTCGAAATCCAGTTCGAGGGCAAGGGCGGGCTTGCTTACCAGGTCGTGGGGAGCTACTTCCTTCCCTGGGATCAGAAGCCGGCGGGCGAAGCGCTCTCCATCGATGTGGCTTATGACCGCACACAGCTGGAGCAGGACGACATCGCGACCGCGATTGCGACGGTCAGGAACAATTTGAACAAGACGGCCAACATGGTGATGGTCGATCTCGGCATTCCGCCCGGGTTTGACCTGCTCAGCGAAGACTTGCAGGACTACCAAGAAAAGAGCGCGGGCCGGAAGAGTGGCCACTTGGCGAAGTTCAGCCTTACGGCGACGCAGGCCATTCTTTACTTCGATTCGTTCGCTCCGGGTGACACGGTCACGGTGAAGTTCCGTCTGCGGGCCAAGTATCCTATCCGCGCGCGGACATTCAAGTCGCGCGTCTATGAGTACTACGATCCCGAGGTAAGCTCGGTGGCGCGGCCCGTGCAACTGGAGGTGCACAAGCGCTAGTGGGCGAGCGGCGCGGCGGGACGTGCCGTCCTTTTTCCGATTATGAATCGTAAGTGAAAGAGCTGCGCGCTCCTGCCGCAGCTCTTTTGTTGTGTCGGCGCTGACACGCTGTGTTACGCGTTACACAGCGCACTTCCACACTTCCACCCCGAAATCCTATCGTGTATTGAACTTTAGATTTGGCCCGCATCTTGCTTTCTATTTGCAGCGGCGTGTCCACGGTTTATAGTTCACTTTCCCGAGAAGAGGAGTTATGAAGCCATCTATCGCGTCGGTCCGAACTGCGGTCGCGGTCGGCTTCCTCCTCTTGCTTGCGCTTGGAGCGGTTGTAGTGTGGCGCGCCTCGCGGGCTCTGCATACGGCAACGCTGGATGTGCGCGCGGAACATGAGATTCGCTTCGTGGTTCGACCGCTGCCGCCAGTGGCTCGGACGGATTTCGAGGCGATCAGCTCTCCCGCCGTATTTTTCCAGGCGGCGCGGTTCCAGGATCGTCTTTATGTTGCGGGTCCGGCGGGCCTGCTTGAATATGAGCCGGGCGGCGCACTGCTCCGCCAATATGTCGTCGGCCGCGAGCTTCCCGGATCGCCGCTGATCGCGCTGGCTTCCGCGGTTCTGAACGATACCCGCGAACCGGAACTCATCGTTGCCACCGCTAACGACGGGTTGTTGGCTTTCAATGGGCGGGCCTTCCGCCAGATTCTTCCGTACGACTCCGATGCACGCGCTATCACGGCGATTTTGCCGTCCGCTTCCGGCCATCTTCTTATTGGCACAAAAAAGCGGGGCGTCCTCGTCTATGACGGAAAGCAAATTGCGGTTTTCCATCCCACGTTGAAAGACATTTACGTGACCGCGCTGGAGGGAAGTGAGTCGGACCTGTGGGTGGGTGCTTTGGATCGCGGCGTTCTGCACTTTCACGCCGGCCAGACTGACAGCTTCGCCGAAGCGCAGGGATTACCGGATCGCCAGATTGCCTCCCTTGCGATCTCCGACGATACAACTTACGCCGGCACGCCCCTGGGCGTCGCCGTTTTCAGTGCCGGACGCTTTTCGCGCGTGCTCGCTCCGGGAGTGCTCGCGACCGCCCTGCTGGCGACTCACGACCGGCTCTACGTCGGGTCGGAGGATCAGGGCGTGATTTCGATTCCGCTGGAGGGGCGCCATCCCAACTCTAGCTTGAACTTGGGACGCGGCTCGCAATTGTCGGAAGTTCGACAGATCTTCACGTCCGGCGACGTGGTGTTCGCCGTGGCTCGCAATGGGTTCTACCGCATGAATGCTCGCGGACTCGGCTGGCAGCGGGTTCTTGAAGCAGGCGGCGCCACGCTTAGCGACCGCAATATTTCCGCGCTTGCGGCCGATGGGGGCGGCCGCCTATGGGTTGGTTACTTCGACCGTGGAATCGACCTTCTCGAGCCCGACAGCAACCGCGCAACCCACGTCGAAGACGAGCATGTATTCTGCATCAATCGCATCTTTCCCGATGCGAAGACCGGCGCTATCGACGTTGCCACCGCCAACGGCCTGGTTCGCTTCGACAACTCGGGCAGCGAGCAGCAGGTGCTGACTCGCGCCGATGGACTCATCGCCGACCACGTTACCGACGTCGCTGCTTACCGCGACGGCCTCGCCCTGGCGACTCCTGCCGGGTTGACTTTCCTTGACTCCAGCGGCGCCCGCAGCATGTACGCGTTCCACGGGCTGGTGAATAACCACGTGTATGCGCTCGGCGTTTCCGGCGACGAACTTATTGCCGGCACGCTCGGCGGGCTCTCAGTTCTCGACAAAGGCAACGTCGCGGCGAACTACACCACCGCGACTTCTAACCTCAAACACAACTGGATCACCGCGGTTGTCCCGGTTGGTCCGGAATGGATGGTCGGCACTTACGGCGCGGGTATTCTCGGCCTCGACCGCTCTGGACGCTTTCATTCTTTTGAGACCGCGTCGGGCCCGTTCGAAGTGAACCCCAACGCGATGCTGGTGACGCCGAGCTATGTGCTCGCCGGGACTTTAGGAAAAGGTTTGTATCTTTACGACCGCCAATCCGGGCGCTGGTCGGTGATCGCGAACGGTCTGCCATCTTTGAACGTGACCGCGCTCGCCGCCGGCAACGGATATATCTACATCGGTACTGACAACGGGCTGGTCCGCATACCAGAAGAGAAGCTGCACTCATGAAAAACTTCATCCGGCTGGTTCTCATCTCGCTTCTGACTTCGACGCTGCTGTTTGCCGACGCCGGCATTCTTATACCGCGCGACAAGCAGCAGCCCGATCCCGCGATCCTCTCGCTCGAAGAAATGGAAATCACCGTCCGTATCGACAACGGCGACGCCCGCGTCTTCGTGCGCCAGGTTTTTGCCAATCACACCAGCGGAATCGAGGAAGGGAACTACATATTCGCGCTCCCCAGCCACGCCACCATTTCCGATTTCGCTACATGGGACGGGCCCACGAGGATTCCGGCAGTGATCCTGGAACGCAAGCGCGCGGAAGAAATCTACAACCAGCTCAAGCAGCAGGCGATTGATCCCGGTCTGCTGCAGATGGGCGAACGCGGCTCCGAAGAAGCCAAGCGCACTTCCGTTTTCAGCGCGCGCATCGTTCCGATTCCCGCGTTCGGAACGAAGCGCCTGGAGATCGAGTATCACGAATCGATTCCGGTGGAGAATCTGAAGTCGTACTTTGCTATTCCCCTGCGTCCGGACGCGTATCAGGCGCAGGCTGCGCGCCATCTTCGCATCAATTTCGAGCTGCACACGGCGCACGCGATTCGCAGCTTCCAGGCGACGGCCAAAAACTTCCCTTTGCATTTCGACCAGAGCAACGCGCACCTGGTTAGTGGCCACTTCGAAGGAGAGAACGTCAATCTTGGGGAAGACTTCGTCGCCACTTACGATCTGGATCCTGCGGCGTCGGACACGCTGCAGATTCTTACTTATCGCAATCCGGTCAGCGGCCAGCCTTCGCCGACCGAGACCGCTCCCATCCGCAGCACGAACGAACCCGGCTTCTTTGAGGCCGAAGCGCTGCTCGGGTTGGGGACACGTTTGGCTCCGGCTGCGAACGCAACCAGTGGCGCACCCAAGACGGCGATTGTTCTGTTCGATACTTCGCTCTCCATGCAATGGGAGAAGCTGGAGCGCAGCTACCAGGCTTTCGAAACGCTGCTGCGGACTCTCGGCCCAAGCGACCATTTCAGCCTGGTGCTCTTCGATAGCGAGACCCACGCACTGCCGTTGAGTTCTGCCGATGCGGGAAGTATCCAGCGCGCCATTGACTTTGTTCGCGCCAGCCGTCTGCACGGGGGCACCGACATTCAACGTGCTCTCCAGGCCGGACTGCAACAAGCCGCCGCTCCCGGCGCGACCAACACTTACCTGGTGATTCTGAGCGACGGTGGAGCGACTCGCGGTCCCATCACGAACGGCAAACTCGCGACTTGGTACGCCGCCGCGTGGAAGCAACTGCCAGAGACACAGCGCCCGCGTACCTACATTCTTGCTGTCGGCGACGATGCCAACTTGCCGCTCTTCCGCATGCTTGCCCGCCAGGATGGACTGCTCGAACATGTGCTCTCGACCGAGCCGATGGAGTTCAAGCTGAACTCGTTCCTCTCGAAGATCGGCCGCAGCCCCATCGGCCAACTCGATCTTGCGATAGCGCCGGAGAGCGCCGTGGATACTGTCTACCCGCTGCAGGCCGCAACTTTTTCCGGATCGCTGGCTGCGTGGGTGGGGCGTTACCAAAAGCCGCAGGAGAACGTCAGTTTCAAAGTACACGGGGTGCGCGATGGAACTCCGGTGGAAATGACGGGCAAAGTCAATTTTCCACGTGAATCTTTCGATCATCCGCAACTGCCGCGGCTCTGGGCTCGTGCCCGGGTCGACGCGCTGCTCGAAAAGATCGAGCGTGAAGGCGAGGATCAGGCCACCATCGACGAGATCATCCGGCTTGCCCGTCAGTACAAATTCGTCACGCCCTACACTTCGTTTTTGGCTGTGCCGCGGGCGTTGCTGCGTCCGCGCGTCATCCGCCCGGGCGATCCCGTGCTGCGCGTCAAGACCGATGAGTCGATTGTTTCTGTAGTCGCGCTGTTCCCGTTCGGATTGGTGCAGCCGCTGCGCTATCTCTCATCGGAAGACATCTGGCAAACTCGCTTTCTTGCTCCTACCGACATGCAGGACGGAACCTACACGGTGCGCCTCATTCTGCGCGATCGCATGGGCCAGACGTACCGCGAGATGAAGACGTTCGTGATCGCCAGCAAGCCGCCCGTGGTCGAGGTGAAGCTCGATCGCAAACGCTTCCAGCGCGGCCAGGCGATTGCCCTGAAAGTCCAGGCCTCGCAGAGCACGCGCACGCTGGTTGCGCGACTGGAAGGCGCGGCGCCGGTTGAACTCCGGTGGAATCCCCAAGCAGCCGCCAATACCGGCGAGTTGATTATTCCCGAGCAGACGATCCCCGGCGCTTACAAGCTGACGGTTACCGCCGAGGACATCGCCCACAATATTGGAACCGGGGAGGTGCAAATTGAAGTACTTCCTTAATTTATTCCGCAGGCGCACGCGCGCGTTTGCATTTGCAGTATTTGCCATTGCTGTCGCTCTGGGCGGTGCGGTTTCCGCGCTCGGCGAACTGCCGTCGTGGATTCGCAACATCGAAGCCTCGACCGCGCTGGAGGCTGTCTTCTTCCGGATGATGTCGCTGCCGGGAGCCGCGTTGCACTTTCGCCGTCCTCCGCGCGAGACGCGGCCTGCGCTGGCTGACCTCATCAAGAGCCAGCCGCGCAATGCCGAGCTTTATTCTTTGCGCGCTCTGGAGGACGAACAGCAGCTCGACTCTGCCGCCGCAGAAGCGGACTGGAAAGCCTACGTCGACAATTCTTCCGACAAGATCGCGTCTCAACTCGCGCTCGCCGATTTCTACCACCGCCGCCTGCGGCCGACCGACGAAATCAAAACGCTATCGCTGATTGCGAACGCCGCGCCTATCGCAGCGGAAAAACTCACGCCGCCCGCGCAGCAGCGCTCCTGGCACGCGTTTGAGCGCATCTTCGGAGTGATTCAGGCCCAGGGTCTCGCGAAAGACGACTCCATGGCACAGTACCGCGCCTGGATCGCCCGCTATCCGCAGGAGCAATCGCTCTATGTGCGGTTTCTGCAGTATCTGGTGGCGCAGAAGGAATTCGCAGCCGCCGGGCAACTGATCACCGACTACCGCAAGCAGTTTCCCAGCGATGAGATTTTCCCGGTGAAGGCGAAAGCGATGGTCGAGTACCGGCACGGCTCCATCCGCGAAGGGCTGGCGGTGTACGAGCAAAGCTTTCAGCCGTTGTGGGATCCGGAACTGGTTAAGAGTTATTTCGATCTGCTGCGCGATACGCAAAATCTTCGCAAGTTTCTTGACCAGGCTCGTGCCGCACTTAACGCCAATCCCGAGGACTTGAACGCGACCGCGCGTATCTTCTATTACTACCAGCAACAGGGCAAGCTCGATGTGGCGCAGCAGGCCATCGCAGACTTCCGTCTGCGCAAGGAAGCCAATAAGTCGCCTTGGACTTCGCAGGAACTCTTCGTCTGCGCGCGACTGCTCGAGGATATTCACAATTATCCCGAGTCGGCGCGTTATTACTACGGGCTCTACAACAGCCAGGGAATGCCTGACGCGCAGGAGCGGGCGATCGCGGGCCTGACCAATCTGCTGCTCACGGCGCCGGAGACGCCGATCCGATTCGGCTCCGGCGAACTCTCCATGTATCGAGACATCGCCACCATGGATCAGGGGCCCGGTTATCTGAATGGCATTCTTTCTCTGATTTTGAACACCACGCAGCCGGCCTCTCAATACTCAGCGGAAGAGCAGCGCGCCGTGCCGTACTTCCATCGTTCTCGCGCCGCCGAATTACTGGCATTGTTCGATACGAAGTTTCCGAGTTCTTCACGCCGTCCCGAACTTCACGTCAAGCTGCTTGAGTTCTACTCCGGCGCGGCTGAGAGCGACGCGGTTATTCAGGGAGGCCGCGAATTTCTTACGAGTTTTCCAAAGGCTCCGCAGCGCACCACTGTCGCTTTGCTGATGGCCGATGCTTACTCGCGCAAGGGCGATACCGCGAGCGAGTTCGCCATCTACGATTCCGTGCTTCAGGAATTGGCGGCGCAGGCGCAGAACATGCCGCTAGGGTCGGCGGAGGAAGGGCTGCGATCCAGCAACAACTATTCGCCGCAAGCGACGAACGAAGCGGAAACGGAAGGAGAAGAGGGAGGGGAAGAGCAAGAAGCAAGTGCGCCGGAAGAAAACGCCCGCCCACAGCGCAGGACCAGCCAGGCATTCCAAGTGAATACGGCAGCTTCAACCGCGCCGCCGGTTGGCGCGCGATCGCCGGAATACGCGCGCGTACTGGAGCGCTATCTGGCGCGGTTGGTGGAGATGAAAAAAATTCCGCAGGCGCTGGGCGTGCTGCGGAAAGAGATCGACCGCAATCCCGACGACCCCGGCCTTTACGAGCGGCTCGCAGTGCTGCTCGATCAGAACCGGCTGGGCGCGGAACAGGAAGAGGTGTACCGCAGGGCAATTGCCCGCTTCAACGACCGGTCATGGTATGACAAGCTGGCGCGTTTCTACCTGCGTTATAAGAGAGATTCCGATTTTGAACAGCTGTCGCACGAAGCGGTGAAGAGCTTCAGCGGCTCCGACCTTGAACACTACTTCGGCAACGGCGTCATTGGCAGCAGCGCCGTGCTCTACCTCCGGTTGAATCAGTACGCCAACGAGCGTTTCCCGCATAATCCCGTGTTTGTTAACAATCTGCTGGCCATCTACAGTACGCCTCCCACCACCGATTGGGCCGCCTGGGAAGCGTTGTTGCGCCAGCACTGGTTTGAGCAAAGCTATTTGCGCAACGAGTTCTTTGAATTCCTCTCGCGCACCGGCAAACTGGAATCGGAGTTGAGCGCGTTGCAGCAGAGTGCGCCTGACGCGGCGAGTTGGGAGAGCAATCCCGCCGCCGCCGATTTCATGGCCAACGCGAACCTGTGGCGCTCGCATTTTGAAGAGAGCGCGCCGGTGCTCAAGTCGCTCGCGGCGCAATATCCGGCGGAAACTGAAATCGGCCGCACGGCCTCGTCTGTGTATCGCTCGCTGGCCTACTTCGACGCGGCGGATACGGCAGTCGCCGCCAAGATCGAAGACAACCTGCTGCAGGCCAATCCCGGCAACACCGAGATTCTCGCGCGGATCGGCGACATCTATGCGGACCGCGATCAATTTGCGCAAGCGGCTCCGTACTGGGAACGCATTCCGCGGGTTGCTCCGGGCGAGTCCAGCGGATACCTCGAAGCGGCGACCATCTATTGGGACTACTACGATTTCGATAACGCGCTCCGGCTGCTGAACCAGGGACGCGATCGCCTCACCGATCCGGCCCTCTATGCATACGAAGCGGGCGCGATCTACGAAAACAAGCGCGAGTATCCGCACGCTATCGACGAATATGTAAAGGGTGCGCTCGCCGGTTCCGCCGATTCGCCCGCCGAACTTCGGCTGCTCGAACTGGCACGCCGCCCGAAGTTTCGCGACCTTGTCGATCGGAGCACGGCCAAAATCGTCGCGCCGTCCAACTCCTCGACGGCGGCGATCTATCTTCGCGTGAAGGTTCTGGAAACGCAGAACCGCAAGGCGGAAATGGAAACCTTCCTCGACGCGATCGCGAACAGCGCAAGCTCGATCGAGCAAGCGGAAGACATCGAAAACCTGGCGCAGCAGAAGTCGCTGGAAGCCGTTCGCCAGCACGCGCTGGAGAGGCAGGCTGCGCTCACGGCGGATCCCGTAGCCCGGCTGCAGCTTCGCTACGCGCTGATTCGGCTGTACGAGGGGCGCAAGGATTTTCAGTCTGCGCAGAAAAATGTGGAAGCGCTCTACCGCGAAAATCCCAAGATACTGGGCGTGGTGCGTTCGACGGTCGATTTCTACTGGCGGATCAAGAATCATTCGCAGGCGATTTCCGTTCTGCTGCAGGCTGCCAAAGACGCCTATCCCGACCTGAGCGTGCGGTTCACCTATGAGGCCGCTCGCAAGTCGACGGATGCGAAGCAGTACCAGCAGGCGCGCGATCTGCTCACGCAGTTGCTGAAAGACTCTCCTTACAATGGCGAATATCTCGCGGCCATGGCAGACACCTACGCGCAGGCCGGCGACGACCAGGGTTTGAAGCAGTTCTATACCGAGAAGATCGCGCTGTTCCGCGCCTCTACGCTCCCAGCGGATGCGCGCAAGGCCCAGATCGCTACCCTGCGGCGCGGCCTCATTCCGGCGCTCACCCGCATGAAGGATTACCCCGGCGTGGTCGATCAATACATCGAACTCATCAACAATTTTCCTGAAGACGACACGCTGGTCACCGAGGCCGCGCTCTATGCGCTCCGCTACCAGCGCCAGCAGCAACTGGTCGACTTCTACGCGAAGACCGTTGTCCAGTCGCCGCGCGACTACCACTGGTCGATGGTGCTGGCTCGCATCCAGACCAATCTCGAGAACTATCCGGCTGCGATTGAAACCTACGCCAAGGCCATCGCCGTTCGCCCGGATCGCGTCGACCTCTACACCGCGCGCGCCGGACTGGAAGAACGATTGATGCGCTTCGACGACGCGGTCTCCGACTACGAGCACATCTATCAGCTCGCGTACAAAGATCCGCAGTGGATGGAGAAGGTCGCAACCGTGCGCGCGCGCCAGGGCAAGACGAACGAAACCGTCGCCGCTCTCAAAACCGCGCTGATCGATGGCCGTCCGGAAAACGCCGCGAATTACTTTGAGGCGGCGCGGCGACTGGAATCGTGGGGCATGCTGGCGGAAGCGCGCACTTTCGCTGAGCAGGGAATCAAGACTGCCGGACCCGATCTGCTGGCTACTACGGAGAATCACCCGGGCGCAAGAACCTACGTGCGCATCATGACGCGCCTCCGCCAGCACGAGCAGGCCTATGGCGCAATGCAAAGCGCACTTGCGGACGGGTCCTCGAACCTGCCGGTCATCAAAGAACAGGTCGAAAAGCAGGGAATTGCCGCGGTGACCGACGCTCATTGGCGCGAGCAAGTGCGGCAGACCCGCATCGCAAACGCTCGGAATGGCATGGCGGCTGTGCTCGAAGAAATGGGGAGCGCCGTCAATGCCTACTTCACTCCCGAAGAGAGAATGACCTTCGCGAGTTTTGCTGAGTCGAAGCGGAAGGGCATGAACCTGGACGATGTCGACAAGTTCGCGATTCCGCTTGTCCAAAAAGCCGCACTCGCTGAGCAGGAAGCTCGTTGGCGCTTCGACTTGATGATGCAGCAGGCAGCGCTCCCGAACGTCTATAGCAACTCGCAGCCTTTCATCGATCTGCAGCGGAGGCGCGGCCGGTTCGCTGAGTTGGGACCACAGTTAGAGCAATACGCAGGCGCGGTTCCATCCCGCGTCCGCTATGCGCCCTTGCTTGAAGCGGCGGATGCTTACCGCGCCGCCGGCGACCAGCAGAACGAGTTGCGGCTGCTCACGAGCATCTCCGCCTACAACCTCGACGATTCTCACCTGCAGCGTTTCTTCCAATTGCTGCTGGAGCAGCGGCCGCAGGATCTCGTCGCGATCGCCGCGACTTGGAGCCATCCCGCCGGCGAGAAGGCTGCCAGCTACATGGTTGCGAACGGCGGCGCCATCTGGGCGCGGGCTGCGGTTCTGGCCCGCGGCCGCACTCGCCCCGCGGTCTGGACGAAGTCCTACGTGGCTCTGACTGGTCTGTATTATGCCGAGCCCACGGCGGACGTGAACAACGCTTTCCTCGGAGCCCTTGGCGACGAAACGATCGCCGATCGCCTCGCGAAGCCCGTCGACCGCGCGCAGCAACTCGCCGGCAACACGTGGTTCTACTACGGCTCGCGCTATGGGGAGTATCTCGGCACTACCAAACTAGGCAATCCCGAGGACTTCCTGCCCGCCGTCGTCGAAGAGAGTCCGGCGTCGTCCTCCGGATACTTGGCTTTGGCCGACTACTACGCCGGAACGGGCGACACAGAGCGCGCCCTTGCCGACTACAATCACACGCTCGAAATTTCTCCCAACCGTCCCGATGTTTATGACAGTCTCGCGGTCGCCTATTACAAGGGCGGCGATCGTGCCGCGGCCATCGCCCAGTGGAAGCAGGCCTTCGCCGTGCTTTCCAAGCAGATCAATAGTGGACATGCGCCAGAGAGTTTCTGGGCAGACTTCGGACGCACTTGCGATCAGCTCCGCACACGCAAGCTTTTTGGCGAGCTCAAGCCCGATGCCGACGCCATTGTCCGCGCCTATCTGCGCCACAATGGCAACTATCGCTCGAACGCCGTATTGCAACCGGCTTACGCGGCCGCCGGCGATCCTGCGTCCGCGACAACGTGGCTGTTGGATGTTTCCTCGGCGGCGCAAGACCCCACGCAGATTCTGGCCGATGTGGTCGACGCTCCCTGGATTCCGCTTGCCCATCGTGCGCCGATCTATCAGCGCATTCTGCAATCGAAGCAGGATGCGCTCGGCAAGCTCACTGGCCTTGAGCGTGACAACGCCCAGCAGTATCTCGGCTCCTGGCAAGTGCGGTGGATCACGTATCTCGTCCGCACCAAGCAGTATGCGCAAGCGGCCGATGCCATCGCGGCGCTGCCCAGGGAGACGCGCGATGCGCAGGCGGCGGCTCTGGTGCCGCTTGATCTGCAGGTGGCTGCGCAACTCGGAACGTTGGATTCCAAAATCGCCGGCTATCGCGCCGAGCCGCAGAGCATTCCCGCTTCGGACTTCCTCCGCAACGCGGCTCGCCGGCTGTTCGAAGCCGGGGACAAGCAGCCGGCGCGCAAGATTCTCGAATTCGTTTTCGCCCGCGAAATCGATGAGCACCAGCTCAACGCCGCCAACTTTCTGGGCCTCGCCGAAATCCGCCTCGCTTCCGGAGATACTCCCGGGGCCCTTGATCTGCTCCGCCGTTTGGTGGTGGTCGTCGGAAATCCTTTCGATAACCTCGATCCAGCGGCGGCGCTGCTGGAGAAGACCGGCCACAATGCGGAAGCCATCGAGTTTCTCGATCAGCTCGTGAAGTCGGCGCCATGGGATCCTTCCTATCGCCTGCGACTGGCCAAAGCCCGGCTTGCCGCGGGACAGGATGCTGCGGCGGCTCAGGCTGAAGAGGCGCTGGGTTCGGTCGCTGCAGGGGCGACGGTGCCGTACGATCTCCGAATCAAAGCAGCCTTGGCGATCTCTGGCCGCGCGCACGCCGATCTTTCTCACGCAGATCTGGGAAGCGGCGAACTGAACCTCGTTGCCGGGAACGCCGCGGGCATCTCAGCGGCGGCGGCCGACAAGTTCTACTTCTATGAGGCCCGCATCAAAGCCGCGCAAAACGCGGCCGACTCGCAGACGAAACTCCAACTGCTCAGCCATTGCGTCATCGATTTCCCGCGGCGAGACGAGGCTCGGGTTCCGCTGTTCCAGGCCGCGGCGAGCATGCGCTCCGATGAATTCGCGATTGCAGTTCTCGGTCCACTGCTGCGCACGCAATTCCTGGGCAGCACCGCTCGCTCCACTCCCGATTCGGAGGACGAACAGATCGTCAGTTCGGACACAGGCTCCGACGACGAAGAAGGAACTGAGAGCGGCGACTCGAACACTCCGATTATGCCGTCGCCCAGACTCTCTCGCGCGCAACAGGCGCAGGTGGCGCAGACGATTGGCGAAACCATGGCGCGCCTCAATCGATTGCCGGATGCGGTTTCGTATTTCGAAATCGCGCGCCGTTCCCAGACGTCACCCGCGGCCCGCAAGGAGCTGGCGCACAAGATTGCCGATCTCAAGGCCACGGTGCGAATGCAACATCAGAATGCCGCTCGCCAGCCGCTGCTGCATGAAGCGCTGGAGCAGGATCGTATCGTGAGGCCGCGGCTGCTGGCTCGTGCCGCTCCTGTGACTAAAACCGTAACTACGAAAGGAGGCGTGAAGCCATGAAACGCACCGCCATCTTCTTATCATTATTGATCGGGCTCTTCTGCGCTGGAATCGTCTGGGCGGTTTATCAGACTGCGGCGCCGGCCGCAGCGCCGCTCTCGAAATATGTTCCAGCCGGCCCGGTTCTTTATCTGGAGGCCAAGGATTTCTCCGCGCTCCTTGCCGACTGGAACTCTTCTCCGCAGAAGAAGCAATGGGTCAAGAGCGGCAACTATGAGGTCTTTTCCCGCTCGCGCCTTTTCCTGCGCCTCAACGGCGCCGGCGATCAATTTGCCGCCGCCGCCGGACTTCCGCCCGACATGAACTTTCTTTCGCAGGTGGCTGGAACCCGCAGCGCGGTTGCTCTCTATGACATCGGCAACCTGGAGTTCCTCTACATTACTTACCTGCCGTCGGCGAAATCCATGCAGACGACGCTCTGGCAAACGCGCGCGAAGTTTGAGCCGCGCAGCGCCGGCGGCGTCAGTTTCTACGTGCGCCGCGATCCCGAGTCGCAGAAGGAAGTCGCCTTCGCCGTGTCTGGCGACTACCTGCTGCTGGCAACGCGTGAGGATCTGCTGGCAGGCGCGCTGCAATTGATGTCCGGCAGCCAGGACCGCACGGTCGAAAGCGAACAGTGGTGGTCGCAGTCCGTAGCTGCGGCTGGAACGCCAGGCGATCTGCGCATGGTGCTGAACCTCGAGAAGATTGTTCCCAGCCCGTATTTCCGCACCTACTGGGTGCAACAAAACATCACCGACCTGACGCAGTACTCCGCGGCGGTTTCCGACTTGTTTCGTTCCAGTAAGCAATACCGCGAAGAGCGCGTCCTGATACGAAAGGCTCCGCCGGCCGTGGCATCGTCTGCCGACGGACTGGAATCCGCCGCCGATCTGGTTCGCCTCGTGCCCGATAGCGCGGGCGTCTATGAAGCCAAGGCACAGCCCTCGGCCGATTCCTGCCTCGACCTGATCGAGACCAAGCTGCTGGCGCCCCATTTGGGACCAGCGCCGCCCTCCGAGATTGCTCCGCAGGTGCAACTCACCTCCGGAGAAACCGGCGCGGGCTCGGATCTCGAGACCCGCATCGATCAACCGCCCGTCCAGCGCCCGGTGACGCCACAGAGCACAACCGCGCTGAAGGGACTCCTCGACAAAACCCCGATCCTCGCCTCGTTGCAGGTGCAATCCACCGAGCGCGAAAAAGCAGGCGTCTTCGTGAGAGTTCATTCTGCCGTTGTTCTGGCTGCGGCTTCCGACTGGAACGAGGCGAGCGTAGAATCCGCTCTCGCCGAGTTTGTTCGTCCTGGGCTCACCGCCAGCCAGTTCGGCGTTGAGTGGCAGCAGAAGTCCGGCTATCGGGAATTCGATGGCCTCTGGCCGCTGGTGGTATCCGTCCGCGGCAAATATCTTCTGGTCGCCGACGATCCGGACTTGATCGCGGCCATGCTCTCCGGCTTCAATCGCAAGTCGGATGTGAAGCCTGCGGTCTTGGTTGCCGGCCTCAATCACTCGCGCGAACGCGGGAACTTCGCGCGCTTCTCGGGCGTCGTCGACCGGGCCAACCCGGAGCAGTCCAATGGTCCCGGCATGGAGCGGGAACCGCAGTTCTTTTCTGAGAACATGGCGAGCCTGAGTTCCACGCTCGCCGGCGTTTCCGCAGAGCGCATCACAGTTCGTCCCGAGAGTGACAGAATCCTGCAGACAGTCACTTACGAATGGTCGCAATAAGAAATCTCGCGCTGCTGTCGATCGCGAGCCTGCTCGCGCTGTCGCCGTCCAGCGGCCGCGCCGGCGCTCCGGCTTCGGATCGCGCGAACCCTCCTCGAACCTCGCTCTTTGCCCAGGCGGCCGGTCAGATACTGAACCGCGATTTTCCGAGCGGCGATGTTTCGTTTCTGCTCGTCGAAGCTTCGACCGGCAGAGTGCTGGCCTCCCGCTGGGATAACCAGGAGACGCCGATTCCTCTCGGCTCGCTGGTGAAGCCGTTCACCGCGCTGGCCTATGGCGAGGATCACGGGTTCCGCTACCCGGCGCACATCTGCCGCGGAACGGCCACCGGTTGCTGGCTTCCGCGTGGCCATGGCGAAGTCGATCTTTCTTCCGCCATCGCTTACTCGTGCAACTCTTATTTCCGCATGCTCACGGCAAACATGACTGCTTCCGAAGTCTCGCCCACCGCGATGCGCTTCGGCCTCGAGCAGCCGCCTCCGGGGATCGAAGGAATTGCTCTCGCCGGTCTGGGCAATCGCTGGCTGATCTCGCCGTTGAGTATGGCCCGTGCCTATCTCGAATTGGTTCGCCGCCGGGATCAGCCCGGCGTGCGGCTGATTCTCGCCGGAATGGCACAATCGGCGAAGCAGGGAACTGGCGCCGCAGTGGATCGCGCTCTCCCGTTCCCCGACGCTCTGGTGAAAACCGGCACCGCGATGTGCACTCACGCCAAGCGCGCTCCTGGGGATGGTTTTGCCATCGTCATGGCGCCCTCCGACGATCCCCAGATTCTGCTCATGGTCCGAGTGCACGGTGTTCCCGGAGCCATGGCCGCCAAAACCGCGGGACAGATGTTGAGCCGCATCCAACGATGACATATCGAATCATGATGTATCGAATCATGACTTGCCGCGTGCGCATACGAACTGCAATCCTCGCCAGCCTGCTGCTGGCCGGCATTTTCGCACACGCGCAGGACGTACATGTTGGCGTGCTCGGCCTCTTCCGCCCGCGTCAGTTTGTGTTGAGCCCTCTTGCCGGTTCTGCCCTGGTCGTGCACGCCGGAGCGGAGTCTGTCGTGCTCGAAGCGAGCTCAGGTGCGAAGATCGCTCACCTCCGCGTCCGCGGAAACAAGGTTGTCGTTGACGTCGGAGGCCGCGTCCTCCATGCCTCCGAGCTCACCGTTACTAGCCGTGAAAACGGCCCGGTTGATTTTCTCCTCGCCGTTCCCGGGAAGATCAAGCGTTACTATCGCGGCACACTCGAATTGAAACCAGATTCCCTAGTTCTAACGGCGGTGGTGACCATGGATCTGGAAACCGCCGTGGCCTCGGTCGTGGCTGCGGAAGGCACGGTGGACGCGCCCTCTGAAGCTTTGAAGGCCCTGGCCGTCGCGGTCCGTTCTTATTTTGTCGCCGGCAAAGGCCGTCATCGCGACTTCGATTTCTGCGACACCACACACTGTCAGTTTCTGCGCGCGCCGCCGGCGCGCAACACTACCGCCACGCAAGCCGTCTCCGCTACCCGGAGCTTGGTTGTCGCTTACCAATCCCAACCCATAGCCGCCATGTACACCCGCAGTTGCAGCGGACGTACTCGCACCCCAGCCGAACTCGGCCTGCCTCCCGCCGCCTACCCTTATTATCCGGTTGAATGCAATTATTGCCGCCAGCACCCGTCGCGCTGGGAGAGTCGGCTCTCGGCTGAAGATGCCGCAACCCTCCGCAGCTCGAACGAGTATTCGCGTCTGCGCCTTGGCCGACGCTTAGGCTGGAGCGTCGTCCCGAGCAATGACTTCGTCATGCGAAAAGAAGGCGAGCACACCGTGCTGCGCGGAGTTGGCCAGGGACACGGCATCGGACTCTGCCAAGCCGGAGCCAAGGCGATGGCCGAAGCGGGCGCGGACTTCCACGAAATCCTCGCTCACTATTACCCGAATACAGCTATCATGACGCTCGGCAACGCCGCCTTGCGTTGATCGTGTCCGGTCGCCCCGTCGAGCGGGCTCACATTGCCCGATTGCCGAGGTGCGGATGGTCAGCAGCCGCTTTGAGTGTCGCGAACGAGCGAGACGGGTGTAGTAGTATGGTGTGTTTTCGAGAGCAGAGAAGAAATTCCGAACGGAGAACAACGGGGAGCAATGACGACAAGCGCTAGCACCGGAACTCAAGCGGGAACACTCACGAAGGCGCCACCCACATCTTATCTAGGGCCGCTGGCCATTGTAACCACGCTGTTCTTCATGTGGGGCTCGCTCACCTCGCTGAACGACGTGCTGATCCCCTATGCGCAGCATGTCTTCAATCTCAGACTTGCCGCGAGCATGCTGATTCAGACCGCCTTTTTCTCCGCCTACTTTGTTTTTTCGATTCCATCGGCCAAAATCATCGACTGGCTCGGATACAAGAGGGCGATTGTCGTGGGATTGTTGACGATGGTGGTCGCGTGCCTTGGGTTCTATCCCGCGGCAAAAATCCCCTCGTTTCCATTTTTTCTGGCGGCTCTCATTGTGCTGGCGACCGGAATTACGATTCTGCAGGTGGCGGCGAATCCTTACGTGGCCGTGCTGGGAAACGCGAGAACCGCATCAAGCCGCTTGAATCTTACGCAAGCCTTTAATTCGCTGGGCACGGCGGTGTTCCCGTTTATCGGGGCTCGCGTCATTCTGGGAACAACATCGGCTGCGATTGCCCAGAGTACCTCGCAGGAAGCACACGCCATTATCAGCCTGTACGTGTACTTCTTTGCGGTGGCGTTATTCATTCTGGCGGTCGGCTTTGGTTTGTCGCACCTGCCCAAAATCGAGTCGGCCGAACACCGCATCGGCGAAAAGGTAAACGACTCTCTTTGGAAGCATCCGAATCTTGTGTTCGGGGCGATTGGAATCTTCGTATACGTCGGCGGAGAAGTTGCGATTGGGAGTTCGATCGCTAATTACCTGGCCCTGCCCAATATCGGTGGATTCGCGTCGAGTATTGCCGACCCGGCTACCCGCTACCACGCAGCTTTGGGAGAGGCGGCCCGGTACATATCCGTGTATTGGCTCGGCGCCATGATTGGGAGGTTTGCCGGGTCGGCGATCTTGCAGAAAGTGAAACCGGGCAAATTGTTGGCGCTGTTCGCAGTCATCGCCGCTCTACTGGTTAGTGTTTCAGTTCTGACAACCGGGCATGTGGCGATGTGGTCCATCCTGGCGGTGGGTTTGTTCAACTCAGTCATGTTCCCGTGCATTTTCACCATGGGGATCGCCGAACTTGGACCGCTTACCGGAGACGGCTCCGGCATCTTGAACATGGCGATCGTGGGCGGCGCCATCATTCCGTGGCTGGTCGGCAAAGCTGGGGACCTGATCAACCGCGCTTACTACCCGGCCATGGTGCAAGGCGAGACGAGTTGGGGCCAAGGCATTCACTACGCGCTGGTCGTGGCCACGATTTGCTATCTCTACATTTTGTTCTTCGCCGTGAGCGGATCGAAGCCGAACAGCGAGCGCTATGCCAAGGGATAGCTGTGCCGGACTACGAAGTTGGTGTAAAGCTTGCCGTCGACGATCCCTCAGGGGCTAAAGTCCGCATTCTGGTGGGCCTGAACGGCACGGCTGAAGAGGCTGCGGAGAAAGTCGAGAAGGGCCGCAAAAGCTCGCCTCAGGCGCTGAAGCGCGACACATTTTCAGCGACTCACGGCACGACTGAAGTCGTGCCCTTCCCAAAACCCTGCGTGAATCAGAGTTTTTCCGCAAGCTGTGAAGCCGCGCCCTACCCAAAACCAGTCCGCAGTCTACGGTGACTATGAGAGCCGCTAGCAGCCTATTCGCGATTTGAAATCGCGTGCACGGTCGCGGGCTACGGTCAAGTCCGTGTCTTTTCCGTCCTTCAGGCGAACGTTCAAAGCTCCTCCAGGGAGCGATGCGACTTCCTTGATCCAGTCCAGGTTGACCAATGTGCTGCGGTGGATGCGGACGAATTTCTTCGGGTTTAGTTTCTTTTCCAACTCGGCGATGGTGTAGTCCACGCAGTAAGCCTTGCCCTCCGATACCGCGTAAGTCAGTTTGCCCTCGGCATAAAAATGGGTAACCCGCGGCAAGTTGAGGAACCAGAGGCGGTCTCCGAGGCGCGAGGCGACGCGGTCAAGATATTCCGGCTTGGCCTCGGGCAGCGCGTCGGTGAGTTTCTTGAGCAGCGCCTGTAAATCTGGCTGCGCGAACTGGCCCGAACCGCGCAGGCGTTCAACTTTATGAAGAGCGCGTTCGAGGGACTCGGGCTCGACGGGCTTGAGGAGGTAGTCCACAGAATTAACGCCGAAGGCCTTCAACGCGTACTGATCGTAGGCGGTGGTGAAGATGACGATGGGCTGGCTGGGCAGCCGCGCCAGAACTTCGAAACCGTCCAGGCGCGGCATTTGAATATCGAGGAAGCACACGTCGGGCGGATGCGCTGTTAAGGCTGCGACGGCCTCCTCGGGCTCGGTCGTGCTGCCGGTCACTTCCACCTGTCCCGTGCGCTCGAGCAAGCGGCGCAAGCGCTCCAGGGCGAGGGGTTCATCGTCGACCAGGTAGGCACGCAGTTTCATACGCGCGGTAAAACCATCTCTACTACAGAATAGCCGTCCCGGCGAAGAACGTTAAGGCGCGCCTTCGCGCCGAACAAGGCATCGAGCCGTTCCACCAGGTTGTCCAGCCCATGGCCGGAGCGAATCGCGGTCAGGTCGAAGCCCGGTCCGGTGTCTCGGACCTCGACGCGCAGGTTGCCATTCTCCGCCGCGGCGGTGACCAGAAACTCGCCGCCGCCGGCCTGCGGAGTGATTCCGTGCTTCACGGCATTCTCGACCAATGACTGCACCGACATGGGCGGGACCTTTACCTCTTGGAGCTCGGCCGGCACATTCACCGAACCGCGAAGCTTGTCGCCGAAACGCACTTTTTCGATGTCTATGTAGCTTTCCACGATGGCCAGCTCCTGCCGCAACGGAATCAGCGGTTGATGGCTGGTATCGAGCGAGGCGCGCAAGAGCGCGGCGAGGCGGCCAACGATTTGTTCGGCGCGGGCGGGATTCACAGTGATGAGCGAGCTGATTGAGTTCAAGGTGTTGAACAGGAAGTGGGGGTGAATGCGGGATTCCAGGGAACGCAACCGCGCCTCCGCCACCAGCTTACGGGTGCGCTCTTCTGCTACTTCTTTTTCATGAAGTTTCTCCTCCATAAATTGCACACGTGCGCGCAACGATGCGTGGACCAAGGCGCCGAGGCCGAACAAAATGGCCAGAGGCATGGCGACCCGCAGGGTGTGAACGTACTCCAGCCAGAAGTGCCGCGGGATCACGAAGCCGATCTCCATCAACAGTACCTGGGCAAACAAACAGCCCACGGCGGTAAACACGATGATGCCGACGGCGACGACCGGGACCAGCGGAAACTTGCGGAGAACTAATCTCTCCACAAGTCCGCCGAAGGCAAAAAGGCCGAGGATCCCGGTCAGATTTGCATAAACCAACGTGAACGCCAGCATATGCAGCAGTGCCCGGAGGCTTGAGACTTGATTCCCTGCGATCTGGATCAGAACCACCATGGCCACGGCGAGATTGATCCAAACTAAAGAGAACGCCAGGTTACGTTTCATCGAAATCATATCGCTGCCCCCTTGGCTGTTGTGTGTCCTCTACTTTGCGCTTATGGGTTCTAAAGTGCCGCTGCGGAAGATATTGATGATCTGCGTCGTGTCCTGACCGGGCAGTTTCATCTCTCCCACCACGCTTTCATTGATTGTGCCGTACTCGATTTGCCTGGTCGCGAGCGACACCCAAATCTGTCCCCAGTAGTCGCTACGTCCTTTCAAAGTCATGCCTCCGGTCGCGATATCCAGCGGATTGAAGAATGCCTCGTAGCGAATGAGCGCGCAGTCCTGACCATTTCTTTGCGAGCGTCCGATCCACTCCAGCACCACGTCGCGGTTATGGAACGTGCCCACGTCGGGCATGTTCACGTCCTGGTTGGAGACGATATGGTACGGCGCATTCAGTTTCAGGTGGTCGAAGAACTTCTGGCCAAAGACCTCGATCATCCCCGTGTCCCAAATCAGATTACGCTCCATGACCGCCGTCGGGGGGAACGCTTTGAAGAAATCCGGCTTCATGGTGCTGGGCAGATCATTCTGATAACGGAACCCTTCCATGAAGTCGCGCTTCTGCGCCGCAGCGAATGGCGCCGTCGCGCCGCCGACGGCATCCGCCTGCGTAACGTTCTTCCACATGACCTCTCCGCCAGGCAGACCGCGCGTGTACTCTCCTGTTAGGCGCTGGCGCATCCAGATCTCGCCTTTGGCGTTTGCGGTGTTGTAGTCCACGGTGAACAGGTAAGTGCGAGGGCCATTGTCTTTTACGGTTGTTCCCTGCGGCAGGGTCCAGGTTTGCAAAGATAAAGATGCGGATTGCGCCGGCAGGGATTGGCCGAGCAGCCCGAACAGCGCCCAGAGAACAAGGCCAGCAACAAGAATTGAAGCAGTTCTGATTCGCATTGGGTGATACCTCCTAGCGCGAAGTGTTGCACCGACGGGAAGAATGGGGCATCTCGTTAGCGACGAAAGGCATTAGTTTCCGACCGCGGGCCGCCCGAGGCGGACGAGCGGCGCCAGGGAATTCTGCTTAAACGGCTTGCGGGGTGACGGCCCTACCCGGCACCTGTGACGGCGTCCCTTGTGCGGCCGCACGACGACCGGTACACTGCGCTGTTCCGGTGGAAAAGGTTGGAGTCCAAGGGTCAATCGGGCAGTTGGAGTCAGGGAAGATTGCCGTGAGTTGGTATCGAAATCTCAGCCGCCGCGAGTTTGTCAAGCTCGCCGCTGCCGCTGCGGCGGCCAGTGGGGCCGCCTCCTGCACCGGCGTCCGAAGTCCCTGGCGCTTTCTGCGCATCAATGAAGCCCGCACGCTGGCTGCGATTTGCGATCAGCTTATCCCTCCCGATACAGATCCCGGCGCGGACTGGGCTCGCGTCGTCAATTTTATCGACTTGCAACTGTGCGGGCCCTATCGCCATCTGCGGGCGACCTATCGCGAAGGAATTGGCTGCGTGGACCAGATGGCATTGGCACAGTTCGGCAAGGTCTACGCGACGCTGGCGGGTGAACAGCAGTTCCAACTGCTGGCCGCTCTGGAGAAAGGGGAAGCGCCGAACGAGATTTGGAAGACCGTTGCCCCGCGGCAATTCTTCGAAATGGTCTTGAGCCACACCATGCAGGGTTTTTACGGAGACCCGCGGCACGGCGGCAATCGGAGCCGAGCCAGTTGGAAGATGGTTGGACTCACGTATCCGCCAGTAAGAGGAAGATTGCATGACGACGTGACTAAGTCCTAGTGTCGTGTCCCGCAAATACGCGACATAAGTATGGGTGTCATCTTGACCGAAGCGAAAGACCTATGCATCGTGCAGTCAAATACATAGGTCCTTCGCTTCGCTCAGGATGACAGCGTGGATTTATGCCACGAACTTACAGGACACGACACTAGGTCGTCGCTGCGGCGGACAATTGCGCCTATGGCATTGAAACGGGTAAACGCGGTGGTGGTTGGCGCTGGCGCCGGGGGCGGCATCGTCGCCAAGGAACTGGCTTGCGCCGGGCTTAGCGTTGTCCTGCTGGAACGCGGGAAGTGGTACACAGCGTTCGATTGCCGCAAAGACGACCTCCGTAACCAGCGGACATCGGTCCTCGGATGTGGCTTTGGGCCGGACGACGAGCGCTATCGGCGAGTTGTCGTGGACGACGCCGGGCGCGAGCGCATCGTGAAACCAAGCGACGGCGCCTATTCGAACAACGCGGCCTGCGTCGGAGGTGGGACCTTCAGTTACGGCGCGATGGCCTGGCGCTTCATGGAGCATGATTTCCGGATGCGGTCGACATATGGCGCCGTAGCCGGAAGCACGCTCGACGATTGGCCGATCGGCTACCCCGACCTCGAGCCTTACTACGAAAAGGCCGAATGGGAAATCGGTGTCTCGGGCGACGACACGCCGAACATCTTCAAAGCGCCGCGTAAGAAGCCGCTGCCCATGCCGCCCCAACCCGACAGCGCCGAGCACACGCTGTTGCAAGCGGCCGCCCAGCGCCTGGGCCTGCACGCTTTTCATATTCCGATGCTGCGCAATTCCGTGCCTTACAACGGACGGGGCGCGTGCATGCGTTGCCGGTGGTGCGTCGGCTTCACCTGCGAGGTCGATGCGAAAAATGGCACCCACAACACCGTGATCCCCAAGGCGCTCGCTACGGGTAACTGCCAACTGCGCACCGAATGTGTGGTGAAGGAAATTCTGACCGACGACCGCGGCCGCGCAACCGGCGTGGCCTACTTCGATTCGTCCGATGGGAGCGACCGGCTGCAGGAACAGCCTGCCGATCTGGTGGTTGTGGCGGCGTCGGCCACCGAGTCCGCGCGCCTGCTGCTGAACTCTAAGAGTCGCTTGTTTCCGAGCGGACTGGGCAATCGCTACGACTGGGTCGGCCGCAACCTCCAGGGACACGCTTACACGGGCGCGATGGGACTGATGGATTTTGACGTCTTCGACGATCTTGGTCCCGGCGCATCGATCGCCGTGTGCGACTACAACCATGGCAACCCCGGACTGGTGGGCGGGGCCCTCTTGTGTAACGAATTCATCCGTCTGCCGATCCACTTCTCTTCGATGGCGCCGCCCGGCATGCCTCGTTGGGGATCTGCGCACAAGGACTACATGCGGAAATACTACAAGCGCTCCATCATCGTCATGGGCCCGGTGCAGGAGATGCCCATGTTCGACGCACGTATCCAAGTGGATCCCAAAGTGAAAGACCACTGGGGAATCCCGGTGGGGAGGCTCTCCGGACACAGACACGCGCTGGATGGCGTCACCGCCAAGTTTGTTGCCCAGAAGGCCGAGGCTTGGCTAAAAGAAGCGGGCGCGATCAAGACCTGGCCTCGACTGCCCGACTCTGGCCTGAGCGGCGGACAACATCAGGCGGGCACCTGCCGCATGGGGGACGATCCTAAGACCTCGGTGGTGGACCGCCATTGCCGCGTTCACGAGGTTGAGAACCTTTTCGTCGCGGATGGCAGCGTGCACGTGACCAACGGCGGCTTCAACCCGGTGCTCACGATCATGGCGAATGCGTACCGCGTCGCGGAATACATCTCGAAGAATTGGAAGGCCGCGTGAGGTCCGCCGATAGCTCAGGACCAGGCGCAAAAGCCGGTTTGCGTCGTGTTTTCAAGCGCCATCGGTGGGGCGTGACTCTAGGGGCGGCGATCGTCCTGGCCGTGTTGCTGGTGGGCGCTCCCAGCCTGTACTACGAGCGTTCGCAGGGCAGCGCCTGCGCGAGCTGTCACGAAATCTGGCAGCCCTATACGGACTGGCACTCCTCCGCCCACCGCAACGTGCCTTGCTCCGACTGCCACGGCGACGTGTTTACTCTTGAGGCCGGGTTCCACATCAACAATATGCGGCGTGTGTTCGCCCACCTTCGCGGAGAAGCCCCGGAAAAGCCGCGCTTGAAAAACAAAGACGTTTTGAGAATGGTCTCCCGCTGCCAGAAATGCCATCAGGAGGAATTCGCGGACTGGCGTTCGAGCGGCCACAGCGCAACCTACGCCGACATCTTTCTGGAGACGAAGCAAAACCAAAAGCAGTTGCTGATGGACGATTGCTTGCGCTGCCACGCGATGCACTTCCAGGGCGGCATTCGAGATTTAGTGACTCCGATCGACACGCGCGGGCCCTGGCATCTACTGCAGCCGCAACTTGCAGAACAGCCCGCCGTGCCTTGTCTTGCCTGTCATCAACTTCATCGCGAAGGAACACCGCTGGCGAAATCGAAACCGGGCACGCCCATCGCCGGCCCCGAACAGGAGATCAACCGGCCATCGCTTGCCCTCTTCGATCGGCGGTCACTCGGCCATATTCCCGTGAGTGAACTGCCACTGCCGGCGATGCTGGACGGCGATCGCGTGGTGAAGATCAGCCCCGATCAGAGGCAGGCTCTCTGCTATCAGTGCCACGCCGCAGTTGCCACGCGGCAGGTGTACTCAGGCGACGACCGGACGCCCGTCGGCGTGCATGAAGGCCTCAGCTGCTTTGCCTGCCATTTGAAGCATGGACAACAGACACGCGCCTCCTGCGCCACATGTCATCCTCAGCTCTCCAATTGCGGCATTCCCGTCGAGAAGATGGACACGACCTTCAAAGACAAGATGAGCAAACACAACATCCACTCCGTAAAGTGTTTGGATTGTCATAAGAACGGCGTGCCTAAAATGAGGAAGAAGCCTAGCCAAGCCACCGTGCGACCCCACGACACAATTGCCGCCCGCGGAAGAGGTTGAAGTAAAATGAGCGCTGCCGTTCGTCGGGAAAGTTGATGCGGCCGTTCGGTCGCCGATCAATAGAACCAGGAGATAGGAATCGTTATGCGCGTTGGAGTGTTTACGCCCTTGCTGTCGCAGCTCCCGCTGGCCGCAGTCCTCAAGAAACTCAAGGCGCTCCATATCGATACCGTCGAACTCGGCACGGGAAACTATCCGGGCGACGCGCACTGCAAGCTCTCGATGCTCGAAGATGTGGCGGCCCTCGCCGAGTTTCGGAGGGTTTTGGCCGACAGCGGCGCCACCATCAGCGCCTTGAGTTGTCACGGCAACGCGCTGCATCCCGATAAGGCCCGCGCGCAGCACGATCGGGAGGTGAGCCGCAAGACCATTCTGCTCGCCGAAAGGCTCGGCATCTCTGTGGTTGTCGACTTCTCAGGATGCCCCGGCGATTCACCCCACGCCACTGCTCCCAACTGGGTCACATGCCCTTGGCCTCCCGACTACCTCAAGGTGCTCGACTGGCAGTGGAACGAAGTTGTCGCACCCTATTGGGTCGAGCACGCGAAGTTTGCCGCCGACCACGGCGTGAAGATCGCTATCGAAATGCATCCGGGGTTCGTAGTCTATAGTCCGGAGACTATGCTCAGGCTGCGCTCGATCGCGGGGCCCAGCGTGGGTTGCAACTTCGATCCGAGCCATCTCTTCTGGCAGAACATCGATCCCATCGCCGCCGTACGCGTACTCGAAGGCGCCATCTTCCACGTCCACGCCAAGGACACGCAGCTTTATCCTGTCAACTTGCCGCGCACCGGCGTGCTCGATACCAAGCCCTACACCGACGAGCGTAACCGCGGCTGGATCTTCCGCACCTGCGGCTACGGGCACGGCGCCGAGTGGTGGACTGAGTTTATCTCCACGCTGCGCATGTTTGGCTACGATTCCGTGCTCTCGATCGAGCACGAAGACAGCCTGCTTTCTCCGGAAGAGGGACTGACCAAGGCCGCGACTTTCCTCAACAGCATCGTGATCCGCGAGCAGCCTGGCGCTGCCTGGTGGGTCTAGCGTAGGGGATCGCCGCGGAGCGGATCGGAAAAACGATGAAACCAACGAGAACGGCAATCTTCGGCACCGGCTTCATGGGGCGCGTGCATCTGGAAGCGGTGCGGCGGGCGGAGTTCGTCGAGGCGGTTGCAATCGCGGGAAGGAACGTGGAGGCTGCGCGACGGCTGGGCGCGGGTTTCTCCATCCCCACGATTGCGGCCGACTACCACGATGTCCTGCGCGATCCGGCGATCGATGCCGTCCACATTTGCACGCCCAACGCACTGCATTTTCCCATGGCCAAGGAGGCGCTCCAGGCCGGCAAGCATGTCATCTGCGAAAAGCCGCTGGCCACGTCAGTAGAAGAAGGCGAGGAACTTGTTTCGCTCGCCGTCCGCCAGGGCTTACGCAACTGCGTCTGCCATAATTTGCGCTATTACCCGATGGTGCAGCAGATGCGCTGCCTGCGCGAGGCCGGAGACCTCGGCGAAATCCTCATCGTGCAGGGCACGTATTCTCAGGACTGGCTGCTCTACGAGACGGACTGGAACTGGCGCGTGGAGACCAAAGCCGGCGGCCCTTCGCGCTGCATGGCCGATGTTGGCTCGCACTGGTTTGATATGGCCGAGCACGTCACCGGACTGCGCGTGACCTCTCTCTGTGCCGATCTGCAGACGTTCCACCCCACGCGCAAGCAGCCGAAACACTCAGTCGAAACTTTTGCCAATAAGCTGCTGGGCCCGGAAGATTATATTGAAACCGCCGTGGACACGGAAGACTTTGGCGCCGTGATCTTTCGTATGGGCGGGCGCGCGCGCGGCTGCGTCACCGCGAGCCAAATTTCCGCCGGACGCAAGAACCGGCTCAGCATTGAGATCTACGGCACACGATCTTCGGTCGCGTGGGACCAGGAGCGCCCCGATGAACTCTGGGTCGGCCACCGCGATGCCGGCAACGAGATCTTCGCAAAAGATCCGTCGCTGCTCAAGCCCGCGGCGCGCGGCTACGCCGATCTTCCCGGCGGCCACAGCGAAGGCTACGATGACACATTTAAGCAAGTCTTCCGGCGCTTCTATGCCTCGATCGCCGCAGCTTCGATCGGTGCAGCAGGCCCCACTCCCGAGTATCCGCAGTTCATCGATGGACTGCGGCAACTGACCATCGTCAACGCCGCGCTCCAGAGCCATCGGACGCGAAGCTGGATCGACGTGCCCGTAGCTAAAACCGGCCATCATTGAAAGGAACGCGTGTTAATCCTTGCCGCCATTCTCGCCTTCTTTATCTACGGGATGATCGCCGCCATGTTGGGCACCATCCTGCCCGATCTGTCCGATCGTTTCCACCTGTCGCCCAGCCAGAACGGCACCATCGCCTTAGCGCAAGCGCTCGGGCTCATCTTCGCCTCAGTGGGTGTCGGGCCGCTGCTTGACAATGAAGGCAAGAAAGTCGGCCTTATCCTCGGCCTTGCCCTGATTTCCATCGCGCTCTTCGTGCTGCCGCGCTCACCGGGCTTTCGCAGCATTCTGGTTCTGTTGTTTCTGCTCGGACTCGGCGGCGGCACCGTGGTGACCAGCGCAAATGCCCTGGTCAGCGATGTAAGTGAGACGCATCGCGCCACCGCGCTGAACCTCACCAACCTCTTCTTCGGGCTCGGCGCTCTGGCCACACCGTTCATATCCGCCAATGTCTTTAAGCGCAATTGGATCCGCCTGTGCTACACCATCGCGTCTCTCACCGTGGTCGCGCTGATGATCGATGCCCTCACCAAAATGCCCGGGCCCACCGGCGCCGGGCGTTTCATTCTCGCGGATGCCGCTCCCGTGCTCGGACGCCCGCTGCTCTTTCTGATCGGACTCTTCCTTTTTCTCTACATCAGTTGCGAGGTCGGAATCTGGAACTGGTTGACCCGCCATCTCATCGCGCAAGGCATCCCCGAATCCCGCGCGCTCAACATTCTTTCACTGGGATTCGCACTCGGCATGCTGATCGGCCGCGCCGCGGTCCTGCCGATTCTCATCCACGTGCCCGCCATCACGGTCACGCTGGTCGGATCGATCGCGATGGCGGTAACGACCTTTCTAATGCTCCGGACGAACCGGCCCGCCGCTGCCGCCGCGCTGGTATTTCTTGCCGGACTTTCCATGGCTCCCGTCTTTCCCACCACGCTGGCAATAGTAGGCGATGCCTTTCCGCGCATGACCGGCACCGCCATCGGCTTCGTGATCACGTGCGGATGGGCCGGCCTAGCCGTCAGCTCGCGCATAATCGGCCTCATCGCCGGCGGCGACCCGCGGCGGCTGAAAAAGGCCCTGCTGGTGATTCCTGGCTCGGCCGTCTTGATGGTCGGGCTGGACCTGGCGATTCGGAGCGCGCTGCGCTAGAACGGATTCAGATTGCCGTGGCCACAGGCAGCTGCCGAGCTTGCGCTCGGCTTGGACGGCCGAGGGTGGCCGTCCCTACGCTATTACACTGTCAACGCGCGCATGTAGTCGGCGTCAATCTTCAACGCCTCCATCGCCGGCATGTCAAACTCTTCCTGCTCCACAAATGCGTGGTTGATAGGAGTTTTCTTTGCCGCTTCGAAAATCGGACGATAGTCAATCGTGCCTCGACCCATCTCCGTTGAAGGTGGAGGCGTAGAGCCCGGAGTCCAGCCGTCCATCTTGAACTCCTTCACGTGCAGCATCGAAAATCGTGAAGGATAACGCGTGAGGTAGTCCGCGGGCTTCGCGCCGCCCACCACGACCCAGCCGCAATCCATCTCGAACGTCACTTTCGCCGGATCGGTCAAGCGCAACAATTCGTCGTAGGCCACCACGCCGTTTTCCGCGCGAAACTCCGCCGTGTGGTTGTGGTATCCGAATCGGATGCCCGCCGCATTCACGCGCTCTCCGATGCGATTGAACTGCTCCGCATTCCACCGCCAGTCGTCGACCGTCATCGCTTCCATGGTCCCGTGAAACCCCTCGGATTTCAGGCGCGACGGATCCTTCAGCATGGGCGACGAGCAGACGATGTACTTAAGCCCAAGATCCTTGCCGAACTGAATTACTTCATCCACCTTCGGTTGCAGCTGCGCCAGCGGATAGTGCGCGCTCACACAGCGCAGACCCGCGTGATCCATGGCCTGCTTCACTTCGCTGGGGCTGTGACCGAAGAAGCCCGCAGCCTCCACTTCGCGATAGCCCAGCGCGCCGAGCTGGCGCAGCGTTCCTTGATAATCCTTGGGCAGCAAATCCCGCACCGAGTACAGTTGCAAGCCGATGGGCAGACCCAGGGGATTGGCCATCAGCCGGGGTGCGCTATTCCATAGCGCCGCGCCGACGGCCGAGGCGGAAGCGGTCTTCAAAGCGGTCCCTAAAAATGTCCTTCTTGAAATCCGATGCATAGAGTCCTCGATTCTGAATCATCTTATTGCGAGACTCCCATTACAAATCCGCGGGAGACAAGTCCTATCCCCGAATCGTCTTCGCGGCCGCATCCCAGGTCGCAATCTTATTCTTGAAATAGGCGTAGTTGGCCAGGTGGCAGCCGATCGCCGCATGGTTGCCGAAGTCCTCGTTCTCCACGGTTGGCTTGCGGGTTCGAACCGCGTTGAAGAAGTTTGCCTCATGGGCCGCCACATCGCTGTACCCTTCCGGCGCTGTAAAAGTCTCGGCTTCGGCCGGTTGGTAGTCGAGCGGGCCAGGCAACGGATGGTCCGCGGTCCACTGCGCCAGATACTCCTTGCGCAGCCGCGCCGGCCAGCCCCTCAGCGAATATCCCTCCGGCTTGAGGTTTGTGTCCTGCGGCGTGAATGTCAGTGTTTGTCCGTTGATTTCCATCGTGCCTTTGGTGCCGTGGAATTTGATCGGTTCACCGCCGGCATTGTTCAGATTGCAGCGCAGCACGACGCGGAAATTCGGATAGTCATACAGCGTCTCGATCAGGTCGGGGAACTCGCGCCCGTCCTTCCAGCGAAACAGTCCGCCGCTCGACTGCGCCCGCTTCGGCGCCTCGTTGGTTCCGGAGATGAAGTGAATTCCCGAAAGCAGGTGTACGAAGAGATCGCCTGCCAGTCCTTCGCCGTAGTCGGAGAAGCAGCGCCAGCGGAAGAAGCGCGCTGCGTCAAACGGACGCTTGGGCGCGCCTTCCAGGAACGCATTCCAGTCAATGGTCTGCTCGCTCGCGTCGGATGGAATCGGATACACCCAAGCGCCGCTCGGCGAGTTGCGGTCCGACGAGCCTTCGATGAAGAACACATCGCCGAGCGCTCCGGAGGCGTAGAGTTCGCGCGCCTTTTCATAGACAATGGAACTCACGCGCTGGCTGCCTACCTGCATGATGCGATTTCCCTTGCGCACCGCGGCCACCATGGCGAAGCCGTCTTCGACCGTGTGCGACATCGGCTTTTCGCAGTACACATCCTTGCCCGCTGCGCAGGCATCGACGACGATCCTGCGATGCTGGTGGTCGGCGACGGCCACAAGCACCGCGTCCACATCGTTGCGGTCGAGGATCTCCCGATAGTTGCGCGTTGCCGGAACCTGCTTCTGCACAGCCTCCTGCGCCGCCTCGTGCCGGCTGTCATAGAGATCGCACACGGCGACGCACTCTACGCCCGGCACCAGAAGCGACGCCGTCAGCAGTTCGCATCCGCGCGTGCCCGTGCCGATCGCGGCAAAGCGCACCCGATCGCTCGGCGCCACCGCGCCGCTTTCGCCCCACAGTGCGGCCGGTTCCAGCAGTGTGATTTTCGCCGCGGCTCCGGCAGCCACGGAGCCCGCGCCAAT
>Ga0181523_10000758_pt1 | contig 36170 bp, 29 predicted proteins | sample PEATcosm2014_Bin_43_FD_119752 | JGI IMG/M metagenome (GOLD analysis project Ga0181523, IMG submission 119752) | Peatland microbial communities from MTU Mesocosm Facility, Houghton, MI, USA - PEATcosm2014_Bin05_30_metaG | ecosystem: Environmental > Terrestrial > Soil > Wetlands > Peat | place... | reverse complement strand
GGCTACGCGGCAGGTGGCTACGGAGTCACCCACACCATCGGCGTGGGTGACGACCCGTCCGGGGTGGCGGTGGACCCCGCTACCCGCATCGCCTACGTCGCCAACGGCTACGGTCGCCTCGGTGGCACCGTGTCGGTGATCGACGAGGCGGCCAACACGGTGACCGACACCATCCCAATCGGCTTTGGCCTGTCCGGGGTGGCGGTGGACCCCAGGGCCCGCACCGTCTACGTGACCAACTCCGGCGCGGGCACCGTGTCGGTGATCGACGAGGCCACCAACACGGTGACCCACACCATCCTGGCCGGCAACTTCCCGTCCGGGGTGGCGGTGGACCCCAGGGCCCGCACCGTCTACGTGGCCAACTCCGGGGCGGGCACCGTGTCGGTGATCGATGAGGTCACCAACACGGTGACCCATATCATCCCGGTCGGCTCCGGCCCGTCCGGGGTGGCGGTGGACCCCGCGGCCCGCACCGTCTACGTCACCAATAGCAATTCGGGCACCGTGTCGGTGATCAACGAGGCCACCAACACGGTGACTCACATCATCCCGGTCGGCTCCGGCCCGTCCGGGGTGGCGGTGGACCCCGCGGCCCGCACCGTCTACGTCACCAATAGTAATTCGGGCACCGTGTCGGTGATCAACGAGGCCACCAACACGGTGATCCATACCATCACCGTCGGCTACGGCCCGTCCGGGGTGGCGGCGGACCCCGCGGCCCGCACCGTCTACGTGGCCAACGGCGGCGCTACCACCGTGTCGGTGATCAACGAGGCCACCAACACGGTAACCGCCACAGTCCCCCTGGGCTACCCTCCGTCGCAGGTGGCGGTGGATCCCGCTACCCGCACCGCCTACGTGACCAGCCCCGTTGGTGGAGCCGTGTGGGTCATCCAGATGTGCGGGTGTCACCGGCGGCGCTGATAATGGCTGTGTCTTTCTGAGATCACCTAATGTCTTTCTGAGATCACCGCGGTCTTTCTGAGATCACCGCGGCAGGGGCCGTCCCATTGGGGTTCACCGCGGCAGGGCCGGCCCACCGGCGGAATCACCCCGGCCGGTCCCCTCCCGGGCCGGCGGTCAGCTTATCGCGGTGACCACGAGGCAGGCGGCCGCGGCCGTCTCGACCAGGGCGCCGAGCACGTCACCGGTGACCCCGCCCAGGCGCCGCACCGCGTGCCGGGCCAGGGCCAGGGCCACCAGCAGCCCGGCCGCCTCCGCGACCGGCAGGATCCACTCGACCGGCACCGCGGCGACGGCGGCGGCCAGGTAGATGCCGCCGATGGTGACCGCCAGCACTGCCGCCGTGATCAGCGCCGGAACGACCGGGGGCAGGGTGCCGGCCACCAGCGCGCCGAGCCCGTCGGCCCGTGCGGCGGGCACCCCTTGCCGGCACGCCCAGGTGAGCGCGAGGCGGCCGGTGACCGTCGCCACGATGACCGCGGCCGGGCCCCGGCCCGCCGCGACAGCCTGGGTGAGCCCGGCCACCTGGAGCAGCAGCGTCAGGACCAGCGTGACCACGCCGAACGGCCCGATGTCGGAGCGGCGCATGATGTCCAGCGCGTCGGCGGCGGGTCTCCGGCTGCCCAGCCCATCGGCCAGGTCCGCCAGCCCGTCGAGGTGCAGGGCACGGGTGAGCACGGCCAGCGACCCGACCGACAGCGTGGCCGCGACCAGCGACCCGGTGTGCAGCAGATGACCGGACACGTACAGCACGGCGGCGGCGATCACGCCAAGCAGCAGGCCGACCACCGGGGCCCACGCCATGGCCTCCCCGGCGGTCTCGCGGCCCGGGGAGGACACGGGCGCGGCGTTCGCTGCATCTTTCGCTGGGGGCGAACTGGCCGCCTCGCGGCTGCGGCCAACGGCCGGCAGCACGCTGAGCAGGGTGATGGAGAGCCTGAGGGCATCGCGCCGCATGGCGGTTCAGACTAAGCGCCCCGATCCGTCGCGGCAGGCCCTTCCGCAGCATGTGACTAACACGTACTATCTCAAATTGTGGCGGAATGGTGGTCAATCGAGGTCTTCCATGCCGACCTGTCCACGGCCCGGCAGTGGAAGGATTCCTACGAGGGCGCGCTCATCGAGGCGGCCCTGGCGAACGGTGCCCTGAACTGGTCCTGGCACGAGCACCCCGCGGGCGTGGTCCTGGAGGTGGCATTCCGTGACGACGCCGGGTGGGAGGCGTTCCGCGCGCTGCCCGCCGTGGCCGCCGCCCTGGATGCGGCGCCGGACCCGGTGAACGGGCTCATCATCTACCGGGGCCGCGGCGGCTCATCCGGTTCTCGCTGGCCCCGGCGCCGCGGGCCAAAGCCGAGCGCGGGGGCGATGGCCCTGACCGAGCCCACCGAAGATCAGCGTCTCGATGTGACGGAGACCGAACCGCACGAATGGGTGGGCGTGGGTGCCCCGGCGCCGCCGGGATTCTGACCAAGCGCAATGTTCTGCTCGCGCCGTCCACCCCAGGCCGGTCCGCGGTTTTTCGTGCCCGCGTACTCGCCCGCGTCCCTGGCCACGTCGTTGCCCTCGTTCTTGCCCGGGTCTTGCGCGGGTTCATTGCGTCAATTCGGCATCGGATTGTGACCTGGCGCACGGCCGCCGTAGCCCACTCTGGGTGAATTCACCGCCCGGCACGGGGCAGGATGGAACGCATGAGGGATACACGAGTCTCGGCGGACGACCTGCGCGCGGCAATCGAGCGCACGGGCTATTACCCCGGGCTGGTTACCGATGCCGTCTGGTCGTCGCTCGGCCCCGAGCCCGTCCAGGCCTACGTCGTGCAGCATGACGCGATCTTCGATCCGGGCATGGAGGTGCGCCGGCACATTACGGTCCTCGCGCTCACGCCGACCCGCCTGATCTATTCCCACACAGACGAGCATCCCGCCGAGGAGCCGGACAGCCGGCCGCAGGCGGAAACCAGTACCGAGGCTGTCCGCTTCTCCCGCGTCTCGTCGGTCGCGCTCACCCGGGTCGTGCCCGATCCCGGGTCCTATGTGGCCGGTGTGACGATGCCGAGCGAGGTTGTCCTGACCATCGGCTGGAACGTGCTGTCGCACGTGGAACTGGAACCCGCTCACTGCGGTGACGAGAACTGTGAAGCCGACCACGGCTACCTGGGCACGATCACCGCCGATGACCTGACGCTGCGGTGGAGCGAGGCGGCCGACGGTGCGGACGGGATCCGCCAGGTGCTCGCGTTCGCGGCGGCCCTCTCCGACGCCACGGCGGGGACCGGCCGCTAACGGCGCACCCGGGCCGCACCGGGCCCGAAACGACCGGAAGGTCGCAAGTATGGCATAAAAGGGCACATTGGTGCTCATAATGCGTTTGAGGTTCGTTGCCGTTACGCTCCCTAAAATGGCAGCATGTTCCGGCAGGACGAGCCAGATGCCCGATCGACAGGCTGGCTCCGGCCAAAACAGCAGGCAAAGGACCATTACCGCATGACGCCCGAGCCGAGAATCGCCCCCCTCGTACCGTCGTATGGCTCCGGAACACTCGCCGAACTCGGCGCGTCCATCCTGGCGTCGGTCGGTGGCTCCGGAACGAACGTCCTGGGGCTGCCCGAGGCGCGCCGGGTCTGCCTGCTGATCGTGGACGGCCTCGGCTGGGAACTGCTGCGCGCGCATCCCGCCGCGGCGCCCTTCCTGTCCGAGCTGGCCATGAACGCCCGCCCGCTGACCGCCGGCTTCCCCGCCACCACTGTGACCAGCCTGACCACGCTCGGCACCGGCCGCCCGCCGGGCCAGCACGGTGCGCTCGGCTACCAGGTCGTCATTCCGGGCGAGAACCGGCTGCTGAACGGCCTGCGCTGGGACGACCGCATCGATCCGGCGCAGTGGCAGCCGCTGCCCACGATCTACGAGCGCGCGGTCGCCGCCGACATCGCGGCGTACTACGTGGCCTCGCGGGCGTTCCGCCGGTCGGGGCTGACCCGTGCGGCGATGCGCGGCGCGCGGTACCGCCCCGCGGACAGCATGGGCGCCCTCGCGGGTGAGGCCGCGCTCGCGCTCAACGATTCCGAGAACGCCATCGTGACCGTCTACCACGGCGACCTCGACGCCACCGGGCACGCCTTCGGCGTCTGGTCCGAGGCGTGGTACTACCAGCTCACCCACGTAGACAAGCTCGCCGAGCAGATCGCGGGCGCGCTGCCCGACAGTACTGCCCTGTACGTGACGGCCGACCACGGCATGGTCGACGTACCGCCCGAGGACCGCATCGACGTTGACATCGTGCTGGAGATGCGCCATGGCGTCGCGCTACTCGGCGGCGAGGGACGCGCCCGGCACGTGTACGCCCGCCCCGGCGCCGCGGCCGACGTTCTGGCGACCTGGCGCGAAATCCTGGGCAACCGGGCCTGGGTCGCCTCGCGCGACGAGGCCATCAAGGAAGGCTGGTTCGGCCCGGTGGATCCGGGCATGGCCCCCCGCATCGGCGACGTGGTCGCCGCTCCCACCAGGAACTGGGCCATCGTGGCCACCGAGACGGAGCCGAGAGAATCCGCGCTCGTCGGCATGCACGGCTCGCTGGCCGCCGCTGACCAGCTCATCCCGATGCTCACCATGCCGGTCAACTGACTCTGGCTGCGCCACTTCAATTCTGGGTTTCGCGGGCCGGAAAGCATGACAATCCGCCGCATACGAGGTCCCGTTCCCGGCGGGCATTTGACAGCGAGCGTGACTTGGGCGTAGAGCGGAATTGTTAGCGGATCAGGCGGGGTGCCGTCAAACGCGACACAGCATCCCGCAGCGGTGATGCCTGTGGTGTCGCCATGCCACAGATGATCCGCGAAGCCGGGGGGCTGGCACGTTCTTCCCCGCAAGCGTTGCCGGCCCCTTCGGACAGGGATGAGGGGACATGAGTCATCGAACCGGGCTGATCGATGAAGAGCTCACCGCCGTCGCCGTCGTCCATGACAGCGGTGCGGCTGAGATTGTGGACGCACTGCTGCCGCGTGGCCAACTTACCGCAACTGATCGTCAGGTGCTCGCGATGAGCGCCGAGCAGGCGGACGCCACCGCCCGGAGGGGCGCAGACGTCGAACCGTCCATCACCATTGAGGACGCCACACTGACGTCTTTAGCCAGCACACGTCCGTGGCGCATCTTCGCGACCACGTCTGCGGCGCCGCGCTGACCCTTTCCGGGGATGATCTGCCCGGACTGGGCGGCCTGGCCGGGCGGGCGGGGCCAGTTCGCGGTACCCGGTGCGGGCCAGCCAGGTGAGTGCGCCCGCGATCAGCGCGAAGGTGGCCGGCTCCGGGCCGGCCACCTTCAGCGCACCCGTGCTGATCCCGGCGGCAACGGCCAGCCGCAGGGCCAGGACGGCCGGCCGGCCGCGCCTGATCCGGCCGGGCCGACCTCGCCGGGTGGCAAGGTCGGCGCAGGCCTCACGGCGCCCGGTGACCGTGCGCAGCATCGTGTAGGCGGCCGCTGCCTCGGCGAACCGGGCCGGGTCGCCGCCGTCCGCGCGGTCGGGATGGACGGCCGCGGCGATCCGCCGCCACGCCGCCCGGATGTCGTCGTCGCTCAGGTCCGGCCGGGCCGACAGCCCCAGGACGGCGAACGGATCGGCGTCGCTCAAGATCGCTCCCGGCCGAACGCCTCGTCCAGGAAGGCACTGATGTCGGCCATCGGGTCGGCCGGCGCTGGCACCGCATCCGCCGGGACCGTGCTCGCGGCTCCCGGCGGCGGCGCGGGCCGCCCGGCGCGCCGGGCGGCCGCGCGGGGGAGCGCCGCCGACGCGGCGACCAGCCGTTTCACCTGGACGTAGGTCACCCCGCCGCGGTGCACGTAGGCGGCCTGCCCCACCCCGAGCCCCCGCACCAGGTCCGGGTCGAGCACGGGCATGAGCCGCACCCGGGAACTGCCCTCGTCGCTCCACCGGGCCGGGGCAACGGGGGCCGCCCCGAACCTGGCCGCGGCGGCCGGGGGCGCGCCGACCAGCCGCCGCGTACTGTCGACATATTTTCTCGTCCCGGCCAGCCCGACGACGGGATCGGGATAGGGCGTGCGCAGCAGCCAGATGCCGCCCTCGGCGGTGGCCGCGATCCGGTACCGCTCGTCCTCGTCCGCGGCGAGCCCGGGCCAGGACTGCGCGGACACCTGTACGGCCAGCCCCAGGGAACGCGCCCGCTCGTACAGGGCCCAGATCGGCAGCCGCCGGGACACGGCGCTGAATTCATCGACGGCCAGCAGGACGTCCGCATCCCGCCCCGGGCCGCTGATGTAGCTGGCCAGCATGTCCACCAGCGCCCGGGCCTGCGCTTCGGCCACGGACGTTTCCGCGGTGCCCTCCAGGATGCAGTACCAGGCGTCCGCGTCGGCGAAACTGCCCGCCGGCTCGAAGCCGGTCCCGAGACGGCGCCATAGGCCGCGGAACCGCAGCGCCACGTCGGGGATCAGATGAGCGCCGGAACGCAGCGCGGCGAGCGCGTCCGCATCCCCGGTCGCGTACGCGGCGGCCAGCCAGTCGGCGTCCAGCCGCGCCAGGAAGTCCGCCGAATTGGCCGGGGGACCGGGCGGCGCCTGGACGGCCAGCGCGACGATCGCCTCCATCACGTCGGCGTAGTAGGCCGCTGCGCCGCGCCCGTGCTCGATCAGGTCCAGCAGCGTGGTCGTCAGCCGTCCCGGCGGCAAATCCCACAGCGACAGGCTCGCGTCGTCCGGCCAGACGGCTGTGGCCCGCGCGCCCGCGTCTCTCAGCACCCGGCGGGCCCGGTCGGCGATACGCCGCGAATCGGCGCCGCCCTTGCAGTCCAGCACGACGAGCAGCGGGCGCCGTCCGGTCCCGGCCGCCTGTTGGCTCAGCGCCGTGGCCATGAACCCCGCCCAGAGTCGCAACAGCAGGGTCGTCTTCCCCGTGCCGGTCGTTCCGATCACGACCTGGTGCGAGCGCAGGCGTTCGTAGGGCAGGGCGGTGATGGCGGTCGCCCGGTGCCGGACCGCTCGGATCGTGCCGCCGACCGCCACCGCACCGTTCCGGTAGGTCAGCGGGACCGACCCGGGCGCGGCGATGCGCGCCCGGGCGCTGCGGACCTGGCGCCGCCACTGGCGCCGGTCGAAGCTGATGGCCGAACCGGGGGACAGGCCGCCCGTGCCGGTCTCCATCCGGTATATGCGGACGGCCCAGGCCAGGCCGCCGATGAGCAGGCCGGCCGGGATCGCGGCCGGCGCGATGCCCACCGCGGCCGCCGCCACGTGCCCGGACGCGCCCAGCCGCCACATGCCCAGCCACGCTTCCTGCGGCGCCGTGGCCGCCCGGAACCAGGCCGGGGCGCCGGGCTCGCCGGGCTCGCCGGGGTCACCCGGAACGCCGCGTGACCCGGGCGCGGACAGCGCGGCGGCGGTCAGCCAGACCGCGAGCATCGGCAGGCACCAGAGCGCGGCGCCGTAGAGCCGGCGGGGCGGCCAGCCGCACGCCCAGGCGGTCACCACCGCGCCGGCCGCGACAACCGAGACGGGCGCCGCCGCGACGATCACCGTCGCCGCCGCGGCCACCTTGATCAGCCGCCACAGCATTCGGGCCGCGGCGCGCAGCAGTAGCAAGGCCAGGTACTGGCGGATCAGCATGCCCGCTCCCGGCCGGCCGGAGGTGGGCCGTCCAGGGGCGCCTGGGCCGGCAGATCCCGGATCTCCAGCCGGCCCCCCAGCGGGCCGAGCGCCTCGCGGGCCCGCAGCACGGTGGGCCGCGCCGCCGCCGAACACACGTACAGGACCCGCGCGTGCCGCGGCGGCCGGCCCGGCACCGCGGCGTCCGCCGCGGGGCAGCCGTAGTCGCCGGTCCGGGACAGCAGTTCGCGCATGATCGCGGTCGTCCGGGTGACGGTCTTGCGGGTCAGCTCGGCCTCGATCGCCCAGCATTCCCCGGCCCAGGGCAGCGGGGCGCCGTCCGGCCAGTGCACCTCGCCGTCCGGCAGATGCTCCCGCAGCCCGGCCCGGGTGCCCGCCCGGGCCCGCAGCCGGCGTTCCCCGCGCCAGAACGCCCCGGACTGCTGGTAGCCCGCGGTGGCCGCTAAAGCCAGCCGCACCGTAGTGACCGCCCTGATGTGCGCCAGCCGGGAGAGCGCGGGCGGGTTTGGTGCGTACCGCACGCCGCACGCGGCCAGCCCGGCGCGGGTCAGCCAGACCCAGGAGGCGCCGGGACCCAGCCGGCTCGCGTCCGCGTAGCCGAGCCGCCGCCAGCGGGCCGTGGCGGCTCGGGCCCGCGGCACGGTGCCGCCGAGGACGGCGCCCAGCAGGTCGAACTGCACGCCGTACATCTCGGCGGTGAAGAGCATGGCGCCGATGTCCCGGTCGCCGAGGCCGCGCGGGCCGGCGCTGGCGGGACCGATGGGCCGCTCGCGCACCGTCATAGGTCATCACATAATGCCCCGAACCAGCCCATCCCGTTCGCCACATCGCGATACGGAGACATCTCCGCTAAACCTCCCAGGCCGTAAAGGAGATATCTCCGTGGCAAATAATCAATGACCGGGCCTGAGCTGGGAGTTCGCGCGGAGGCGCGGTCCGGCGGAGAATCGACTTATGCGCGTGCCCCGCTCCCCCCGGTCCGTGAAGCGGGCCACCCGGTGGGGGTCCATGGTGGCTGGGGCGCTGCCGCTGCTGGCCTTTCCGCCGGCCGAGCTGTCCTACCTGGCGTGGTTCGCGCTGGTGCCGGGGATGCTGCTGATCCACCGCGCGCCGACATCGCGCGAGGCGGCCATCCGGGGCTGGTGGCTGGGCTGCGGCTACTTTGTGGCCGCCATGTACTGGCTGGCCCCGGAGATCGGTCCCGCGGTCATCCTCGTCGCCATTGTGTTCGGAGCCCTGCTAGGTCCGTTCGGGAAAATTATCTGGGTGCTGCTGCGGCCGCCGGTCAACGTGCCGCGGGCGCTGGCGGCCCTCGTCATCGTGCCCAGCTACTGGCTGGTCACCGAATGGCTGCGCTCCTGGCAGGCCCTCGGCGGCCCGTGGGCCGTTCTCGGCGCGAGCCAGTGGCAGCACCCGGCCGTGCTGGCGCTGGCCGCGGTGGGCGGGGTGTGGCTGGTCAGCGTCGCGATCGTCGCGGTAAACGTGGCCGTCCTGATCGCGATCGTGGCCGGCCGGCCGGCGTCCCGGCTGGTGGCTGCCGCCGCGGCCGCGGTCGTGCTGGCGAGCGGTCCGGTGGCCTTCGCGCTCACGCCGCCGGCCCCCACGGCGGGTGCCACGACGATCGCGCTGGTGCAGCCGGGGGTGGTGAAACACCCCGTGCCCGGCGTCGACGCCAGCCAGCGGCTCACCGCCAGCCTCAGCCGGGACGGCAGCCTGAACCGGGTGCGGCCGGACCTGATCGTCTGGGGCGAGAGCAGCGTCGGCTATCGCCTGCAGGACGACCAGGCCCTGCTGCGCAGCATCGAGAAGCTGTCGGCCACCGACCGCGCGCAGATCCTCGTCAACCAGGACTCGCGCGGCGACGGGAAGCAGAGCAAGGTCGCGGTGCTCGTCGGGCCGACCGGGATCGACGGCACGTACACGAAGACCCGGCTGGTGCCGTTCGGTGAGTACATCCCGTTCCGCGCGGCGCTGTCCTGGCTGACCAAGATCAGCAAGGCGGCGCCGGTGAACATGGTGCCCGGAGACGGGGCGCACACCTTGCGCGTCACCGAGCCGGGCGGGCGCGCGCTGACGATCGGCCCGCTCATCTGCTTCGAGTCGGCCTTCCCGGACATGGCCCGGGTGGACACCGACCAGGGGGCGCAGGTGATCGTCTACCAGACGGCCGACTCGACGTTCCAGGGCACGGGTGCGCTGGCCCAGCACGCGTCGCTTGGGGCCGTGCGCGCCGCGGAGACCGGCCGCCCGGTCGTACAGGCCGCGCTGACGGGCGATTCGGCCGCGTTCGACGCGCGCGGCCGGGCGGTGGCCTGGATGGGGGAGTCGCAGCGCGGGGTCACGGCGGCCCGGCTCACGCTCCCGGCGGCTACCTCCCGGACCCCGTATGACCGGCTCGGCGACTACGTGCCGTGGACGGCGGTGGCCATCGTCGCGCTCTTCACCCTGGCCGTGGCGATCCGGCGGCGCAGTGATCGCGGCAAGGCTGGTGCCCCCGGCGGCGATGAGGCAGAATATAATCCCGGTAGCGGGTTGCACGTACCCAGCTAGCTCTTCAGACAGGCAGTTTCTTCGGACGGGCGCGAGGACGCAGGGGAAGGCGAACCTCGTCGTCTGCCAGGAGGAACGGTGTCTGCACAAGGCGTGTTGTATATCCATTCAGCGCCCCCGGCGCTGTGCCCGCATGTTGAGTGGGCGGTGGCCGGTGTTGTTGGCGCGCCCGTGGACCTGCCGTGGGTCGGCCAGCCCGCGGCGCCCGGGACACTGCGGGCCGAGCTCAGCTGGGAAGCGCGCCCGGGCACGGCCGGGGCGGTCACCTCCGCGCTGGCGGCCTGGAACCGGCTGCGCTTCGAGGTCACCGAGGACGCCAGTGACGGGTGTGACGGGGTGCGGCACAGCTACACGCCGAGCCTCGGCCTGTTCACCGCGGTGACCGGCGGAAACGGGGACATCCTGATCCCCGAGGGACGGCTGCGCGCGGCCCTGACCATGTCCCAGACGGACTCCTCGCTCCGGTCCGAGATGGACCGCCTGCTCGGCCGGGCCTGGGACGAGGAACTCGATGCATTCCGTTGCGGCGGCGACGGCGCGCCCGTACGCTGGCTGCACGCCACCGGCTGACCTGGCCTTCACTCAGTGAGCAGAAGGGCTCAGCGACGAGGCTATGGGGGGTGGACGGCTCGGCGGGCCGTACCGCTGCATCGTGCTGCCCGATGCAGACACGACGATTCTGTCCGAACGTATTAGCGACTAACTCGCGCCCAATGCGAACATAGTGTTGATGGGCCATCAGGGGATAAGATCTGCCGTCGGCAGAGGATGATCCTCATCGCGGAGGATGAGCACGTCTAGGTGGAGAGTTAGATGATCAAGGTATCGAAGCCAGTCCGAAACGGTTCCGTGCGCGTCACGTTCACCCTGCCGGCCAACGAGCCACCGGGCGCCGTGTCCCTGGTCGGCGACTTCAACAACTGGGATCCCTTCGCCCATCCGCTGCGAAAGCGCTCGAACGGTACCCGGAGCACCGTGGTGAGCGCCCCGCCCGGGAGCACGCTCCGTTTCCGCTACCTGGCCGAAGGCGGCCTCTGGTTCGACGACGACGGTGCCCACGCCGTGGACGCCCACGGCGCCATCTTCGCCGTCTGACCGTTCCTGTCGAGCTAGCGGGAGATGGTCCTGGCTAGCCGGCGGCCCCGAACGGTGCTGGGCTATTGCGGAAAAATCTGCCCAGATCACCCGGTCTGCGCAGGAGGCCGGGCGGGGCGGGTGCTCGTGTGGTTAGGGAGATCCGTGGGGCCCGCGCCGGCGTGCCGGAGGGCGGCGGGCCGGAGGGCGGCAGGGCGTGACGGACGCGTTGCCGACGGCGGGGCGAGGGAACGCCCGGCCCGGCTCCGGCGGATACGCGGCCGTGGCGACGCCGACCGGGCCGCCGTGGGTCACGATGATCAGGTCGGCGCCCGGGTCCGACGCGGCGATCCGGTCCAGCGCGCGGTGAACCCGCCCGTACATCTGGGCAACACTCTCCCCGCTGGGCGGCTTCCGGAACGGGTCATCCCAGAAGGCGTCGAGGATGTCCTCCGTCCCTGCGCCGCCCTGGTCCTCAGGGAGCGCGAAGGCTGACTGGCCTTCGAGATCGCCGAGGGACTGCTCCCGGAGCGCGGGGTCGAACTGGACGGGGAGCCGGAGGTGGTCAGCGATGATCTCCGCGGTGTCGGTGGTCCGGGCCAGATCGCTCGCCACGATCAGCGGGGCCCGGGGCGCGCGGCGCGCGAGTTCCTGGGCGGTGTGAGCGGCCTGCTCACGCCCCGTCGCGGTGAGGCCAGGCGCCGCGCGGGACTGGCCCTGGATCCGGCCCGCGACGTTCCAGCCGCTCTCCCCGTGCCGGACCAGCCACAGAGTGCCCGCCGCTCCCAGATTTGGCGCGCCGTGGCGGTCCCCCGATTGGGGTGTGGTGCCCGCCGCCGCCGGACCTGGCGGGCCGTGGCGGTCCCCGGGTTGGGGTGTGGTGGCCGCCGCCGCCGGACCTGGCGGGCCGCCGTGTTCTTCCGGCTCGGAGGTGCCGCCGCGGTCCCGTCGCGGTTCGGCTGGGGTTTCGGGCACCGGCAATGCTCTCCTGTCGTCGGAACAAGACTTAGCCAACACTGAAGCCGCAGATCGTCATAATTCTTGAACTCGATGACGTTATTCCGCGGCACGCCGCCCCGGCTAACCTGGACTGTCATGAGCAGCGACCTGGCCTCGGTGACCGGAATCGACGTACCCACGCGCCTGCTGATCGGCGGGGAGTGGACTGGCGGTCACGGCGGCGGCCGCCTCGAGGTCATCGACCCCGCCACCGAGGCCGCGCTGACGGAGGTCGCGGACGCCACCGAGGACGACGCCCGGGAGGCGGTGAGCGCGGCGCACGCGGCGCTGCCCGGCTGGACGGCCACCCCGCCCCGGCAGCGCGCCGAATGCCTGCGCCGCGCGTTCGAGCTGATGACGGAGCGCGGCGAGCAGATCGCCCGGCTGATGTCCGCGGAGAACGGCAAGTCGCTGCGGGACGCCCGCGCCGAGCTCAGCTACGCCGCCGAATTCTTCCGCTGGTACGCCGAAGAGGCGGTGCGCGTCGACGGGAACCTGACCACCGCGCCCGCCGGCGCCAGCAAGCTTCTCGTCTCCCGGCAGCCGATCGGCGTCTCGGTGCTGGTCACCCCGTGGAACTTCCCGGCTGCGATGGCGACGCGGAAGCTAGGCCCAGCGCTGGCCGCGGGCTGCACGGTGGTGCTGAAGCCCGCCGAGGACACCCCGCTGACCGCGCTGACCGTGGCCGCCCTGCTCGAAGAGGCCGGCGTGCCCGCCGGCGTCGTGAACGTCGTCCCGACCGCGCGGCCCGGGCCGGTCGTCGCCGCGATGCTCGCCGACAGCCGGGTCCGGAAGCTGTCCTTTACCGGCTCCACCGAGGTGGGCCGGATCCTGCTCCGGCAGGCCGCCGACAGCGTGCTGAGCTGCTCCATGGAACTGGGCGGCAACGCGCCGTTCATCGTCTTCGACGACGCCGACCTCGACGCCGCGGTCCAGGGCGCGCTCATCGCGAAGATGCGCAACGGCGGCGAGGCGTGCACCGCGGCCAACCGCTTCTACGTGCACGAGGCGGTCGCCGGAGAGTTCACCGCGCGGCTCACCGCCGCGTTCGGCAAGCTCGTCGTCGGCCCCGGCCTGGAGGAGTCGACCGACGTCGGGCCGCTGGTCAACGAGGCGACCCGCAGCAAGGTCTCCGGGCTGGTGGAGGGGGCGGCCGCCGACGGCGGGCAGGTGATCCTCGGCGGCCGGTCGCCGGACCGGCGCGGGTACTTCTACCAGCCCACGGTCATCGACCAGGTGCCGGCGTCCGCGCGGATCGTCGGCACTGAGATCTTCGGCCCGGTCGCGCCGATCGTCCGGTTTTCCGACGAAGAACAGCCGCTGCAGTGGGCCAACGCCAGCGAATACGGCCTGGTCTGTTATGTCTTCACCCGCGATCTACGCCGCGGCCTGCGGGTGGCCGGCGCGCTGGAGACCGGCATGGTGGGCCTCAACCGCGGGCTCGTCTCGGACCCCGCCGCCCCGTTCGGCGGGGTCAAGCAGTCGGGGCTGGGCCGCGAGGGCGGTCACGATGGCCTGCTGGAATTCATGGAGACCAAGTACGTCGCCGCGCAATGGTGAACCGGCCGCGCCGGGCCGGTGATTCATTCAGCCGAACCGACGTGGCCGCGAGCCGTCCGGCGATCGGCGGCCGTCCGGCGATCGGCCGCCGGGGATCGGGGCCGGCCCGCAACCGGGCCCTCCCGGCGAGACTGGAGGGCGCCGCATGTCGCCAGCGCCGCCGTAGGCACGTAGCCTGACCCTGTGGATCGGCGCATCTTCGGGCTTGAAAACGAGTACGGCGTGACATGCACGTTCCGTGGGCAGCGGCGGCTGTCGCCAGATGAGGTGGCACGCTATCTGTTCCGCCGCGTGGTGTCGTGGGGCCGCAGCAGCAACGTGTTCCTGCGCAACGGGGCCCGCCTGTACCTGGATGTGGGCAGCCACCCCGAGTACGCGACGCCTGAGTGCGACAACGTCACCGACCTCATCGCGCACGACAAGGCGGGCGAGCGGATCCTCGAGGGCCTGCTCGTCGACGCCGACAAGCGGCTGCGCGAAGAGGGCATCGCCGGGGACATCTACCTGTTCAAGAACAACACCGACTCCGCCGGGAACTCCTACGGCTGCCACGAGAACTATCTGGTCGGGCGGCACGGCGAATTCGGCCGGCTGGCCGACATCCTGATCCCGTTCCTGGTCACCCGGCAGGTCATCTGCGGCGCCGGCAAGGTGCTGCAGACCCCGCGCGGTGCGGTGTACTGCGTCAGCCAGCGGGCCGAGCACATCTGGGAGGGTGTGTCGTCCGCGACGACCCGCTCGCGCCCCATCATCAACACCCGGGACGAGCCGCACGCGGACGCCGAGCGGTTCCGCCGGCTGCACGTAATCGTCGGCGACTCGAACATGAGCGAGACGACCATGCTGCTCAAGGTCGGCTCGACCGACCTGGTGCTGCGCATGATCGAGGCGGGCACGGTGATGCGCGACCTGACCCTGGACAACCCGATCCGGGCCATCCGCGAGGTCAGCCACGACATGACTGGCCGGAGCAAGGTCCGGCTGGCCAACGGCCGGGAAATGAGCGCGCTGGAAATTCAGCGCGAATACCTGACCAAGGCCCAGGACTTTACCGACCGCAACGGCGCGGACGCCACCACCCAGCGGGTGCTCATGATGTGGGAGCGCGCGCTGGACTCGATCGAGAGCGGCAGCCTGGACAAGGTCGCCCGGGAAATCGATTGGGTAACGAAATATCAGCTCATCGAGCGTTACCGGGCCAGGCATGACCTCCCGCTGTCCTCGCCACGGGTGGCCCAGCTCGATCTCGCCTACCACGACGTGCACCGCCGCCGCGGCCTGTACTACCTGCTGCAGCGCAGTGGTGCGGTGGACCGGGCCACCCGTGACCTGGACATCTTCGAGGCCAAGTCCGTGCCGCCGCAGACCACGCGGGCCCGTCTGCGCGGCGAGTTCATCCGCCGTGCGCAGGAGCGGCGCCGCGACTTCACCGTGGACTGGGTCCACCTCAAGCTCAACGATCAGGCCCAGCGGACGGTCCTGTGCAAGGATCCGTTCCGTTCGGTAGACGAAAGGGTCGAAAAGCTCATAGCGGGGATGTAGAGGCGCGCCGGCCTCGGCGTGCGCACGGCACAATCGGCCGCTGAGGTGCGAGTCACCGTGCATAATGCATTCTTGTCGTTTACTGATTCGCGGCACTCGCGCGCCGTCATCTACAGGTAACAGGCCTGCCGGTATATTCGGCCCAGCCTGCTGCGACGGAAAGGACATATGCGGTGAGCGGACCCACGCCTGCGGTGAGCGGACCCACGCCGGAACGCGTCTTCGAGCTGGACGCCGTGGTCATCGGCGGATGCGGCCACGTCGGCCTGCCGCTCGCGATCGCGCTCGCCAGCCGCGGCGCGCGGGTCGGCATTTACGACGTGAGCCAGGCGGCGGTGCAAACCGTCAACGCCGGGCGGCTGCCGTTCGCCGAGCCGGGCGCCGCGGAGCCGCTGCGCGAGGCCCGCGCCGCCGGACGGCTGGAGGCGTCCGCCGACCCGGCCATCGTGGCCACCGCGGAGCACGTGATCGTGGTGATCGGCACCCCGGTGGACGAGCACCTCAACCCGGATCAGGCCGCCATCCCGAACGCCCTGGGCGGCTGCGCCCGCTTCCTGAGCGACGGGCAGATCCTCATCCTGCGCAGCACCGTCTACCCCGGGGTGACGGCGCTGGTGGAGAAGACGGTCGCCGGCCTCGGCGTCGAACTTGACGTGGCGTTCTGCCCCGAGCGCATCGCCGAGGGCAAGGCGATGACCGAGCTGTTCGAGCTACCGCAGATCATCTCGGCCCGGACCGCGCGCGGTGTGGAGCGCGCCAGCGCTCTGTTCCGCCGGCTCACCGGGCAGCTCGTCATCATGACGCCCGAGGAAGCCGAGCTCGCCAAGCTCTTCACCAACGTGTGGCGGTACATCAAGTTCGCGACGGCGAACCAGCTGTACATGATGGCCAACGACTGCGGCCTGGACTTCGAGCGTGTCCGGCGGGGGCTGGGGGAGGATTACCCCCGCGCCGCCGACATGCCGGCCGCTGGCTTTGCCGCCGGGCCATGCCTGTTCAAGGACACCATGCAGCTCGCGGCGTTCAACAACAACAACTTCGCCCTGGGCCACACCGCGATGACGATCAACGAGGGCATGCCCCTGTACGTGGTGCACCGGCTGGAGCAGCGCTTCGACCTGTCGTCCATGACGGTCGGCATCCTCGGCATGGCCTTCAAGGGCGGCTCGGACGACACCCGGTCCAGCCTGTCATACAAGCTCAAGCGGATCCTGGCCTTCAAGGCCGGCTCGGTGCTGTGCACGGACCCGTACGTGACCACCGACCCGGCCCTGCAGCTGCTGCCCGACGTCATCAGCCAGTCGGACCTGCTGGTGATCGCCGCGCCGCATCCGGAGTACCGCGAGCTCGTGACGGGCAAACCGGTCGCGGATATCTGGAACATCCTGGGACAGGGCGTGCGGATATGACACTGGACAAGCCCCGGGTCACGATCGTCATCCCGGCCTACAACGAGGACGAGCAGATCGTGCCGATCCTGGACCGGCTCTTCGAATCGGTGCGCCTGCCGTGCGAGGTCCTGGTCATCGTGGACAGCGATACCGACACGACGGTTCCGGTGATCGAGGAGTTCGCGCAGAAGGAAGACCGGATCCGCTGCCTGGTCAACAGCTACGGCCGCGGGCCCGCCAACGCGATCAGGTTCGGCATCGACGCGGCCCGGGCCCCGGTTGCGGTGGTGACCATGGCGGACGGCTGTGACGATGCGCGGCAGATCGACGAGCTGGCCCGGCTGGTGGAACGGGGCGTGGCCGTGGCCGCCGCGTCCCGCTACATGGCCGGTGGCCAGCAGGTCGGCGGCCCGGTTCTCAAGGGCACGCTGTCCCGCGCGGCCGGCCGCTCGCTGCGGATCCTGGCGCACGTCGGAACCCGGGACGCCACCAACTCGTTCAAGGCCTATTCGACGGAGTTCGTGCGGGAGGTCGGCATCGACTCCCGCGACGGCTTCGAGATCGGCATCGAGCTCACCGCCAAGGCCAAGCGGCTCGGCCTTCCGGTCGCCGAGATCCCGACGATCTGGCTGGACCGGCAGGCCGGCGTCTCCAACTTCAAGGTCGCGCAGTGGATTCCCAGCTACCTGCGCTGGTACAAATTCGCCTTCGGGCCGCGCATGTCCGCTGAGCAGATACGCGCCCAGGCCGGCCCGCCCGGCCCCGCGCCCGACACAGAAGGGGAATAGAGGGAACTGATGGAGAAAGTTCTGGTCAGCGGATCGGCCGGGTTCATCGGCGGCTACGTCGCCGAGGAACTGCTCCGGCGCGGTTACGCTGTGGTGGGGGTGGATAACTTCTCCAAGTACGGCCGGGTGAACAAGTCCTACGACGACCACCCGCACTACCAGCTGGTCGAGGGCGACGCCCGCGACGTGGACCTGATGGAGCGCCTGCTCATCGGCTGCGACCATTTCATCGCCGGCGCGGCGATGATCGGCGGCATCTCCTACTTCCACACCTACCCGTACGACCTGCTCGCGACGAACGAGCGGATCATCGCCGCCTCCTGTGACGCGGCCATCGCCGCGCACCGGGATGGCCGGCTGCGCAAGGTCACCTACCTGTCCTCCTCGATGGTCTTCGAGGCGGCGAACGAATGGCCGTCGCAGGAGGGCCAGCAGCGGGAGATCCCGCCGCCGCTGTCGTCCTATGGCTTCCAGAAGCTGGCCGTGGAGTACTTCGCCCAGGCCGCGTGGGACCAGTACCAGCTGCCGTTCACGATCGCGCGCCCGTTCAACTGCGTCGGGATCGGTGAGAGCCGGGCGCTGGGCGATGCGGAGATCCTGTCCGGGAACGTCCGGCTGGCCATGAGCCACGTCGTCCCCGACCTGGTACAGAAGGTGCTCAAGGGCCAGGACCCGCTGCACATCCTCGGCTCGGGGCAGCAGGTCCGGCACTACACCTACGGCAGGGATCTCGCGGCCGGCATCGTGACCGCGATGGAGCACCCGGACGCCCGCAACGAGGACTTTAACCTGTCCACCGCCGAGAGCACGACCGTGCTCGAGCTGGCCGAGGCAATCTGGGCCAAGATCAAGGGGGACGGGGTGCCGCTGCGGATCGTCAACGACGATCCGTTCACCTACGACGTCCAGCGGCGGGTGCCCGCCGTCGAGAAGGCCAAGCGCCTCCTCGGCTTCGAGGCGACGACCAGTCTGGACCAGATCCTGGACGAGGTCATCCCGTGGATCAGTAACGCGGTCGAATCCGGCACCATCTGAGCCTGGCCTGAGCGGGGAGCAATGTCGGCGTCGGGAAGCGAGGCGGCCCAGGGCCTGACGGTGGCCCCAGGGAAGGGGCGTCCCAGCGAGGGGCATACCCGGCCCGGGCGGGCCGGCCTCACCGGGCGGGCCGGCCTGACCGGGCGGGCCGGCCTCACCGGGCCGGCCGGGTGGTGGCTCTGGGCGGCCGGGCTGGCGGCCGCCGGGGTGCTGCTCTTCGCCGTGTACCTGCGCCTGACGAACACTTACCCGGAAGACTCCGATCAGGCCAACCTCGGCCTGCAGGCGTGGGACATGCTGCACGGCAACCTGCTGCTGCACGGCTGGGTGCTGTCGGATGTGTCCTTCTATACCACTGAGCTGCCGCAGTACATGCTGCTGGAGCTGATCTTCGGGCTGAACACCGGCATGCTGCACGCCGCGGCGGCGATGACCTACACCCTGGCGCTGCTGCTCGCGGCGATGCTGGCCCGGGGCCGGGCCTCCGGCCGCCGGGGAGTTCTGCGGGCGGTGATCGCCGGCGGCATCATGCTCGCCCCCCAGCTCGGGTTCGGGGTCTTCGTCCTGCTGCTGACCGTGGGGCACATCGGCACCGCGATCCCGCTCCTGGCGACCTGGCTGGTCCTGGACCGGGCGCCGCCGGGGTGGCGGCTGGCCGTGGCGACCGGGATCCTGCTGACCTGGGGCGCGGTCGGCGACCCCCTGGTCCTGGCCCTGGGGTCCCTGCCGCTCGCGCTGGTCTGCGGGCTGCGCGCCATCCAGGGCCTGTTCGGCGTCGAAGGGGCGCGGGGCCCGTGGGGCGCTTTCCGGGAGCGTGTGCGGCACGCGACGCGGACCCGCCGGTTCGAGGTCTGCCTCGCCGCCGCCGCGGTCGCCTCGGCCGTCGTCTCCCAGGTCCTGATCCGGCTGATCCACGCATTGGGCGGCTTCACGCTGCACGCCGTCACGTTCACGATCGAGCCCGCCCGCGCGTGGGCCAGCCAGCTCGCGGTCACCTGGCGCGGGCTGCTCGTGCTGTTCGGCGCCAGCTACCAGGGCCTGCCCCCCGGTCACGACCGTGACATCGCCTTCCTGCACCTGGCCGGGATGGCCCTGGTCGCGCTGGCGCTCATCCTGCTCGCCTGCCGCTTTGTCACCCAGGCGACCCTGGTCGACCAGGTACTGGGCGCCGCCATCACCATCAACGTGTTGCTGTACGTGATCAGCAACATGCCCTCGCTGAACCCGCACGAGTTGGCCGTCGTGCTGCCCTGCGGGGCGGCGCTGGCCGGCCGGATGCTCGTCCGGGCCGCTCCGCGGGACGCCCGGGCCGGACACCGTGCCGCCGCGGAACACGGCGGCACGATCACGACGGTGGCCCGGGCCGCGCTGGCCACCGCCGGCGCGCTCGTGCTGGCCGGGTACCTGGCCGGCCTGACCCGAGAGGTCCGCCACCCCGCCGTCCCCGCGCAGAACAGCCAGCTCGCGTCCTGGCTCGCCGCGCACCACCTGACCGACGGGCTCGGCGGCTACTGGGAAAGCAGCATCGTCACGGTGGATTCCGGCAGCCAGGTCAGGGTCCGCGCGCTGATGCAGTTCACCATGCAGCGGGACCTGTGGGAGTCCAAGTACGCCTGGTACGTCCCGCGCGGGCAGTACGCCAACTTCATCGTCTTCGAGAGCCTGCCCGGCTTTTACTATCACTGGGAGCCACGCGCCCTGGTGCACCGGTACTTCGGCGACCCGGCCCGCACGTACAACGTCGGGCCCTGGACGGTGCTGGTCTGGAACCGGAACCTGCTGCCGGACATCCCGGGGAACCCGTCATGAGCATCCGCGGTGGCCGGGCCGCGACAACCGCGCCCGCCGGGCCGCCGGCCGAGGCGGCGGACGGTGCGGGCCGGGCGCGCCGCCCGTGGTGGAGCCGCCCATTGTGGATGTGGGCGGTGCCGTTCGCGGTCCTGCTGACCATCCTGATCGCGGGCAACCGGTTCCTGTTCACCACGAAGTTCTACGAGCAGGGCGACGCCGCCGCGAACTCGATCCGGATCGAGCAGGCCATGCATTTCACCCTGCTGATCGGCAACTACTCCCGGGAGGGCTTCAGTCATCCTGGGCCCGCGTACATGTACGTTCAGGCCTTCGGCCAGTGGCTGTTCCAGTACGGCCTGCACGTGGTGCCGACGGCCTGGAACGCGCACCTGCTGGCCGTCTTCGTGCTCAACAGCGCCCTGCTGGCCCTGGTCGTGGCCATGGTCTACGGATGGACACGATCGCTGCGCGCCGCCGCCGCATGCCTGGCCGTCATCGGGATCTTCGGGGCCGTGCATCCGCCCGCGATCAACTCCGACTGGATGCCGTACATGTACGTCGTCATGTACTGCGTCTTCCTCGTCGCGGCGGGCTCGGTCGCGGCGGGACACGTCCGGGATGCGTGGATCTTCACGCTGACCGGCTGGTTCCTGATCCACGGGCACGCCTGCTTCCTGTTCATCGTCCCGGTGATCGCCGCGGCCGTGATCGCGGTCCTGGCCTGGGCGCACCGGCGGGCACCGGCCGCGTCGCTGCGGCGCTTCCTTCGCCACCAGCGCCGGGCCTGGATCCCGGTCGTGGCCATCAGCGCCCTGTTCGTCCTGCCGATCGCGGTCAACCTGGCGCTGCACTGGCCCGGCGACTTCGGCAAATACTTCGCCTACAGCAAATCCGGCCAGGCGGGCGGCCACACCGCGATGCAGATCGCGCGGTACGCCCTGTGGTTCTGGTGGCCGTACCGGCACGCCTGGGCCGTCCCGCTCGTGCTGTACGCGGCCGCGATCGCGGCGGCCCGCGTACTGGCCCGCGGCGGGCTGCGCCGCTTCTTGCTCATGCTGCTCGCCGTCAATGTCGTGTCGTCGGTGGCGGTCGGCCTCTACGCGGCCCTCGGCATCGATTTCCTGACGCAGTATTACATCGCGTACTTCTACTGGTCGGCGCCCCTGCTGGCGCTGCTCGTCATCGCCGTCGCCGTCAGCCAGGCGCTTCCCGCCCGCGCGGGCACGGCGCTGGCCGCGGCGGGTGCCGTCGCCGCCCTGGCCGTGTTCGCGCTGGTGCCGGGGATGCGCACGAGTACCGAGGACACCGACGCCGGCCTGCCGTCCGCGGTCGCCGCCCTCGCGGCGCGGTCGCCCGGGCGGGAGATCGTGCTGTCCATTCAGCATCCGGCGTGGATCGATACCACCGGCTTCTTTGTCCAGGCCGAACGGGCCCACGTGCCGGCCTGCCTGGATGGGCCGTACTGGACCTTCATGATGACCAGGCAGTTCATCTGCACCCCGCAGCAGGCGGCCGGCGGGGTCCGTTACACCTTCGACTCGCCTCAGGCTCCCTTGTCCACGCCGGTCCTGGAGCACTTCGGCCACTCAGATGTCGTCGCCGGCCCGTGACCCGATGCTGAGGGAGCCGAAGTGACGGCGCACCGGATGTTCGGCGCCGACCGCGGCGCACCTGGTGCCGGATTGCCGGAAGGCCGCCGAACCGCCCGGGGCTCCCGGGCCCCTGCCGTCCACCGGGCTCAGCGGGCCGGATGGGCCGCCGGGATCGCGGTGGTCGCGGTGGTGCTCTTCCTGTGCTACCTCCGCCTGTCTCAGCGGGTCCCCGTCGGATCCGACGGCGGCTCGAACGCGCTGCAAGCCTGGGACATGCTGCACGGCAACGTGCTGCTGCGGCAGTGGACCGTGTCGGATGTCTCGTTCTACCCGACCGAGCTGGTCCAGTACGCCCTGATCGAAGCGCTGCGGGGACTCGGGCCGAACGTGGTCCACATCGCCGGGGCAATGACGTACACGGTGCTCCTCCTGCTCGCCGCCTGGCTCGCCAAGGGCCGCGCCACCGGCCGGGAGGGCGTCATCCGGGCGCTGATCGCGGCGGTCGTCATGCTGGCGCCGGCGCCCGGCGCAGGGCCGACGCTGCTGATGAGCCCCGATCATTTCGGCAGTACCGTCCCCGTGCTGCTGGCCTGGCTGACCGCGGAACCGCTGCTGGCAGACCGGGCTGGCCGGGCCCGCTGGTACGTGCCGCCCGCCGTGGCCATCGTGCTGGCGTGGGGCCAGTTCGCCGATGGTCTCATCCTGGTCACCGGCGTGGCGCCGATGGTCATCGTGTGCGCGGTCCGGGCCGGTGTGAAGCTATGGCGTCGCCGGGCAGTGCGGGGAACGCCGCGCGGCTGGCCGTGGGCGGAGGTCTCACTGGCGGCCGCCGCGGTCGTGTCCGTCGGGCTCGCGCGGGCGGCCTCGGCCCTGATCCGGCTCAGCGGGGGATTTGCGGTGCGGCCGGTGCCGATATCGTTCGCGGGCCTGGCCGCGCTGCCGCACAACCTGAAGCTCACCGCCGAGGGGCTGCTGGTCATCTTCGGCGCCGACTTCACCGGCCCGCATTCGGGTCCTGACCTCGCCTTCGCCGCACTGCACCTGATCGTGGTGGCCGCGGTGGCCGTGGCGTTCGTGATCGCGCTGGGCCGGCTCGGCCGCGACGACGAGCTGGCCGTCCCGGGCCTGGCCATCGCGATCGTGCTCAACGTCGCCGCGTACGTGCCGACCACCCTCGTCCAGGACTTGCGCAGCACGCGTGACATCTCCGCGATCCTGCCGTTCGCGGCAGTCCTGGCGGGACGCGTGCTGGCCGGCCCGCTGCTCCGGGCCAGGCTCACCGCCGCGCTCGCGGTGACCGGAGCCGTCTGCGCCGCGGCACTCGGCTACAGCGCCGCCCAGCCCCCGCAGCCGGCGCAGAACCAGTCCCTCGCCGCCTGGCTGGCCAGCCGGCACCTGAGCGATGGCCTGGCGGTGAATTACTGGGTGGCGAACAGCACGACCCTGGACAGCGGCGCCCGGATCGCGGTCCGGCAGGTGGGGATGGGCAACGGGTTCATCGTCCGGCCGTTGCCGCGCGAGCTGAAAGCCGGCTGGTACAGCCCGGCGAGCCAGTATGCCGACTTCTACGTCGCGAACGACGTGAACCCCGGGAACTCCGCGGCCGAGGAGGCCGCTGCGGTGCGCACCTTCGGGCCGCCGGCCCAGGTGCTGCACCCGGCGGGCTACACCGTCCTGGTCTGGCACAAGAACCTGCTGGACGGCCTTCGGTAGTCGCCCTCGGTACTCCCGTCGCTGATCGATGGCCGACGGTCCGGGCGGGCGGCGGCCCCGCGGGCAGCGCGCCACCCTCTTTGCCGTTATGAGAACGTTCGCGTAGAACGTTCGCGCGCCGGTTCGTCGCGACTTTCCGCGGCCAGTCCATCCCAACCTGCGCTCGGCCGGCCAAGCCGGCCGCTATGGTCATCTACGGCTTGTGATCCTGCCGCTACTCGAATCCGAAACGTGATCCACATCGGCGGGGTGGATGACCTGCACCTTGCTGATCTGCTCGTCCCGCTCTCGCACACGAATCCGCTGGCCGACATTCGGTAGTGCCGCCGTCCCAGTAGGCTGGCGGCGCTCTCATCGTCCATCCTGAGGTCCTTACACATGCGACGCATCGTTGCGCTACTCGTTATCTCGCTGATCGCTGGCTTGGCCCTGGCCGGCTGTGGTTCGTCCGCCTCCTCTTCGCCGAACGCCTCGGTCACGGCCACGGGCTCGTTCGGCGCCTCGCCGTCCGTCACGATCCCGAAGCAGCAGGCGACCAGCACCCTCGCGGTCAAGACCCTGATCCAGGGCAACGGCGCGACGATCCAGAAGTCGGACCTGTTCCTGTCCAACTTCACCATCTACGTGTGGAGTGGCACCACGAACAAGCTGCTCGACTCGACCTACTCCAGCTCGCCGCAGGTGCTTCCCGCATCGCTGCTGCCCGGCATCCAGAACGCCGTGACGGGAAAGAAACTCGGCAGCCGGGTCCTGGCCGTCATCCCGCCGAAGCAGGGCTACGGTCCGAGCGGCAATTCCCAGCTGGGTGTGACGGGTGGCGACACGCTGGTATTCGTGATGGATCTGATTCAGAAGTACTCCTCTGGGACGGTTTCGGCCTCTGGGGCCACCGTGTCCAGCGGTGGTGGCAGCCTCCCGTCGGTGAGTGCCGCCCAGGGCACCGCGCCCAAGGTGACGATCCCCAAGGGCGTGACCCCGCCGACGACGCTGGTCGCCAAGACCCTGATCAAGGGGTCCGGGCCGGTCGTGACCAAGGGCCAGGCCGTCGTCGTCCAGTACACCGGGGTCAACTGGCGGACCGGGACGGTCTTCGACTCCTCCTGGCAGCGCAGCCTGCCCTTCAGCTTCAAGATCGGGGCGACCCCCAGCCAGGTCATCCCCGGCTGGGACAAGGGCCTCGTCGGCCAGACCGTCGGCAGCCGGGTGCTGCTGATCATCCCGCCGGCCGACGCCTACGGCAGCGCGGGCCAGTCGCAGGCCGGTATCAAGGGCACCGACACGCTGGTGTTCGTGGTCGACATCATCGGCGCCGTGAGCTCCGGCTGAGCAGGCTGACCGGGCAGATAACGATGGCGGGTCCGGCGCAGGAGGTGGCAGGGGCCGGTGCCCCCGTGCCGGAACCGGGCATTACAGAACGGGCGGGAGCGGTTACACAGCGTCCCGCCCGGCGTGCCTCCCATCGCCTTCGGCGCGACCGGTGGGCCCGGCGCCTCTGGGCGGCCGGGTTCGCCACCGCCGCGATCGCCCTGTTTGCCGCGTACATCCGGCTGTCTGCGACCTATCCGGTGAACTCGGACGGGGCGAACATCGTGCTCATGTCGTGGGACATGCTGCACGGCAACCTGCTGCTGCACGGCTGGTGGATGTCGGACGTGTCCTTCTACACGACCGAGCTGCCCGAGTACATGCTGATCGACGCGATCCGCGGCCTCAGCCCGGACGTGACGCACATCGCGGCCGCGCTCACTTACACGCTCGTGCTGGTGCTCACCGTCCTGCTGGCCAGGAGCCGCGCGACGTCTCGCGACGGCGCGGCGCGCGTCCTCATCTCCGGCGGGATCATGCTCGCGCCGCAGCTGGGCGTGGGCATCTTCGTCCTGCTGCTGTCCGTCGGGCACATCGGTACCGCGGTGCCCGCCCTGGCCGGGTGGCTGATCCTGGACCGGGCGCCGCGCCGCTGGTACGTCCCGGTCATCACCGCCTGCCTGCTCGGCTGGGTGATGGTCGCCGACTCCCTCATCCTCGTGGTAGCCATCGTGCCGCTGGCCCTGGTCGGTATGGCCCGCGCGTTCTGGTGGCCGGCCGGCGAGCCCGGTACCCACGGGAAGCCCGGTACTTACGGGAAGCCCGGTACCGCCCAGCGGCTGCGGTCCGCGTGGTACGAGCTGTCGCTGGCCGGGGCGGCGATCACCGCGGTCGGCATCTCGTGGCTGCTGCGGCGGGCAATCCACGCCGCCGGTGGCTACACCGTGCACCAGATCCCGTTCAGCCTCGTCACCCCGGCCAAGCTTGGGATGCACGCCGCGACCACCGGGGACAGCCTGCTGGCGCTGTTCGGCGCCGACTTCGGCGGCCTGCACCCCGGAGCCGCCGTCGCGTTCGCCGTGCTCCACCTCGCGGGTCTCGCGCTGGTGGCCTGGGCGCTGGGCCGGACGCTCCGCCGGTTCGCCTGCCGCGGGCTGGTCGACCAGGTTCTCGCCGTCGCGATCGTCGTCAACCTGGCGATGTACCTGTTCAGCAGCTTCTCCTCGGGCGTACTGAACGCCCGGGAGATCGCGCTGGTGCTGCCGTTCGGGGCGGCCCTGGCCGCGCGCTCGCTGGCGCCCGAGTTGCTGGCGGTCCTCCAGCCGCGGGCGGCCCTCCAGCTGCGGGCGGCCCTCCAGCCGCGGGCGGCCCTCCAGCCGCGGGCGGCCAGGCCCGCGCGGGTTTCCGCACGCTTGCTGCTGACCGTCCTCGCGGGCACCGTGCTGGCCGGGTATGTGGCCTGCCTGGGGTACGAGCTGGCGCAGCCAGTCTCACCGCCGGCCAACGCGCGGCTCGCCTCCTGGCTGCAGGCCCACCACCTCACGCATGGGCTGAGCGGGTACTGGCAGGCGAGCGTCGTGACGGTCGGCACCGGCGGCCGGGTCACGATCCGCGCGGTGTCCACCGCGGACGGCGGCCTGGTGCCGTGCCGATGGGAGGCCAAGGCCCCCTGGTACGACCCGGGCACCCAGTACGCCAATTTTGTCGTGCTGCAAGATCAGGCGGGTTTCTTCAACGACTGGCAGCCGGCCCGCGAGACGCTCGCCACGTTCGGTCCCCCGGAGCAGACGTTCCACACCGGCCCCTATAGGGTGCTGGTCTACCAGCAGAACCTGATGAGCGCCCTGCACGCGTGGGCCGTACGGGCCGGGACGGCCGGGACGGCCGGGACCGCGGTGACCTCGTAGCGGTTGGCCCGGCCGTGCCATCGCGCCAGCGGCCGTCGCCCTGGCGCCGGGTGGAGCGTTCTTAAGAGATCTGCGTCCGGTAGAGGGCGACGAGTATGACGAGCGACGCCGCGCACACCGCCAGCGGCCCCAGCGACGCTAGCCGCCGCCGCGGCGTGGCCAGCAGGATCACCACGGCCAGCAGGTAGACCTCCACGAAGGACCGCAGGTCGGCGTAACCGTCCCAGTTGGTGGGGGCCAGGGAGAAGACCACCACCAGGTACACCACGAAGGAGGCCCGCTCGTACACCGGGACGGTGGTGGCCCGCAGCGAGAGCAGCGCGGCCACCGCGAACAGCGCCAGCACGACGAACTCGATGTCCCAGATGATGACCGCGCCCGGCGCCGACGGCACCGGCGTACTGGGGTGGGCGAAGTTATGGGCGATCGCGGAGAACGCGGCGGAGAACGGCAGGCCGGCGTTCTTCCCGCTGTCGCTGAGGATCGGGAAGACGCCCGTCGCCGCCTTCACCACCAGTTCCCAGCCCGCGAAGACCACGGCCGGGACGATCCAGGCCAGGTCATCTGCTCCCGGGCGGGCCCGCCGGCGTGCGATCTGGATAATCCGGGTGACCCCGAGCACGGCCGGCACGACCAGGACCGTTTCCCGGGTCAGGACGCCGTAACCGAACGCCGCGGCGGCCAGCAGCGGATGCCGTCTCCGGTAGGCCAGGATGCCGGCGATCAGGCAAAATGCGGCGAGCGGCTCGGTCAGGTCCCGGGACAGGCTGTCCATCAGGCCGAAGTAACCCGCCAGCAGCAGTCCCCACAGCGCATTCCGGCCCGCCTCCTGGGCCAAGATACCGCCCAGGTAGGCGAGCGCGCCGAGGGCCGCGACGTTGATCGCCACCAGCGCGTACGGCACCGCCGCGTGCTGGCCGAGCGACACCAGCCACGCCAGCGCGGAGTAGCCGATCCGCATGAACCGGTACGGCGCGTCCATGGTGATGCCGAACGCGGTCTTGTGCAGGTTGGCCGGATCCAGCGCCATCCGGTAGTAGAACTGGCCGTCGTAGCCGGTGTCCTGGAAGACGTGCACCCCGCGCGGGACCTGGCCCGGGTGGCCGTACACCGACCCGACCCGGAGCAGTTCGGTGATGTCGCGGTGGTCCAGCAGCACCAGCCGGCCCTCGATCGCGGCCAGCGCGGCCAGGAAGAAGAGGATCCCGGGCACGGCCGGCCGGTCCGTCATCCGGCGGAGCGCCGGGCGCCGTTCCCGCGCGGTCGGATCCTCGGACGTGGTTGACGCCAGGTGCACGTGCGGCCTCCGCCCTGAGTGTGACGTCCGATGCGGGGCCCGTGGCCGGAACGCCCGGGGACGCGCACAGCGTACCGGACCAAGAGCGCGGCCGCGGGTCCTACCGGCGGTGACGGGCCCGCACGTGGGACGGCCGGCCCGCAGGGGTGCTCGCAGTTGTGCCCGCCGGCCGGCCGTCAGCGTGCCTCAGGCGCCGCCTGCCTCAGGCGCCGTCCGTCAGGTCGTCGATAACCAGGCCGAGGCCGACGCCCAGCATCCAGACATCCTTGGCCAGCGGGATGCCCTGCTGGGTGGGCAACGGGGTGCCTTCCTTGCGCATCCCCGGCGTCTTGACGTAAAGCCCGAGCAGGCCGCCGGAGAACGCAGCCAGGCCCGCTCCGGCCACCGCCGACGGGACGACGGGCAGCAGCAGCGCCGAGCCGAGCGCGATCTCCGTGCCGGCGAGCAGCCGGACGAAGTCCTTCGGCTTCAGCTTGGCCAGGAACGGGTACGTGCCGACCGCGAATCCGTGCAGCTGGGCTGCGGTTTCCTCGTCCGCGGACAACTTGCCGATGCCGGCGTTGAGGATGAACGCGCCGGTAGCGATCCGCTGCGGCAGGTGGTGAAGCCTCACTGGAAGTCTCATGTCTTCTCCCCGTGCGGGCCTCTTGACAAGGCCCGGTTCTATTTTCAGTGCAGGCGCCCCATTGTGGCACTCCGCAAATGGACCGCTGCGTGCCGCCCGGCCGCAGCGGCGGCCAGGAAGTAGGCGCGGTCGCCGTCCAGCCCGCGGCCCATCGTCGACAACGGCGCCGGGCACCGGCGCAGCGCTTCATCCAGGCCGTCCACGGCGACGTGGACCAGCGTGTGCCGCCCCCCGAGCGGCCTGGCCTGCTCGGTAACCTGCGCGCCGAGCTCACCGGGCAGGATCGGTACGACCACCTCCGCGCGCGCCAGCGCCACCCGCCCGTAGGACGTCAGGCTGTGGTGCGATATGCCGCGGTGCCGCCCGCGCGGATCCGCCTCGCTGACCCGCAGCGCGGCCACCGGCAGCCCCGCGAGGACGGCCACCGCGTTGACCGCCTCGCCGGCCGCCACGCCCGAGAACCCCCACCGCGTCCCCGTGCCGAGGTTGCCCGGCCCCTGCGTCACTACGGCCACGTCCGCCCCGAGCACGTGCCGCGCGGCGAGCAGGCCGCTGTGCAGGGTTACCGCCTCCAGGTCGCCGCCGAACGCCTGGCCCACGGTGATCGTCCCGGCCAGCCAGCCGGCCTCACGCAAGATGGCGCAGGTCCGGGAGAACCATGCCGGCAGCGCGCCCCCGTCGGTCATCACATACGCGACGCGCACCCCGGCCGGCCCGGGTCCTTGTCCCGCCCGTCCGGTAGAAGATGCACCCGGCACGCCCGGCACGCCCGGTGAGGCCTCTTCGGGCCAGCCGGCGTCTCCGGCCGGAGAGCGGTCACCGGCGGCCCGTTCGGCATCGTGGTAGAGACCAGCCAGAACGGGCGCGAGAGCGGAATGCAGGTCGGCCACCACCACCGGCATCGCGGCGATGTCGTCGGCGGAGCGCAGCGTCTCGTGGTAGGGCGAGTCCTGCTCATCCGCCCCGAGCACCACCGCCTGCAGCGGCGTGTACCGGGCCTTGACCAGATGACCCGGGCCGGAGCGGTCCGGCGGCAGGCGGTCCGGCACCGCGACGACCAGCGCGTACCCTCCGGTGCCCAGCCCCAGGTCCAGCGCGGTCGTGTTCAGCAGCACGCGGTCGCCCGGTTCGGGCCGCCCGGTCAGTGCGGGGTAGGCCAGCGCCGTGACCTGCGCGGACGGCTCCCGGCCGACCGACACCTCGAGTTCCAGCGCCCCCGGCCACTCCTTCCGGATCCTCCAGACCGTTCCGTTCCTCCACGTGATCACCGGGCCAGCGTAACCGTGTGCGCCGAACCGGGGCGGTGAATAGGCGCCCTTTCCCGGTCCGGTAGGTGAGAATGTAGGCGGAGTTCATCGGGCGGGGAGGAGGAGCGCCGATGTCGCGGCGGAAGACCGAGCGGCTGCTGAGCCTGGTGGTCTGCCTGCTGTCCACCCGGCGCTACCTGACCGCGGAACAGATCCGCCGGGCCGTGGCCGGCTACCCGGAGCAGCCCGAGGCCTTCAAGCGGATGTTCGAGCGGGACAAGGAAGAACTGCGCGAGCTGGGCGTCCCGCTGGAGACTGGTTCGCTCAGCCCGCTGGACGGGGAGGACATCGGCTACCGGGTTCAGCAGCAAGCCTACGAGCTGCCTGAGCTGCGGCTGGAGGCGGATGAGGCGGCCGTGCTCGGCCTCGCGGCCCGGGTGTGGCAGCACGCGGAGCTGGCCGGGGCGGCGGCGGGCGCGCTGCTCAAGCTGCGGGCGGCCGGCATCGACCCCGACGACGGGGACGCCGGCGCCGGCGCCGGCGCCCGGCAGGGCATCGAGCCCCGGGTACACACCACCGAGCCGGCGTTCGGGCCGCTGTGGGAGGCGGTCCGCGACCGCCGGCCGGTGACCTTCGCTTACCGCGCCGCGGGGCGCAGCGAGCCGCAGCTCCGCGAGCTGGAGCCGTGGGGCGTGGTCAACCGGCACGGCCGCTGGTACGTGGCCGGCCGGGACCGCGGCCGGGACGCGGTCCGGGTGTTCCGGCTCGGCCGGATCGAGGGGGACGTCCGCTTTTCCGGGCCGCCGGGCACCGTCACCGTCCCGGCCGGCACGGACGTGCGGGAGGTCGTCCGCACCTGGGACTCGGTGCCGCCGCGGGAGAACACGGCCGTGCTGCGCGTGCGCCCCGGCGCCGGGTACGGGCTGCGGCGTTATGCCACCAGCCCGCCCGACGCGGATTCGTCCCCGGCGCGTTCCGTCCCGTCTGATTCCGTCCGGTCTGATTCCGCTTCGCCTGACTCCGCCCGGGCCGGTTCAGCCCGGGCCGGTTCAGCCCAGGCCGGTTGGGACACGATCACCGTGCCCTACTCCGACGTCGGGTGGTTCGCCGACCACGTCGCGTCCTTCGGCGCCGATGTCGTGGTCATCGACCCGCCTCACCTGCGCGACGCGGTCATCAGCAGGCTCAAGGGGGTGCTGGCGTGAGCCCGCGCGAGAAGGCGCCGGGTGCGCCCGCCGGCCCCCGGGGGCCCCGTGGGCCCCGCGAGGCCGGTGCGCATGGTGCGGCCGCCATCCCCGGCACGGCGCATCGGCTCCGCGGGCAGGCGGCCACCTCGGCGGAACGCCTGCAGCGGCTCCTTGCCCTGGTGCCCTACGTCGTCAGCCGCAAGGCGGTCGGCCTGGCCGACACCGCGACCGCGTTCGGCCTGAGCGAGCGCCAACTCGTCGACGACCTCAACCTGCTCTGGTGCGTAGAACTGCGGAACCCGGACCCGTTCTGCCCGATCGACCTGTCCTACGAGGGCGGCGAAATCGTGGTCAGCCAGGCGGAGTCGATGGGGCGGCCGCTGCGGCTGGCCGTCGACGAGGCCAGCGCGCTTCTCGTCGCGCTGCGGATGCTCGCCGACATTCCGGGCCTGGAGGACAGGTCGGCGCTCAGCCGGCTGATCGCCAAGCTGGAGGCGGCCGCGGGCGAAGCGGCCGGGCCCAGCGCCCAGGTCGCCGTACAGGTCGACAAGCCGACGGGGGACCAGGCGATCGTGCAGATACGGGACGCCCTGGAGCGGAAGCGCCGGGTGCACCTGCGCTACTACGTGCCCGGCCGGGACGAGGCCACGCAGCGCGACGTGGACCCGATGCGGCTGCTTGTCGTCGAGGGCCGGGCTTACCTGGAGGGCTGGTGCCGGCGCGCCGAGGGCGTCCGGCTGTTCCGGCTGGACCGCATCCTCAGCATCGACGTGCTCGACGTCCCGGCCGCGGTGCCGGAGGACGCGCAGCCGGTCGACGTCGATCAGGGCCTGTTCCGGCCGTCCGCCGACGACGTGCACGTCACGATCGAGGTCTCGGCGGCCGGCCGCTGGGTGGCGGAGTATTACCCGTGCGAGTCGGCCGAGGAACTCGGCGACGGCTGGCTCCGCATCGGGCTGCGCACCCCGGACACCCGCTGGGTCCGCCGGCTGGCGCTGCGGCTGGGGGAGGACGGCCGGGTCATCGCGCCGGAAGACCTCCGCGCGCAGATCCGGCAGGACGCAACGGCCGCGCTCGCCGCCTACGCCTCCGGCTGAGGGCCCCCCGACGTGTACACTCGCCATGAAAAGCCCCGACCGCGGGGGGGCCTCATCCCCGCCAAAGAGGACGGAAATGATAGGCGACCTATTTGACAGTCCGTGGAAGATCCTGATTGTCGCCGTCGTGCTCATCGTGCTCTTCGGATCCACGAAACTGCCGGTCGCGGCCAGGTCGCTCGGGCGGTCGATGCGGATCCTCAAGTCCGAGGTCTCTGGTCTGCATGACGACGACGCCGAAGCCGAGAAGGCTTCTTCTTTCACCCCGGCCACGGCCCAGACCCCGGTAGCGCCGCAGCAGATCGCTGCTCCGGTGCCCGCGCCCCCGCCGGTTGCCGCGGAGCAGCTAACCTCCCAGGAGCAGATCGACAGCCTGCAGCGGCAGATCCGCGAGCTGAAGGAGTCGTCCGTCAGGGAAGCCGCATCGGTGCCCGCGGACAAGAAGCCCGTCTGAGCAGGACACACTCCAGGGACCGGAAATGCCGAAGCTGGCTGACACGGTGACGGGTGCGCGCGTCGTCGGCAACCGCATGCTCCAGGCGTCCAGGAAGCACGACCCCGAGGGCCGGATGCCGCTCATGGAGCACATCCGCGAGCTACGTAACCGCCTGGTCAAGGCGGCCCTCGCGCTGGTGGTGGCGATGGTCGTCGGGTTCGTCTTCTTCAACCCGATCTGGAAGTTCATCAGCCATCCGTTCTGCTCTGCCGTCATCAACGGCCACACCGGCTGCAAGGTATACGGTGACCGGCTCGTCGTCACCGGCATCTTCGATCCCTTCATGCTCCGCGTGCAGATCGCGTTCTTCGTGGGGCTGATCATCTCCTCGCCGGTCTGGCTGTACCAGATCTGGGCCTTTATCGCGCCCGGGCTCTACCGCCGGGAGAAGCGGTGGGCTTATCTGTTCGTGGGCGCGGCCGTCCCGCTGTTTGCCACCGGCGCTGTGCTGGCCTACTACGCGATGAGCCGGGGCCTGCACTACCTGCTCGGCCTGACCCCGCAGGGTGTCAGCAACCTGCCGACGATCACCACCTATCTGAGCTACTTCCAGGCCATGATCCTGGGCTTCGGCCTGGCCTTCGAACTGCCGCTCGCCCTCGTCCTGCTCAACATGGCCCGGATCCTCACCCACGAGCGGTTCGCTAAATGGCGCCGGCTCATGATCTTCGGCGCCTTCCTGTTCGCGGGCATCGCCAATCCGAGCCCGGACCCGATCAGCATGCTGATGCTGGCGCTGCCCTGTGTGGTGCTGGTCGAGGTGGCCGAGGTGATCATCTGGGCCAACGACCGGCGCCGCGCCCGCATCCCGGACCCGTACGCGGACCTGGCCGATGACGAGGCCTCGCCACTGGACATGGCCGAGGCGTCGCCGCTGCAGATAAGCGACAACGGGACCGGCCCCGACCACAGCAGCCTGAACTGACGCCTAGGCTGGGGGGATGGCCCCTGCGCTCGACCGGGGAGACGATGGCTCCGCGGAACCTCACGCAAGGACCCCCGCGCAGCGCTACGCGCAGTTCCGTGACCGTCGGTCGTACCCGGAGCTCACCAGCTTCCGCGCGCTGTATGACTTCGAGTTCGACGACTTTCAGGTCCAGGCCTGCGCCGCGCTGAACGAGGGTAACGGCGTGCTGGTCGCCGCGCCGACCGGTTCCGGCAAGACCGTGGTCGGGGAGTTCGCCGTCCACCTGGCCCTGGAGCGCGGCCTTAAGTGCTTCTACACCACGCCGATCAAGGCGCTGTCCAACCAGAAGTACGCCGACCTGGTGCGCCGGTACGACAGCCGGACCGTCGGCCTGCTCACCGGCGACAACAGCGTCAACGGCGAAGCGCCCATCGTGGTCATGACCACCGAGGTGCTGCGGAACATGCTTTACGCGGGGTCGGCCACCCTCAAGGGGCTCGGCTACGTGGTCCTCGACGAGGTGCACTACCTCGCTGACCGCTCCCGCGGCGCGGTCTGGGAAGAGGTCATCATCCACCTGCCCGAGTCGGTGCGGGTGGTGGCGCTGTCGGCCACGGTGAGCAACGCTGAGGAGTTCGGCGACTGGCTGGACGACCTGCGCGGCGGCGTCACCGTGATCGTGGACGAGCACCGGCCGGTCCCGCTGTGGCAGCACATGATGGCCGGGAACCGGCTATATGACCTGTTCACCGACCCGGCGGGCACCCGCGTCAACCCGGAGCTGATGCGGCTGGAGCAGCGGGACCGGGGGTCGCAGCAGCAGGTCCCGGTGACGGGCCGGAGCCGCCCGGCCCGCGGCGGACGGCGCGGTCACCCCGGCGGCCGGTCCGGCCGCGGCCGGGCGGCATACGCGGGCGGCCGGAGCAAATACGCGGACGGGTACGCGGGCAAGTACGCGGGCAGGTCCGGGGGCGGGCCGTCACCGGGCCGGGCCCGGCCGCCCTACCGGCCGGAGGTCGTTTCCCGGCTCGACGCGGCCGGGCTGCTGCCGGCCATCGAATTCATCTTCAGCCGGGCCGGCTGCGACGCGGCGGTCCAGCAGTGCCTGGCCGCCGGGCTCCGGCTCACCCAGCCCGACGAGGCCGTCGCGATCACCGAGTTCGTTGAGCGGCGCGCGGCGGACATCCCCGGCGAGGACCTCGCCGTGCTCGGCTACCGGGAATGGCTCACCGGCCTGCAGCGGGGCATCGCCGCGCACCACGCCGGCATGCTCCCCACCTTTAAGGAGGTGGTCGAGGAGCTGTTCTCGGCCGGGCTCGTCCGCGTGGTGTTCGCCACCGAGACGCTCGCGCTGGGCATCAACATGCCGGCCCGGACCGTCGTCATCGAGAAGCTGGACAAGTGGAACGGCGAGACGCACGCCGAGCTGACCCCGGGGGAGTACACCCAGCTGACCGGGCGGGCCGGGCGCCGCGGCATCGACGTCGAGGGGCACGCCGTGGTGCTATGGCAGCCCGGCATCGACCCGCAGGCGGTCGGCGGCCTCGCCGGAACGCGGACCTACCCGCTCAACTCCAGCTTCCGGCCGTCGTACAACATGGCCGTCAACCTGACGGGCCAGGTCGGCCGGGACCGGGCCGCCGCCCTACTCGAGTCGTCGTTCGCCCAGTTCCAGGCGGACCGCGGCGTCCTGGATCTGACCCGGCAGGTCCGCCGCAACCAGGAAGCCATGGCTGAGCTCGCCGAGAAGATGGCTTGCGACCTGGGCGATTTCGCCCAGTACGCGGCTATGCGCCGGGATCTGTCCGATCTCGAGGGTGACCTGTCGCGGCGCCGGGCCGTGGCCCGCCGCACGGAGGCGGCCCGGTCGCTGGAGGTCCTCCGCCGTGGCGACATCATCCGTGTTCCCGGCGGCCGGCGGGCCGGCATGGCGGTCGTCCTCGAGCCGGGTCCGGGCTCCGGCCGCAGCCCGGACGCCCGCGGCGGCCGCCCCCACAACGCCCGGGGCAACGGCCGTGCCGAGGACTCCCGCGGTAACGGCGCTTCCCAGGAGGCTCGCGGCGAGGGCCGTGCCCAGGGCACCCGCGGCAGCGGGCACAGCCCGGAGGCCGCCCGGCTGGCCGCGCTGGCCGGTCACGGGCCCCTCGTGCTCACGGCAAACCGCCAGGTCAAGCGGCTGTCACTGGCCGATTTCCCGGTCCCGGTGGAGGCCGTCGACCGGATCCGGATTCCCGCCTCGTTCAGCGTGCGCTCCCCGCAGCACCGCCGGGACCTGGCTGCCTCCGTGCGCAACCGGCTGGCCGGCCGCGACATCGCCGGCCCGCAGCGCGTGGCTGACTGGAACGACAGCGCCGCCGCAGACCGGCCCGGGGCGGACGGCCGGACCGGCGGGACCGGGGAGGCCGGGCAGGCGGGCCCCGCCGGGAAGGACACGGGCGGCGCCCGGCCCAGCTCCCCGGATCATCAGATCGCTGATCTGCGGCGCCG
>Ga0181523_10000757_pt1 | contig 36175 bp, 40 predicted proteins | sample PEATcosm2014_Bin_43_FD_119752 | JGI IMG/M metagenome (GOLD analysis project Ga0181523, IMG submission 119752) | Peatland microbial communities from MTU Mesocosm Facility, Houghton, MI, USA - PEATcosm2014_Bin05_30_metaG | ecosystem: Environmental > Terrestrial > Soil > Wetlands > Peat | place... | reverse complement strand
CGCGGACGAATTCATTCTGCTGTTCAAGAAAAATCACTACCCGTTGTTGAAAAAAGAGGTGGAAATGGGGCGGCTACTGAAGGTATCCGCGGTTTCGCCTGTCTATCACACAACCGAAGACGGCCGGTGGGACTATCGCGTCACGATCGTGTACAAGAACGCAGCGGTGGCGCATGACGGATATGATTCCGCGGCGCTGTTGAAGCAACTGTTCCCCGATCAGGATACCTACAAGAAAGAAGAACAGCGCCGGTTCGAGATTCTCGACGCCCACTGGGATCTACCGATCAAGGACCTCGATCTCGAAGCGAAGTAGCCGCACGATCAGAGATTATCCAAAAAGAATTGCGTCAAGCGTGTCCACACTACCCTGCGCGCAGGGGGATCGCTGACGCCGTGGCCGCGGCCGGGCACGGCAATCACCTCAACATATTTTCCATAGCGAATCAGGTCATCCACGAGAGACAGCGTGTTGGAGTAGTGCACGTTGTCATCACCCGTTCCTTGCGCAATGAGCAACTTCCCTTTCAGATTTTCTGAATGACTGATCGGGGAAGATTCCTTGTAACTGGTTTCCTGCTGTTGCGGCAGCCCCATATACCGCTCGGTGTAGATCGAATCATAGAAGTGCCAATCGGTCACAGGTCCGCCGGCGAAGCCCACTTTAAACAGGTCGGATGCTTCGAACATGGCGTGCAAGGTCATGTGTCCGCCATAGCTCCAGCCCCAGACACCGATTCGCTGCGCGTCCACCCAAGGCTGCTGCTCGAGCCAGGCAACGCCATCACGCTGGTCAGAGAGTTCCTGGGCACCGAATTTGTAATGAATGGGTACTTCAAACACGTGTCCACGGCCAGCGGAGCCGCGATTATCGAGCGCGAAAATGATGTATCCCTTTTGCGCCATCATCTCGTGCCAAAGCAAGCTAGGGCCGGTCCAGGCGTTAAGCACCACCTGGGCATGAGGTCCACCGTAGGTGTAAACAATCACAGGATATTTCTTGGCAGGGTCAAAATTTGGTGGCTTGATGAGAAAACAGTTCAGAGAAACTCCGTCGTGGGATTTCACCGTCACAAACTCAACCGGTGACAAGTGGTATTGGGCAAGCTCGTCCACTTTGTTTTCGTTCAGGGTAGCGGCTTTTGTGCCGTCCGTGCGATAGAGGTCCTGTCGGGGAGGCGTCATCGAATTGGAATAAGTATCCACGTAGAGATTTGCGGTGGGCGACAGGTTGACCATGTGCATTCCGTCTTCTTTGGTTAGGCGAGCGAAGCCACTGCCATCCAATTCCACGCGGTAGAGATGCCGCTGGAGCGGAGACTTTTCGGTGGCCGTGAAGTAAACGACGCCTTTCGTATCATCCACTCCGTCGACATGGTTGACTTCCCACTCACCCTTGGTGAGCTGCGCCATTTCTTTACCGTCCAGGCCATAAAGATACAGGTGGCGATAGCCGGTGCGCTCACTGGACCATAGAAAGCGCTTTCCATCCTTGAAGAAGTGCAAGTCATCGCTGACATTCACCCAATATTGATCTTTCTCCGTGAGCAGCGTGGAAGATTTGCCCGTGTTGGCGTCTGCCACAAGCAGATCGAGTTGAGTTTGTCCCCGGTTCAAACGCTGGATGGAGAGATGGCGCGAATCGGGCAGCCAGCTCACGCGCGGAAGATAGATGTCCGTTTCTGCGCCTGTATCCATCACGCGCGGTTCGCCACCACCGAGGGAGCCAACCAAAACCCGAACCACGGGATTCTTCCCACCCGCGACAGGATAACGTTGGAGTTCAGCCTCGCCTGTATAGGATTCAAAGTTGAGCAACGAGAATTGCGTTACTTTGCTCTCGTCCATCTCCAGATAGGCAATCGAGGAGGAATCCGGCGCCCACCAATAGGCGGAGTAGATCTCCAGTTCTTCGGGATAAACCCAATCGAGCTCACCTTTACGAAGCTCCTCTTTTCCACCTGTAGTGAAGGCGCGCTCTTTACCATCGGCGGTGCTGACCAGCCAAAGATTGTGATCACGGATGAAACTCACGAACTTGCCGTCCGGCGAAATTTTCACGTCAGATAGCTCTTCTTTACCGGACAGAAGCACGCGTCCTGTTTGGCTTTTGAGATCAAACCAAGCGAGGGCATTGGGTCCTTCAAACAGCAACGCTTCGCCGTTGGGCGCCCACTGATATTGCGAAGGGGCCCGGCGCCCCGCACCGGTTGCCTGCGATTGTCTCGCCGGGGGCGCCGGAAAGATTGTTTCCAGCTTGTCGGAGGAAATCAGCAGGGAGCGTTCTCCGGAGGCCGCCTCCAGGACCCAAAGTTCGGTCCGGGCCTCTTTGCCCATGCCCTTGGTGTCCAGGAAAGTAATCCTCTTTCCGTCGGGAGACCATGCAATTCCGCGCGTCAATCGTCCGCTCAGGCTGGGCTGACCGTAAATGCGGTCAATCGTGAGTTCGCTGGGCTCTGCGGCCGGGGTGGCCCTTTGTCGCGCGTAGCTGACCGGCTGCGCGCCCATCGCAAGAGCTGTGAGAGCGATCAGAATCGTGGAGCAAACGAAACGGCGAAATTGCATAAACCCTCCAGAAGGAATCTACAGATCCGTTCGCAGGAACGATATTTCGAAAGCGGCGGGGTCCTCTATCCAGGGGGCCAGCGGAAGTTCCGCCCGCCGAGCAGATGCAAATGCAGATGCAAGACGGACTGACCGGCGCCACTGCCGTTATTGAGAACCGTGCGATAGCCGGAGAGGAGCTTCCGCTCCTTGGCTAGCTTTGCGGCGACGAGCTGTAATTTGCCGAGAATCGCCTGATCCTCCGGCGAAGCATCGTGAAGCGCTGCGAAATGCTTCCGGGGACAGATCAGAATGTGCGTGGGAGCCTGAGGGGAGATGTCTTCAAATGCAAAAACGTCTTCATCTTCATAGACAAGCTTCGACGGGATTTTCTGGGAAGCGATTTTGCAGAACAGGCAGTTCTCGTCCATCAATTGACTCCTGCGGGCTTAATTTCATCCAGCCGAAAAACCAACGTTGTGAACCCTTCTTTGGCGCGGAGTTGACCGGCCAGTTCGTTTGCCGCCTCTTCTCCAGAAATCCTGCCGACGCGCAGGCGGTAGAAGGTGCCGTCGGGAGAATCATACTGCTGAATGAAGATCGGTGCGTAGGTGAGGCTGAGGCGGTCGCGCAGGCGCTCGGCATTGGCGCGGTCACGGAAGGCACCTACCTGTACCGTGAAGAATCCAGCCGTGACATCGACGTCCCCCAGTACTTCCAGGCGCACGGGCACCACACCGGGGCCGACGGATTCGACTTCGCGCGCAGCGGCAAGGGAGAGATCGATGATGCGATTATCGACAAATGGCCCTCGATCGGTGATGCGGACTGTGGTGGTTTTTCCGTTATTCAAATTGGTAACACGCACGATGGTTTCAAAAGGCAATGTGCGGTGGGCCGCCGTCAATTTGAACATGTCGTAGATTTCGCCGTTGGAAGCACGGCGGCCGTTGAACGGAATGCCGTACCAGGAAGCGTTGCCTTCTTCGGTATAACCCACGGGAGCAGGCGCGGGGGGAGTTTTCCCGTGCCGCGCTGACGAATTCGCGGAGACGTTCGTGGAGTTCTTGGCGTTTTCCGCAGTGGAATTCGGCGTGGATGAGGGCTGCGCCGGGGGCGCAGCGCTGACCGGGCGCTTGGCGGCACAACCCATGGAGATGAGTCCCACGCAAATGGACAACGCCAGAAGGAAGAGCCGGGAAGGGATCACGATTTAGGTTGCTGCGGATTCTGGGGATTGCGGGCTGCCACGCGGGATTCCAGTTTGCGCGAAGCCTCCGCGAGCTTCTCAGAGACCTCGCGAAGAAACTGAGCCGTGCGTCTTTCGGTCTCCGGCGCAACTTCCTCCTCCACATACTTCCGGAGGCGGGTCAATTCTTCGTCGAGGCGGCGGCCGATTTCTTCAAATTTGTCCATAAGCTCCTGCGCCTGAAGGAAAGGCGCGATTCCGGTATTATAGGAACGCGAGAATGAGGCTGCAAGGAGGAGTGTTGGCCCTTCCCTACCAGTGGCAGATGCGCGTAGAGCGCCTGAAACGAATGTTCGGCGGTATGTTTGGCCGTGGCGAGCGGCGTCCTCAACTTTGTCCCGCTTGCGGAGCGCTGGTAGGCATTAGCGCGACACGTTGCCACGAGTGCGGCGCAAATTTGCGCTTTGGGCTGGCGGCCTGGAGCAAGGGACTCAGCGAGTTTTTTGGCGGCCACGCCCCGGTGACTACGGCAATCTTGATTCTAAATGTGATCGTTTTTGCCGCGGAAGTGATGGGCACCATGCGCGCTGGCAAAATGGGCGGGATGAGCATTTTGTGGGGAATGGACGGGGAGACGATGTACCGCTTAGGCGCGTGTTTCGGTCCAAGTATATTTTTGGGACATGAATGGTATCGCCTGGTGACGGCCATGTTCTTGCACGGAGGTCTCATTCACATTGGCTTCAATATGATGGTTTTGGTTGATATAGGACCTATGGTGGAGGAAGTCTACGGATCTGCACGCTATTTATTCTTGTATATGGTGATGGGTATGGCGAGTTTTCTGGTAAGCGCAGGGGCAGGGCACTTTTCTGTAGGTGCTAGCGGAGCAATTCTGGGAATAATTGGCGTGCTCATCGCGATTACGACCCGGCGCGGTGGTATTCAAATGAAGGAACTGCGTTCCCGCCTAATTTCCTGGGTGGTGACAATTTTTGCGCTGGGATTTTTGGCCACTGGTTTGAGAACAGACAACTGGGCCCACTTTGGAGGGTTAGCGGCAGGATTTCTCCTGGGGAAGGTTTTTAAGGACCAGTTGCCGCAAGCGGGGAAAGAACGTACGCAAGCCTATGCCTTGGGATGGCTGGCAGGATTGGTTCTAATCGCCAGTTTCGTGTTAATGATTTTGCATTATTCGGACGCTCTGCCAGCCTAACTTCCCACCAAGAATGAAAAACAGATGAACCGAGAGTTCGCCTGGAATTTTCCCTAGGAGGCGTGAAGGCGGCGGGCGACCACGAAGCAATAGTGGAAGCCGGAGATGACCACGAGAGCGGCAACCAAATACGCGAGATAAGGAATGATCAGCGGGGCCCGTTCATTGGGATAGGCGGCGGCGAACACCACAAAAAAGACAAGCGCGATTTCAAAGAAAGTGGTGGCTTTGCCGAGCAAGCTTGGTGGAAACGGCCGGTATCCCTGGACAATAAGAATGACCGCGGCAACGACCAAAAGCAGAACGTCGCGGCTGAGTACCATCATCGTGAGCCACCACTCGATCCTCTTTTCCATCGCCAAAACCACGAAGGAGGAGGAAAGCAGCAATTTATCCGCAATAGGGTCGAGATACGCCCCCAAAGCCGATTTTTGGTGGAGCGTGCGAGCCAGATAGCCGTCAATCGCATCGGTCAGAGCGACGAACACAAGGACGAAAAGCGCCCAGGGATATTTTTCGTAAAGGACGAGAATCAGAAAAAACGGCAAAACGCCGAGGCGCAACAGCGTGATTTGATTGGGTACCGTCCAGAGGGGGCCTTTCATCGGAGAAAGGATAGCTTAAATCAGGCAAATTGCGCGAGGTAGTCGAACAGGGAGCGGCCTATCTTGCGCTGGAAGATCTCGGCCATGCTCGGAATGGAACCGGAGGGTTCATCCAGAGAGATGCGTTCGACGCGCGTCATGGGGAAGAACACCGTGGGCAGGCCCATGCGCTCGGCGTCGAGCTGATTGATCTCGCTGACGAAATGATCGAAGGAATTCAGGTCAATGCCGCGGACGGTGACGCCACTGGGATTGATTTCGAGCAGGATGCCCCAGATTTTTTCCTTGGGTGAGTGCAAGCTGATGATCACGATGGAGTTTGGGTTCATGTCCGGCCTGTACGTTTACCTACACTGAGTTTACCGCACGCCCCGCGGTGGTTGGCAGGTGTCACCAAGAGAGTGACTAAGGAGAAACCGTCAGTTGCGGGTGCCTATTTCTTGGCGGCTTCATAGGCCTGGTTCAGCCACCAGAGGGCCTCGCGTAGATCAGCGTCGCAAGAGAGTTCAAAAGAAAACCAGCCCCTACCGGGTACGCGCGTGAAACTGTCCAGGCGAGGCTCTTTTCGTGCCCGCTCGAAGAGTGCGGCAGACATCGGATTGAATTTGAGAATGATCGAGGAGGGGGTGAAAAGCCCTCGAGAGTACGGCAGCGCCGCGAACACCATCTTTCGGCGATAAACAAAGCGAAATCCAAACATGCGCTTGCAGGTGACGCCGGGCCACGATTCCACCTCCGTTTCGAGCATGGCGGCCCAGTGCTGCATCTCCTCGGAGATCACTGGAAACTTGGGCTTCTCGCCCCCTTTCACCTTTCCGCGGGCAGGTTTGCGCGCCTGTTTCATGGAAGCCGAGCTCAGATTTCCATGGGAGCCGGGCCGGAGGGAGGCAGGAGAAGTTCCGGTTCGGTGATGGACTGCACGTAGGCAACGGTGGTGTCTGGCGCAATCTCACGGAGAACAAGGCCTTGCCAGGTTACGTCGATGAAGGCGAGTTCAGTGACAATGTGATCGACGACTTCGACTCCGGTGAGGGGCAGGGTGCATCTCTTCAGGATTTTTGGCTTGCCGTCGCGCGTGGCATGTTCCATGGCGACGAAAACAAGTTTCGCGCCTGCGACTAAATCCATCCCGCCGCCCATACCCTTCAGCATTTTCCCGGGAATGGCCCAATTGGCGAGAGTTCCCCGTTCGTCCACCTGAAGCGCGCCAAGGACGGTCAGGTCCACATGGCCCCCGCGAATCATGGCGAAAGAGTCGGCGGAGGAAAAATAAACGGTGCCGGGAATTTCGGTGACAGTTTCTTTGCCGGCATTGATGAGGTCGGGATCGACCTCGGATTCGAGAGGATACGGGCCGACGCCAAGCATGCCATTCTCGGACTGCAGGATGACATCCATGCCTTTGGGGACATAGTTGGCGACCAGCGTGGGCATGCCGATACCAAGATTGACGTAGAAGCCGTCGCGAAGTTCTTTGGCGATGCGTCGCGCAATGCGTTCGCGTTTTTGGTCGTCGGTGAGTGGCATGGTTCGTTCTCAGTTTTCAGTATTCCGCCAAAAGCTAACCCCCGAGGACCGGTCTAAAGACCGGTCACTAAGACTTTCGCACGGTGCGTTTTTCGATGCGCTTGGCGTACTGCGCACCCTGGAATATTGCGTCGATGAATATGCCTGGCGTGTGTACCTGGTCAGGCGGGAGTTCGCCGGGTTCGACGAGTTGCTCCACTTCCGCAATGACGTAGTCAGCCGCGGTGGCCATCACCGGATTGAAATTGCGCGTGGTCCTGCGGTAGATGAGGTTGCCCATGCGGTCGCCCTTCCAGGCCTTGATAAACGCGCAATCGCCGCGCAGGGCACGCTCCAGAACGAAGTGCCGGCCATCGAACTCGCGGATTTCCTTCCCCTCGGCCACCATCGTTCCATAGCCGGTAGGGGTATAGAAGGCGGGGATCCCTGCGCCGCCCGCTCGCAGGCGCTCCGCCAATGTGCCTTGTGGATTCAACTCTACATTCAGCTCCCCGCTCAGAACGAGCTGCTCGAACAGCTTGTTCTCTCCTACATAGGTGGATATCATTTTGCGGACCTGGCGATTTTGCAACAGCAACCCGATGCCGAAATCGTCTACGCCCGCATTGTTGCTGACCACGGTGAGATCCTTGGTGCCCTTGCGCCGCACGGCTTCGATCAAATTCTCTGGAATTCCACAAAGCCCGAAGCCGCCCACGAGAATGGTCATCCCATCGCGAAGATTCGCGAGCGCAATATCGGGAGAGGCGACGCGTTTGTCCATGGACTGTTCCTGCGAAGTTTACCGCAGTTGGGCGAAGCCGGGAAGGTGGGCGGCTATCGAAGGAAACGAGCCGCTTCAGAAGGCCGTCCCTATAGCGAACGGAGCAGCTTGTAAAGTTCGTTGGCGGCGTCGAAATCGGATTCGAGGTCGCGGGAGCCAAGGCGCTCACGGAGATCTTCGAGGCGGCGAGCGAGTAGATCGAGGGCGGCAGAGAGCACTTCGCGATTGGTGAGGACGATATCGCGCCAAGTGGAATAGGGGCTGCCAGCCAGTCGCAGCGTGTCGCGCAACCCAGGACCCGCGAGAGTAATCGGCAGGCCGTTCTCGTCGAGGCGATCGTAGAGAAATGAACCCAGGGCAATAGCGGCGAGCTGCGGCAAGTGCGAGGCAAGGCCAACGGCGTAATCGTGTTGCTGCGCCCCTAGCCACAACGGGCGCGCCCCGATTTTTTCCAGAATCTTGAGGAAAGCACTGATGCGTGGGTCGGGCGTGTCTTCTGCATTGCCAATCAGGGCGTATGTGGCGTTCTGAAAGAGCTCGGCATCCGCATTGGCAAAACCAGAGAGTTCGCGGCCAGACATGGGATGGCCGCCCAGAAAAATCGGGCCAACCTCCTCGACAAAGAGTTCCGAGGCCGCTTGCCAGATGCGCTGCTTGGTGCTGCCAGAATCCGTAACCAGGGCGTGCGGCGGGGCGTACTGGGCGAGTTCGGGAAGAAGGTCCAGCGTGTTGCCAATGGGCAAAGCGACATAGATCAGGTCGGCGCGGCGAATGGCCGGTTCGAGCGATTCAAAATAACCTTCGTCAATCGCTCCCGACTTTCGCGCTTCCACAATGACTTCCGGGCGATCCCATCCAACGATGTGCATGTCCGGCGCGTATTTGCGAAGTGCGCGGGCGAAGGAGCCACCGATAAGGCCGGTGCCAAGGATGGTTACGCGTTGAAGGAGATGGGGCATGGCTCAGGTAAGGTGGCGATTGACGGCGGGGGCGATGATCCGCAATTCGCCCATGAGCTGAGAGAACTCGCCGGGCGTGAGGGATTGCGCGCCATCGGAAAGAGCGTGGTCGGGGTCGTTATGGACTTCGATCAGCAAGCCATCGGCGCCGGCGGCAACGGCCGCGCGAGCCATGGGGGGAACCTTGTCGCGGCGTCCTGTGCCGTGGGAAGGATCGGCGACGATGGGAAGATGAGAGAGTTTCTTGATGACGGGAATAGCGGCGATATCGAGCGTGTTGCGTAGATACGTCTCAAAGGTGCGGATCCCGCGCTCGCACAGCACCACATTGTAGTTGCCACCGGAAAGAATATATTCCGCGCTGAGGAGCAACTCCTCGATGGTGGCCGACATCCCGCGTTTCAGAAGGACCGGCTTCTGGACTTCGCCAAGAGCGCGCAGAAGGAAGTAGTTCTGCATGTTGCGGGCGCCCACCTGGAACATATCCACATAATTGGCCATCATCTGGATTTGTGAGGGGTCCATGACTTCGCTGACGACGAAGAGCTTGTATTTGTCGGCGGCGGCGCGCATGAGCTTCAAACCTTTTTCGCCGAGGCCCTGAAAAGCGTAGGGCGAGGTGCGCGGCTTGAAGGCACCAGCACGCAGGATTCTGGCACCGGATTCGGAAACCGCCTGGGCGACAGCGTGGATTTGTTCGGCAGATTCAACCGAGCAGGGGCCAGCAGCGACAACAAGCTCGTGTCCACCGATCGTGACGCCGCGGCCGAGATCAACGATGGTTCCTTGGGGTTTGAATTGGCGGCTGGCGAGCTTAAAGGGTTGCGTGATGCGCACGACTTCGCGCACGCCTTCGAGCAGCTCAAAATCGCGGTGATCGAAATCGCGATGAACGCCAACAGCACCAAGAACCGTGTGAGAAGCACCCGTGGAGCGGTGCACATCAAATCCGCTCGCGACGATGCGATCGATGACGCGCTGGACCTGCTCGTCGGTAGCGCCTTCTTGCATGACAATAACCATGGCTAACCCTCAATAAACAGAATTTCGATTGTTCTGGCACCAACCGACTGGGCTAAAAGCACGGATCTAGGCGATTTGATACTCACTTCGATTCCTCCTTGTCGGAGGAATGCTCACTGCTCATAGCAAGACGCTCGGCGGAGCGCGCTTCGTCGATGATGCGCTCGAAGAGCCTGCGGATGGCTTCATCCTTCAGCGGTCCCTGATTATTCCGTTCGGCGTTGGACAACACTTCTTTCTCGCGCGCCGGTTGGTACAGAGGTATGTGCGACTGCTGTTTCAGGTGGCCAATCTCCAAAGCGCATTTGCAGCGCTCATTCAAAAGCTCGACCAGCTTCTTATCAATTTCATCCATGCGTCGGCGCCAGTCCGAGATGTTCATGGGGTAGCCTCGCGGCGGGAGAGGCCGTGGCGACCGGCTTCCTTGAGTTTTTTCACTCGGTCGCGGAGCGCCGCGGCGGCTGCGTCGGGAGAAGAAGCCGTTTCGATTTCGGAGACGAGCGCGGAACCAACGACCGCGGCATCGGCCAGCCCCCCGAGAACGCTCACGTGGCCGGGCAACGAAATGCCGAAGCCTACAGCGATGGGAAGCTGGGTGAACTGGTGAGCACGACGCAGCAGCGCGGGAAGATCGTCCGGCAGAGAGTCTTTTGCGCCGGTGACGCCGGTGCGAGAAATGAGATAGAGAAAACCAGAGGTGGCGCCGGCGATTATTTTAAGGCGCTCATCGCTCGAAGTGGGTGCGGCCAGAAAAATCGTATCGAGATCATGCGCTTGAAGGATGCGGCGGTAGTCGCCGGCTTCTTCTGGCGTGAGGTCGGTGGCAAGAACGCCATCGGCGCCGGCTTTGGAAGCGGCGGCTGCAAAATTTTCCAGGCCCATCTGCAGAATGGGATTGTAGTAGCTAAAGAGGACAAGAGGGACTTGGCTGGATTGGCGAATGCGGTGCACCAGTTCCAGGACTCCGGCAAGGCTTGTACCCGCTTTGAGTGCACGCTCGGATGCCCGCTGAATCGTGGGGCCGTCGGCGAGGGGATCGCTGAAGGGCACGCCCAGCTCGATGACATCGGCCCCATCTTCGGCTAGCGCGAGAACAAACTGGAGCGTGGCATCGAGCGACGGATCGCCCGCGGTAATGTACGCGACGATGCCGAGTTCGCCATTCGCGCGGAGCTCGGCAAAACGCTTGGAGATACGGGTCGCGTTGTGAAGGGCGGCGGTCATCAGGATCGGCCCAGATTAAAGCAGGCGCTTATAGGTGTCCATGTCCTTGTCGCCGCGGCCGGAGAGATTGACGATGACGAGATCGCTCGGCTTGAAATGCGGCAACCGTTCGATCAGGCCGGCCAAGCCGTGCGCGGATTCTAGGGCCGGGATGATGCCTTCGGTGTGCGAGAGAAGTTTGGCGGCGTCGAGAGCGGCGGTGTCGGAAACGGCAGCGTACTCGGCACGATGCTGATCGGCGAGCCAGGCGTGCTCGGGACCGATCGCCGGGTAATCGAGGCCGGCCGAGATGGAGTGTGTCCGGGCGATTTGGCCGTCTTCGTTTTGCAGGACGTACGTGTAGGTGCCTTGCAGAACGCCAGGACGAGCACCCGTGAAACCCTGGTGGGCAGCGAGGCGCGCGGCGTGTTCGCCAAGACCGTGGCCACGGCCCCCGGCTTCGATGCCGACCATTTTCACCTCCTCATCCTTTAGAAATTCGTAAAACAGGCCGATGGAATTGGAGCCACCACCGACACAGGCATAAAGATGAGTGGGCAAGCGCTTTTCGGCAGCGAGAATTTGTTCGCGCGCTTCCCGGCCGATGACCGCTTGAAAATCACGGACCATGGTGGGATAAGGATGGGCGCCGAGAACGGAGCCAAGGAGATAATAAGAATTGCGAACATTGGTGACCCAATCGCGCATGGCTTCGTTGATGGCGTCTTTTAGCGTTTTGCTGCCAGATTCGACACCGATGACCTCGGCGCCGAGCATGCGCATGCGGGCGACGTTGAGGGCCTGGCGGGCCATGTCGTCTGTGCCCATGTAGACGGTGCACTGCAAACCAAGATGAGCGCCAACCGTGGCAGACGCAACGCCGTGTTGACCCGCGCCGGTTTCCGCGATGATGCGCGGCTTTCCCATTTTCGCGGCGAGGAGGCCTTGGCCGATGGCGTTATTGATTTTGTGGGCGCCGGTGTGGAGCAGGTCTTCGCGCTTAAGATAAATGCGTGGACCACCGAGCTTTGCGGTGAGGCGTGAAGCAAATTGCAGCGGCGTAGGACGTCCAGCAAAATTTCTTAATAGGTATTGAAACTCGGCTTGAAAGGCAGGATCGCGCATTGCCTGTTCGTAGGCACGCTCGAGTTCAAAGAGGGGCACCATGAGCGTCTCCGGGACGTAGCGGCCGCCATAAGGGCCGAAACGCCCAGGAACGGAGGCAGGTAGGGTGAGTTGCGTGCTCATGGGTTAAGTGCAGTATTGTACCTTGGAGCCGGTGAGTTCCGGCAAGTTTTGGGATGGAGAGCAGATTTCTCGCTGCGCTCGGAATGACAATTTCCCTTTGACCAGCTTAGAGATTCAGGAAATGTCGCGGCTGGCGCGGGCGACCTCGTCGAAGAAGGCACGCAGTTTGGCTGGGTCTTTCTTGCCGGGACGCGCTTCGACGCCGCTAGCAACATCGACCGCGTAGGGACGCACGATGCGGATGGCCTCGGCAACGTTTTCAGGCGTGAGTCCGCCGGCGAGGATGATGCGTTGCGTTTGTGCAGCCGTGCGAGCCAGGTGCCAATTGCCGGTCGTGCCGCTGCCGCCATAGTGGCCAGAAAGCGCGGAATCGAGTAGAAACGCGGAAGCGCTGCGATAGCGTGAAAAATCAGGGGCCGCACTTCCCTGCCCCAAGCGCAGCGCTTTGATGACCGGCAAGCGGCGGGCTACGCCATCGACAATTTGCGTGGACTCCTCGCCGTGAAGCTGGGCGGCGGAAAGACGCAGAGCTTTACACAGCGCCACGACAGGTGCTTGTGCCCAATTCACGAACACGCCGACTGTGGCTACAAATAGCGGCAGGCGGCGGAGCAACTCTGTGGCCGCGAAGGGCGTGATACAGCGCGGGCTCGCGTGGTAAAAGTTCAGGCCGATAGCATGTGCCCCGAGATCGGCAGAGAGTTTGGCGTCTTCCAGCTTGGTAATGCCACAGATTTTCACGCGGACCATAAGAAGTATCTTACTGGAAGATGGCTGGCAGCGGGTTACTTTACAGGGGCGAGAAGCACAGAAAGCGCCGCGGCTGGATCTGGAGCCAACATCAAATGTTCGCCGATGAGGAAGGCATCGAAGCCCGCGCTGCGCAAGTCCTGGAGGTCGGCGTGAGTGCCAAGACCGGATTCGGCGACGGCGAGGCAGTGATCGGGAATTAGTTCGATCAGCTCGAAAGAAGTTTCCATCCGCACAGAGAGAGTCTTCAGGTCGCGATTGTTGACGCCAATGAGACGAGCGCCTGCGGCGAGAGCGCGGTCGAGTTCTGCACGGGTGTGTACCTCCACGAGCGGCTCCATGGAGAGCTCGCGGCCGAGGGCAAGCAGATCGTGGAGAAGCGCATCGCTGAGCGCGGCGACGATGAGGAGAAAGCTGTCAGCATCGTTGGCGCGAGTTTCCCAGACTTGCCAGGGGTCGAAGATAAAATCCTTGCGCAGGGCGGGTAGCGCAACACCTTTTCGGGCGTCGCGAAGATTCTTGAGGGAGCCGCGAAAGAACTCGCCTTCGGTGAGGACAGAAAGCGCAGCAGCTCCAGCAGCTTCCAGAGATTTGGCAAGAGCAGGCGCATCGAACGGATCACGAATGACACCGCGAGACGGTGAAGCGGGCTTGAGTTCGGCGATGACGTTCAGAGCATCACGAGAGAGAGCAGCGGCGAAATTGCGGACCGGGGAAGCGGCCTTTACGCCGTATTTGAGCGCGGTTTCCGGCAGAACCCGTTTGCGGTGATCGACCTCGGCACGGCGCGCTTCCAGAATGCGGTCGAGCACAGTGCCAGTGTTGGATGGAGCGTTCATGAGGCTGAACTTGTATGCTAGGGAGAGTGGGGAAGAGTGTCAAATGGAACTAAGAAAAGAGAAGTGAAAGAGTTGCAGGGTATGAGAATGCGAGAGTATTCGTGCTCGGTGAGGAGCGGGAATGGGATACGGGAAGAAATATGGGGCCTTGTTGGAAGGGATTGTGGAGGAAGCGGACGCGATTGCCAGGAGGTATTTTCGCGCTGCCGACATCGGGGCAGAGAAAAAAGAGGATGGGACGGTGGTGACGCTCGCGGATAAAGCCGTCGAGGCGATGGCGCTGCGGAAAGTGGCGGAGAGCGGATTGCCGATCGATGTGGTTGGCGAGGAGACCAGCAAGGAAATTCCGAGTCAACCGGCACACGGCGGGCGAGCACGAATGATCATCGACCCGATTGACGGCACAGAAGAATTTTCGCGGGGCATCCCGACGTTTGGAACGTTGATAGGAATGGAGGAAGACGGCGAAATCGTTGCCGGGATGGTGAGCGCGCCTGCTTTGTCGCAAGGGACGCGCTGGTGGGCCTTTCGCGGCGAAGGAGCCTACCGCAGCGGAAAGCGGATTCATGTATCAGCAAGGAAAAGCCTACAGGAAGCGATGTTCTTTACGACCGGCACAGGCTGGGCCAAGAACATGGAGGCGCGGGCAAGCATGCGCCGGATGGCCGACGCAGCGCGCAGTAGCCGCTCGATTGGCGGTTTCTGGCAACACATGCTGGTGGCAGAAGGCGCGGTTGAGGCGGCGGTCGATTGGGTGTCCAAGCCCTGGGACCTGGCACCGCTCGGAATCATTGTGGAAGAGGCGGGGGGAAAATCGACCACCATTGATGGTGAACGAACGATCTACAAAGGGAGGTTCGTGAGCACGAATGGAATTTTGCATGAAGAAGTGCTGCGGTTGTTGCGAGGAACTGCGCCATGATCCAGACGAAGCGTGTTTATGAGAAACCGGGGAAGAACGATGGATTTCGGATCCTGGTGGACCGTTTATGGCCGCGCGGATTAACCAAGGAAAAGGCCTATGTGCATTTGTGGATGAAAGAAATTGCACCGAGCAATGAGTTGAGAAAATGGTTTCACCGCGAGAATGGGAATTGGACGGAGTTCGTCAAACGGTATAAGGCGGAACTCGCCAAGAAGAGAGATTTACTGGACGAACTGAAGAAATTCGATAACCAACACGTCACCGTGACTCTGCTCTATGGGAGCAGGGAAGAGAAGCGGAATCAGGCTGTTGTGCTTGCAAGTATTCTGAAAGAGAAAAAGTGACCACGGATAAGGCCTTGAAAATCATCGCCGTAGAGGTGTGTGACTGCCGGAAGTGTCCGCGGCTGGTGAAATACCGGGAAAAGGTAGCGCGGGAGAAGAAGCGCGCTTATCGTGACTGCAACTACTGGGGACGCGGCGTGCCGGGTTTCGGCGATTCTGACGCGAAACTTTTCATTTTGGGGCTCGCTCCCGCAGCGCATGGAGCGAATCGAACAGGTCGTGTGTTCACCGGCGATCGCTCGGGAGAATTTCTGTACACGGCGCTTCATAAGGCTGGTTTTGCCAATCAACCCACTTCCCTGCACCGCGAGGATGGATTGCGGTTGGAGAATGCGTATATCGCAGCAGCGGTGCGCTGCGCTCCCCCGGCCAATAAACCGCTCCCGAGTGAAATCCAGAATTGCCAAGGGTATTTGAACCGTGAGTTGGAACTTTTGTGGCCGAAAGCAATTCTGGCGCTGGGGAAAATCGCGTGGGACGCCTATTTGGAGATCCTGAAGCAGGACGCCAAGATCGCCTCGCGCGCGGCTTACAAGTTTGCCCATGGAGCGGAAGTAGAAATTGCCAATGATCTGCCGAGACTGTTTGGCGTCTACCATCCGAGCCAGCAGAACACGCAGACCGGGCGCGTGACAGAAGCGATGTACGCCCAAGTATTGAAGCGGATACAGACGTTCTTGAGCAAAAGGTAGGCGGGTCATCGGCTTTTCCCCTCGAAAACTGGTGTTCTTCTTTGCTTGAGATCCTTGCGCGATCCTTGTCGGATCGCTTCAGGATGACACGCTGTTTTAGTCTGTCGAGCCGTAAAGATCCATTTCTCGGCCTGGCATGAAAATTGACTCCGAACGGAAAATCATAGGAGTTCGATGGGATCGTGGGTCTGAGGTTGTTCGAACCGGAAGCATAGGAATTTTTGGATAGCGGCCCGTGCGCCTCGAACGGAACTAGAGATGACGGCCGGACCTCCGGATGGAATTTCCTTGGAGGGTGCAAGTGCTGTTGTCTTTGCGGCACTTGCTCTCCGGCTCGCTTGCTGGCACGGTGTCAGGCACGAACTTAGGGATCTCAAAAGTTCTCTGCGAGAGGGTATGCGCTTTGTGCGGGGGGTGCCTGCGAATGGAGTCGCGCGCGTTGCACTCTTTGGCTCCTGGGCTTCCACCGGAATGACACCGCCACCGGACTTCAAAAAGAAGTGATGCGTGGTCGTGGTTTGGGAGAAGCCCATTCCCTTCTCGCCGCGCTCATTCCTTCTTGAATGGTGCTCGGCTCGGGGGCAGGCCGCACGAGGCTTCTCGGTTTGATCCGGAGCGGATTCGTGGAGAGCGGCTGCCCGGTAGGAGCGCTGAGAGCAAGCCAATCGGGAACGGAGTGAACTTCGCTCTGGGGACGATAACCCCCTGACAGATGGGTGAGATAGCCGTCAGGCAAGAGTGACAGTAGTGAGGTGGTGAGCTGGCAGGGTGCGCAGTTGGGTTCTGTTCAGAGACTGCTACGCTATTTACTTTCAACACTTTAGACTGCACGGAAGGCATGGGAAAGTGGCTCGGCATGTGCTTTTTCCTTCCTCGATGGGGAGGATCTGAGCCATGAATAACGGTTTTAGAATCACGAAGTTTAGAGTTTTGGCACTGGCAGCTCTGGCCAGCAGCATCTTATGGCCCACCAATGCAGACGCGCAGGAAGCAAGCCGCGAGAACCAGGCAACCAATCCGGTGTACTCAGCGCACGTCGCGGATGGGCAAAGGCACGGACTAGCTGTGGAGGTGTTCGCGGTAGTGCCTGGGACTCGGTTCTTGGTGAGCCTGGAGCAGGACATGAACACCAAGGTGGTGAAACAGAACCAGGAGTTCCACGTGCACACGGTAGAACCGCTGGAAGCGGGACAGGGGATTTATCTTCCTGCCGGAGCCGTGATCCGCGGACACATCAGTCGCGTGGAGCCAGCCGGAACGACCGGGAAGGCAAAGCTGTGGTTGACGTTTGATGAGATTCACACACGGTTTGGGAGCCTGCCAATCGTGGCGGATGTCGCCGGGATGCCGGGGGACCATAGCATCAAATCCGGGCCAGTGGCGGAGGGAGTGATCGAAGGACGAAGCAGCTCGCAGAAGGATGCGGCGCAGGCGGCAGCGGCGGGAGCCGCAAGGGGAGCGGAAAAGGGCGTGAAAGACAAGAACAAGAAGGAAGCGGCCGAAGGCGCGGCGATGGGCGCGCTGGAAGCGTACCTGATGGAAGCGGGGCGGGGACAGGAGTTGGATTTGCCGAAGGGAGCTAAGCTGGAACTAGAATTGGAGCGTGCGCTGTATTTGGTGAAGGAGTAGCGAGGAGCCGCATGGATGGCGCGATTCTGAGGAAAAGGTGCTGCCATCGGTTGGTGGGGGCTGTCGCTTTTGTGCTTCTTTCCCTTGCAGGCATGCTTCGCACATCAAACCGATAAACCAAACCGCGAGCAAGTCCACCCACAGAAGGTGGTCCTCCGCGTGGTCGATGGCCTGACCGGCTGGCCAATGTGGTTTGTGTCCCCGAACATCTGGATCGGTGCCGAAAGTGGTACGAACCCGCGATTGAACAGTAAGGGCGAACTGCAGACGCGGCGCTAGGAAGCCAGAGGAGAGGCGCACGGAGCGTAAGGCGTTGCTCGCGGTCCTAGGGTTACTTCGGCTGCGCAACGATGCGCAAGTAGGGCCGGAGTGTCTTCCACCCGCCGGGGTACTTCTGCTTGGCTTCTTCGTCGGAAACCACAGGGGCGATGATGACATCGTCTCCCGGCTTCCAATTCACGGGCGTAGCAACTTTGTGCCGGGCCGTGAGCTGGATGGAATCGAGGACGCGGAGGACTTCGTCAAAATTGCGGCCCGTGCTCATCGGATAGACAAGCATGAGTTTGATTTTCTTGTCCGGGCCGACAACGAAGACAGTGCGGACGGCAGCATTGTCCGCGGCCGAGCGGCCTTCGCAGGTTTCGCCGGCTTCGGCGGGCAACATATTGTAAAGTTTGGCGACCTTGAGTTGCGGATCCCCGATCATCGGATAGTTCACTTTGTGACCTTGGGTTTCCTCGATGTCCACGGCCCACTTGCTGTGGCTGGTTACCGGATCGACGCTGAGGCCGATAATTTTGCAGTTGCGCTTGGCAAACTCGGGCTGCAGGCCGGCCATATAGCCGAGTTCGGTGGTGCAAACGGGGGTAAAGTCTTTGGGGTGAGAAAATAAGATGGCCCAGCCGTCCCCGATCCATTCGTGAAAATTGATGGTGCCCTGCGAAGTATCCGCAGTGAAATTGGGCGCTTCGTCGTTGATGCGCAACATAGTTTTCTCCTGGTGTGGTGAGTTCCGAAGCGGGTGCCCGCTGGAAACTTGCCGTGTTCGAATCGCGATGCGAGCGTGCAACGGCATCTGCGAGTTATATCTTCAATTCTAAAATCGTAAGGTGGTCCTGCAGCTGAGTCAATCTGTTTGATTTCTGTTGATTTCTGTTTAATTTCTGTTTGATTAGGTGGACTCGGAAGCGGGCCAGCGAAAGCGAAATCGCAGGCTTGGCAAAGCGGGAAGGCGCTTGTTACAGTCGTAAGACCCACCCGAAGTTCTTCAATTCGTGGTATTTGTTCAGGCGAGGCTAAAGCGCATGCCAGAAGAAACCAGAGCAGTACGCACGGTCGAAACCGGAGAGCGGAAGGATCGCATCCTGATCGTAGAGGATGAAGACAATGCGCGGAAGGGTTACGAGCAGCTTCTGCAGCGGTGGGGCTACGAGGTGATGGGAGTGGCCAGCGCGGAAGATGCACTGGCGCGCTTTAACAATTTTCAGCCGGACACATTGATTGCGGACGTGGAACTGCCGGGGATGAATGGACTGGATCTGCTGAAGCAATTGGGCGACGAACTGCACAACGTTCCCGCGATTATTATCACCGGAAAAGGCAGCGAAGAACGCGCGGTGGCAGCGATTGAATCGGGTGCGTTCTGGTATATCGAAAAGCCGCTGAAAGGGCCGGTGCTTCGGGCGCTGCTGGACCGAGCGCTGAGCAAGGCACGAGATGCCCAGAACCTGGCGGTACTGCAGAGACAGTTGCGTGACGCGGGGCGGCTGGGCGAACTCGTGGGCGGGTCGAAGGCCATGCAGGACGTCATGCGCGTGATCGAGATGGCCGCGCCTAGCTCAGCGTCGGTACTGATCACCGGAGAGACGGGATCCGGAAAAGAAATTGTGGCGCGAACCATCCACAAGCTCTCGCCTCGGGCAGGCGGCCCGTTTGTGGCCATCAATTGTTCGGCCATTCCGGAAACGCTGATGGAGAGCGAAATCTTCGGACACGAGCGAGGAGCATTCACCGGCGCGGCGGAACGGAGAATCGGATGTTTTGAGTTGGCCGATGGTGGGACGTTGCTGCTGGACGAAATTGGAGAGATGCCAGCGCCAACGCAGGCGAAATTATTGCGCGTGCTCGAAGACCGCAAGGTGAGGCGGCTGGGAAGCAAGACCGAAACACCCGTGGACGTGCGCGTGCTCGCGGCAACGAACAAGGATCCGGAACAATCGGTGGCGAGCGGGGGAATGCGGCAAGACCTGTTCTTCCGGTTGAACGTGTTTCACATCCACCTGCCGCCGCTTCGCGAACACAAGGACGATATCCCACTCCTGTCGGAGCACATCCTTCGAGACATTAACGCCAAACACGGGAAAAGCGTGCGGGGGATCGGCGCGGAGGTGCTGGATATTTTCATGAGCCACACGTGGCCAGGAAATATTCGCGAATTGCGTAACGTATTGGAACGCGCAGCGATCATGAGCGAAAAGGACCTGATATCGCGATCGTCTCTGCCCGGAGAATTCGGAAAGCTGGCGACGAAGAACCCGAGCGACTTAACGGGAATCAAATTCCCGATCGGGACGACGGTGGACGCGATGGAGCGCGAACTGATCGTGCAGACGTTGCAGGCCACGGGAAACAACAAGACGCGGGCGGCCGAATTGCTGGGCGTGAGCCTGAAGACGCTGCACAACAAATTGAAGGAATACGGTAGCGACAAGGCAGAAACGGAGTCCTAACAGCGTATGCAGCTGGGGCTGCGGGCCAAACTAACGATGGTGATGACCGCGCTGGTCTTGCTGACCACAGCGGCGCTATCGATGTTGTTCCTGGACCTGCTCATGCAGCAGGTACTCCACGACACAGAAACAAGCGCGACCGAACTGGCGCAGGAAGTGTTTTATTGGGCGAGTCATGCAGATGATGACGCACGGGGAATGGGGATTCGCCCGGCATCGGACGACCCCGAAGAGATTCACGCGTATGTAAAAAACGCATTTGAAACCAGCGACGCGCTGAATGCCTGGCTGACCGCGGGATCGGCCTGGCCGTCGATCTACGAAGTGTCCATCGTAGACAAGGAGGGATTGGTGCTGGTTTCGAGCGACCCGGCGCAAGCAGGAAAGATTGCGGCGCGGCGGACACCGCTATCGAAACTAGTGCAAAGTCCCATCGTAAAGCAAGTGCGGATTCTGGCCGGAGATCCACAGGTATACGAAGTCGAATATTCATTCAACGTGAGAAAACAGCTCTTTGGTGAGGTGCGCGTAGCGGTACAGACGGGGCTGCTGCTAAAGAGCATCAAAGAACAGATGAGGCAATGGGTCACGATTGCGCTGCTCGCGCTGGTGCTGTCAACCGTGCTGGCGGCGGTGGTGAGCGGAGCCGCGCTTGCTCCGATTCGGGATATCAGCGATCAACTCGACCGAATTTCTGCGGGGGAATACGACACGGCGACAATGACCGCCGAGAAGCCCTTGGAGAGCACCGACGAACTGGGTCAAGTGCGGCGGAAAATCAAGCAGGTAGGACAGCAATTGCGCGGAGTGCACGAAATTTTCAGCTCCCTGCGCGAAAACATGAATTCCGTGATGGCCGGGCTGGAGGACGGGCTGATCCTGTTCACGCGAGATGCGCGGGCCGTTATGGTGAGCCCGGCGGCAGAAAAATTCTTGGGTGCGTCCGCATCCAATTTCCTGGGAAGGCGTGTGACAGAGATCTTCCCGACGGGACATCCGCTGTTCGAGGCCCTGCGGCTGGATGGCGACGAACTGCGGGAAGTGGCCTCGGAAACGGAGTTGGCGACAGAAGAAGGATCAAAACGAGTGGGCGTAACGGTACAGGTGATCCAGGGAGCAGGAGAAAGAATGGGGGCGCTGGTGACGCTGCGCGACCTGGATTCGATCGAAAGCATCAATACGCAGTTGCAGGTAAGTGAACGTCTGGCGGCGCTCGGACGAATTACAGCCGGCGTAGCGCACGAGGTAAAAAATCCGTTGAACTCGATGCGGCTGTGGCTGGAAAACCTGAAGGAATCGCTTCCTCCCCAAACCGATGATGCGGCGATGCAGGCGGTAAACGTCCTGGATGCCGAAATCGACCGGCTGGACGCGGTGGTGAAACGATTTCTGGATTTTTCTCGGCCGATGGACGTGCGGCTGGAACCGACACAACTGGCAGGTCTGCTCGAGGAAGTGCTGGAGGTTGCGCGGCCACAGTTGGAGCGTTCGAAGGTGCAGGTGGCGCAACTTCTGCCGATCGATGTACCTGCGGTGTTCGGGGATCGCGCATTGCTAAAACAGGCAATCCTGAATCTGGTCCTAAATGCGGTGGATGCCATGCCGAGCGGGGGACAACTGCAATTGACATTGAGCCGGCGGGGAGACATGGCGGAGATCACGGTGGGTGATACCGGGAAAGGAATTCCGCTCGAGCATCGGCAGAAGGTTTTCCAGTTGTTCTTTACGACCAGACCAGGGGGAAGCGGAATCGGACTGGCGAGTACATTCCGGATCGTGCAACTCCACAACGGTTCCATTGATTTCACGTCGGAGGTAGGACGCGGCACGACGTTCCGCATCGAATTGCCCCTAGCTGCGTAGGAATCGCAAATACCGGAAATCAAAAAGAGATGATCGGACAGAAAAATACAATCAAGAAGTGGCTCGCGGCGGTGTGCGCAGGTGCAGTGTGGACGTCTGGATGTTACACGCGGAGAGCTCCGGCAAAACCAGTAGTGAATTTCGTCGCTGTGGTGCATCCGCTGATTCCGCCAGCGACAGATGTGGCGCTGGAAGCACCGCCCGACCTGGAGCTCGGCGTCCTGCCATCACCTCCGCAAATCGGGCCAAGACATTTCCTGCCGCCGAAACCACACGTGGCTGCGGCGCCGGCACAGGAGCCCGTGGCGGCCGATAAGCATAAGGAACCGACGATTGCGCCGGAAGTGGCGACAGAAGAAGTGGTACAAGCGAAAGCGGAGACGGAGCATAACCTAGAGTTGGCGGAGAAAAACATGACGTTGACACAGGGGAGGAAATTAAACGCTACGCAGGAAGACCTGGCCAACAAAGTGCGGGGCTTCGCCGACAGCGCGCGCGACGCCATGCGGAGCGGCGATTGGGTAAAAGCAAAGATCCTCTCGGGCAAGGCGGAAGTGCTTGCCGAGCAGTTGGTGGCAAGCTTTTAGATTGGTTATCCGTCACAGCCGGTAAAGACTGGGTTGGAATAGAGTGCGGCTATGAAAACCTATGATGCAGTAATCGCAGGCGGCGGCTTGATCGGTGCGTCCATCGCACTCGAACTTGCGGAAGGGGGATTGAACGTAGCGTTGTTTGATACGCGCGAGCCAGGGCGCGAAGCGTCTTGGGCAAGCGCAGGAATGATTTCGCCGGCGCCGGAGAATCCGGGGATGATCCCTTTTGTGCCGATGAGCTTGGCGAGCGTGGAATTGTATCCGGAATTCATCCGCAAAGTAGAGGAGCTTTCGGGGATGAAGGTGGCGTACCGGAAGGACGGTGCGCTGGATGCGATCCTCTATGGCGACGCGGAAGAAGAACTGAGCACGGTGATCGCGCTACAGCATGGCGTGGGATTGAAGGCCGAGGCCTTGAGCGCGGAACAGGCGCGGAGGATGGAACCCGCGCTGTCAGAGGAGATTGAAGCGGCGATCTTCCGAGCGGATGAAGCGTCGCTCGACAACCGAGCGTTTACCGACGCCACATTGAAGGCCGCCGAGCGCAAGGGAGTTCAGATATTTGCGGGAAACGGCGCGACAGCTCTCTGGAAAGAGGGCCGGCGGTGCAAAGGCCTGGTGCTCGAGAAGGGACGGGTCGAGGCCAAGTGGACGGTGATCGCGGCGGGGTGCTTCTCGGCGCGGATTGAAGGCGTGGCGCCGTATGCGCCGGTATTTCCCGCGAAGGGACAGATGATCGCGTTGCGAAGCGAATCGGTGGAGATTCATCGCGTGCTTTGGCTGGAACATACCTACCTGGTGCCCAGGAATGACGGGAGAATCATTGCAGGGTCGACGATTGAACGCACCGGGTTCGATCACGATGTGACCGCCGGTGGTTTGAAAAAGATACTGAGCGAGGCGATCAAACTGGCGCCCGGACTTGAAAAGGCCCGGATTGAAGAGACCTGGGCGGGACTGCGGCCGGACTCTCCTGACCACCTGCCGATCATCGGCCCGACGGACGTAACGGGACTGTTGATCGCTACCGGGCACTTTCGGAGTGGAATCTTGTTGGCTCCGGTGACGGCGCGGCTCATCCGCGAATGGGTGAGCACACAAAAAGTAAGCGTGGATTGGGAACGAGTGAGCCCGATGCGGTTCTTGGAAGCGACGCAGAGCCAAAGCGCGTAGGGAAGAGAGAAGTTTTAAGTTCAGAAAAACGCACTCGCTTCAAAGAAAATGCGAAGCTTCGACAATCCTCGTACCATCGACTCGAAATGACAGGCCCTGGCTAGAAGGGATGAAACGCTGTACCGACTTGGTCAGTTTGCGGGCTGCTGTTGAATGACGACGGTGTTCGACTGACCGACAGTGGAATAGTGGATCTGGTCAGCGTCCAGCGGGAGATCGTGCTCCAGCACCAAGTCCATGGTGGACCCGCGCGGAAGTTGTGCTTCGGGACCGCGGGACAATAAGACCGCCGCGAGACCAGCGACGCCGCCGATACCTGCGCCGATTCCCGCGCCTTTGCCACCACCGGCAATCGCGCCAATGCCAGCGCCTGTCGCCGTGGTAGTCGCGATCGTGGTGGCATCCTTCCCTTTCCCGCCCGGACCAGTCATCTTCCCTTCCGGATCGGTTTTCACCTGGCCACCGTCGGCGCTATGTGGTTCGGCGTTCATGTCGACCGTATAGCCATTCGGGAAAACAAGAGTGTTCAGGCGAATGCGAAGTTCGCCCTTGCCCTTCACGCGGCCGGGACGCTTGGAATCCGTGACCTCGCCGCGCAAGTAAGAACCCACGGGGATGATCACTTTATTGTTGATGGTGATGGGAAAGGACGTGCGGAAATAGACGGAGTCGCCGGGTTTGGCGGTGGCCGTAGAGATGCCGCTTTCGAGGATCACACCAATGCGCGTGCCGGTGGGGATTAGAATGGATTGACCCGTGCTCGCCGGGCGGGGAGCCGGGGGAGCGGGAGTTGTGGCCGGAGGGGGAGCTTCGCTTTGTGGGCCTTCTGGGGCCTGTGCGCAGACGGCGGAGGCGAAAAAGAGGCTTAACACGGCGGCTTGCAAGAGTGGGTGGACCTGAGGTGTGGGCTTCAACGTCTTTCTCCTTCTGCCACTTCCGATGCGGGAGGGTTGCGAATCGGATGCCCGGGGATTCTCGAGCAAGTTTACTCCAAAGGCAGAAGGAAAGGCGCAGTTAGTCTGCGATGACCCCGGTGAACAGGAGAGGCAAGAGAACGATAGCGACGGGCGAGAGAGCGACGCACAGGGCCACGAGGCCGGTCCACTTTAACCCATTCTCCCAATGTTCCGCAGGGGCAAGCGTGGGTTGCGGCGGGCGCTTCAGGGAAGAATAACGAATGGTCGTTTCGTCCAAAATGCCCTGGGAGACAGTGAACTGTTGGTCGGTGATCGAGAGGATTCCGCCTGTCAGGGTGGAACCGTCGTTCAATTGAACACGCACGAAACGATGGCGATCGACGCCGAGGGCCCGAACCGCTTCGCGGGCGGAAATGTCTTCTGGCATGAGGGGGCGGCTTTTGGCGGAGGCATAGAACCGTTCGCGAAGGAAGTCCTTGGGATGAGCAGAGGGCGTTGCAGCGGCGGGGTTGGAAAGATCGGCAAAAGCTTCTTGCGTGGGGGAAGGACGGTCTTGCCCCCGAACAAGGCTGGCGCCGAGGGAGAGCGAAAGCAAAATGAGGATGAGAAATGATCGGGTTGTCATGCGAGGCCACCTCCGAGTGTTTGACCCGGTAGGAGCAAACGGCGTACCAACGCAGGCCGGGGATGCGCTGCTGGAGCATTGAGGTGATGAGGTTTAGTGGGCTGGAGCGGGAGCGTTGGATAAGGAAAGCGGGCGGGCGTCTGGCGGAGATGACAGGTGCCAGGAAAAGGTGCGAATTGACCGCATTGCCCTGGGTGATAGGCTGGGGACGGTGGAAGGGAGAATGCGATGGCCAAGCTGGCATTGATCTATGGGATGCGACTGCTGCCGGTGGATGATCTGGGCGAAGTGAAAGAAGCGATGGTGGTGCTGAAGAATGGACGCACGGCGCGGGTGGCGATGCATTTGATTGAGGGTTCCAAAGAGGAGATTGAGGATACCTTCCGGCAGTCGATCGATGCGTTTTTCGAGATGTATCCGGAGATCTAGGAGTGATTGGTTTTAAGTTAGAGGTTGAAAATTCCCGATGGCGATCGGCACGGTCGGGCGGCCATTCTGAGTTCGCTCAAAACCAGGAACCGAAAACTTAGAACAGACTACTGAGAACTGCTTATGTAGGACTTTGCTCAGCGGTTGCCAAAATTTTCAGGATCTTCGTTGGGATCGCCGAGATTATCATTGATGAGGACAGTGGATTGGCCCGTGAGCTCGAAACGTTTGCGGCACTTGTAGCAGGCGACCAGATCATCCAGGCGAACCATGAAGGAGGTGGCCTTGGCAAATTTGCGGCGGTCTTCTTCGCTTGCGCCCCGTGGCAGTTCCCTCTTCTTACGGCTGACCTTCCAGCGCACCGGGGCTTCGAATTCGCCGCGGCAACTGGGGCAGACCAACTTAACCTTCCGAGTTTCTTCCTTTTCGGTATAAAAAGCCCGTTCGTCCATTACGCCTCGACCGCCTTCCCGTTCGTTTCCTTGATTGTAACAAATTCGAGGCCCAGGTCACGCCAGCGGGGCAGCCAATACTCGAGGGCTGCCAGTGTGCGGGTTCGGTCGGCATTGGGCCGAGCGTAATCTCCGTCGTGAAGGCAAAGGACATCGCCTGTGGAGGGCTGGCCTACAGCCTTATTTCTTGGAGAAAGAGTTCGCGCGTGGGTCGCGATGGGCTTCAGGCGGTCGATCAACCATCCCGTGGGTTTTGGGCGCCAGTCACCGGGAATCAAGGTCCACATGACCATGCGCATGCGCTGTTGCAGAACCAATGCGCCGAGCCATGGGCTGCGAAATCCAAAGGGCGGACGAAACCACCGCGGCTCCGCCCAGGTAGCTTGACCAATGGCCTCGCTACAACGGAGCAGCTCGCTGCGCGTTTCCTGCGGACCACAGAAAAAAAGATTGGGATGAGTTTCGGTATGATTGCCGAGTAGATGCCCTCGCGCGCCCATCTCTTTGACGAGCGCAGGAGATTCTCGAACATATTTGCCAACAACGAAAAATGTGGCTTTGGCCTGGTAGCGGTCGAGGAGAGCAAGGAGTTTGGGAGTGAGGGTGGGATTCGGACCATCGTCAAAGGTCAGAGCGAGCTTGCGGCCATGATCCGTTTGGTAAACCGTGTGGCCAAAGAGCTGGGAGCGAGGGTTCACAGCGCCGTAGGCAGTGAGCCCCGCTAGGCCAGCGGCAAACGCAGGGGCGGCAAGGAGCAGAGGATACATCGTCCGCTATTTTGCCACGAGCGGGGTCAAACCGCGCGATGGGAAGTGTTTCTTTCTGCGGCGGTGGAGTTACCGGGGAGCAGAGACGCGATTAGCGGATGCCGGGGGAGCGAGAGACAGATTTGCTGCCGATGGCGGCCTAGGTAGCGAAATTGTCGGAGCAGTTATATCACTGGTGCAGCGGGAGGAGCGTGAGAATCTGTGTTAGAGTGCAGCCGTTCGGGGGGGGTGGCGGAGGATTGATGAAATGTGACGTATGTAGTCAAACATACGAAGGCGAGCATCTCTGCACTGGCGCGCCAGTTGTGCTGGGAGCAACGCCGAGCGCGGCCCCGCAAGGATTTGCGCTGGGGCATTATCTTGGACTCGCATGGCGGATTGTGCGGTGGGATGACGCGTCGATCCGCGAGGCTATGGACGATCCGCGGGTCCTCCCTTATGGAGTACTGATCTGGTGCACAGCGAATGCCCTACCACTGTTCGCGGTTATAGGTCTTTTGAGTTTGCGCGGCATTCGGATTCTCCCCGGGCGGATTTTTGCCGTGATCGGAATGGGACTGGTGTATGCGGCGATCTATGGATTGGTTCACATGGGGATTTGCCATTTATTGGCAAAGTATTTTTGTTCGGGTGGAGGAAAGTTCATCCAGATTATCCGACCGCTGTTACTCGCCTCGATTGTGTACGTTTTGCTGGTCATTCCGCTTGCGGGGCCGGTGGTTGCGGCCATAGCATGGGTAGCGGTGATGATGATGGTGTTCCAGGAAGTCCACGGCATTGAACCCCTGACAGCGTTCCTCCTATCGGCAGGAGTGGGGGTGGCGCTCAAGCTGATTTCCTACTATTTTATCCACACACCATTTTGATATCGGGCCCGACCCGCTAGGCGTATCGATCGGGGTGGCGTGAGAGCGCTTACGGTCGTTGGTGGCGACGCCAGAGGAAAAAGCCAACGAGGCTGCCGACGAAGACGGTGGCAGCGAAGAACCAACGCCATTCGGGAATGCCTACCAGACCCATGATCACCATTCCAAGGACGAGGAAGAGAGCGACAGGGTGGCCGGTCCAAACACCCGCGCCATACTTGCCATAGGGGACAATTTCTTGAGGAGGGCGATCATCGTTCGCAGGAGCGACCACCCGATCCAAAGGGTGGCGACGGAACGAAGCATACGATTTCATGACGCTCATCTCCTTTCGAGGTCTAACCCAACCGACGGATGAGATTCCTCGAAAACTCGTCATCCGCCAGGCTTTTGGGCAAAGCTCGCAGGGTCGACCAGGTTGGCCAGGGGTCCCGCCGCTTTCTCTCGGCTAGGCATTGGAAGCCGCCGCGGGCTAGCCGGTTCCCGGGGAGCGGCCGTAACAGTTGATCTCACTTGATGAAATAGCCGACGGTGCGCCACTTGGTGTCTTTGTCGAGCATCAACGAAACTGTCTCGACGGAGTCGCTTTTGTTCTCGAAGTTGGTGGCGTATTGGACGACGACGTATTCGCCCTCAGGTGCGCCCGGCGGAGACTTTTTGTATTGCGCAGCCGTGAGTTTCCGAGAGACGACTTTACCGAATGGACCGCGCACCGCGGTTAATTGGTCAACCCACATCGACCGGCTGACCTTGGCTTTGAAGGCCGAAGAAGCTTGATCCCAACTGTCCGCGTATTTTCCAGAGTCGGTGAGGGCAAGCCAGGCTTCGGCGGATTTCTGGGCGAGCTCTTCGGGTTTTTGCTGGGCTTGGGTTGTGGCCGTTTGTGGCCAGAGAATCAGCGTCAGCAATACCGAGAGGAGCGGTGCTGTTATCTTCATGAGTCTCTCCTTGTGTTCCCGTATTTTCGATCCCAAATGAATCCTAAGCCTCCGGGCCAAAGCCCATCGCCTTGGTTTGTTCAAAGGTACGGCTGAAGACGCGCCCTCCCGCCATCGGTTTGGTCTGGCGAACCCGACACTTCCGTGGCCAAGGCCCAGCCCCCTCAACGGCGTTGGGCAGGGCGGAAGCTTCCATCTTCTAAGAAAACAACCAGGACCTTTCGAAACAGGAGCATGTGCCTGTCCTAGCCTAATGTCGTGGCCGCTCAGCCGACTTTTTCGGGGAGGCTGCGGCGAGTTTTCAGGTCCTCGAGCAGGCGCTCGACTTCGGTATCGCGATCGAGGCGATTGAGTTTTTCGGCGACGTCGTCGTTGATGAGCTCGATCTCGGCGGAGGCGCTGGCTTCCGTATGGTGAACGCGGTCCTTCAGGCGATCGAAGGAAGCGCTGTTGGAGTTATCGCCGAGAGCAATCTGCGCTTTGGCGGCTTTGTTGAGAGCAATGCTGCGGCGATGACGGGCGAGGAGGACTTCGCGTTTGGATTTGGCTTCATCGAGTTTCTGCTCGAGCTTGACGAGAGCGTTTTTCAAGGTGTCCACCTGGGCTTTCTGGTCGTTGACCTGTTCTTGGAAACTTTGGGTGAGACGTTGGGCGGTCTGGAAGCGGTCGAGAGCGGAGCGGGCAAGATCATCCTGGCCCTTGTCGACAGCGACTTCGGCTTTGCGCATCCAGTCCTTGCCGGCGTCTTCCTGTTCGCGAAATTTCTTCTCGAGAATGTGCTGATCGGCGATGGAGACGGCAACTTGCGTTTTGACCTGGAGATATTGATTTTCCATGTCGAGGATGACCTGCTTGATCATCTTTTCAGGATCCTCGGCGCGGTCGATCATGTCGTTCAGATTGGCACGGATTAAAGTGCTGACACGTTCTAAGAGTCCCATGATGATGCTCCTTTCTATTTCCCTAACGAGAATTTCTGATCCGCTGATGCTGTGATCACGGATCGTTTGAGATACTTCGGCTCGCAGAATGACAACGCGTTGCAGGCTGGCTCAGAGCCAGCCCGGGCAAGCACTAAAACGGCGAGAAGCACTGGCCGATCGCGTTGGCGATTTGAGCCCAGGCGATATTCATCAGAGCCAAGGCGGTGACGATGCCCAGGACCCAGAAGAACGCTCGCTTTCGCTGTACGGTGATAGCCATGACGATCTCCCCCATTTGGAGCGAAGCGCCGGAGCGGGCGGCGAACCCGCTCCGGCGGAAGTGGATTAGGACTTAACAGCGGGTGGCTCCAGAGGCTTTGGCGCTTTGTCGCCGATGAGGCGGACCTTGCCAAGGAGTTCAGACATTTGCATGCCGGAGAGGGCTTCGAACAGAGCCGGAACTTGCGCCGCAATCTTCGTGACGTCGCCGGTAAGCTTATAGGCGCCGGCAGCGTCGCCGTTGCCGGTAGAGACGATGGTGACCTTATCGACTTTGCTGAGCGGCTCACTGAGAGCGCGCACGACTTCCGGCAATCCGCTGATGAGCTTATCGAGGACGGCGGCCTGGTTGTACTCCTGAAAGGCTTCGGCCTTGACGTTCATCGCCCGGGCTTCGGCATCACCCTTTTTGAAGATGATTTCGGCTTCGGCTTCACCTTGAGCACGAATGGAGGAAGCGCGGCCTTCGGCTTCCGATATAAGCCGTTGCCGTTCGGCGTTGGCAAGCGTTTCGATGCGCTGGCGTTCGACTTCGGCCTGTTTCAGGACCGTGGCGATGAGTTCGCGTTCGCGGCGAACGATTTCGGCGTCCTGAACCTTGACCTGAGCTTCGCGCTCGACCTGCTGAATGCGAACCTGTTCGAGCATGACGGTCTGCTGCTGACGATTGGTTTCGATCTCGTAAGCCTTGTCGGCTTGCGCCTGGGCCTTCTTGCTAATCTCAAGGTAGTTGGCTTTCTTGACGTCGAGGTCGCGCGTGGCTTCGGCTTGCTTGGCCATAGAGGCAGTTTCCGCGGCGACACGTTCCTGGTCGGCTTGCGCCTTGGCGATGGCAGAGGCACGCGAAGCTTCGGCGCGCTTGATGGCGATGTCACGATCGGCTTCCGCGGTGGCGACTTCGGCATCGCGCTTGATGCGGGCGATGTCCGGCCGGCCCATGTTAGTGATGTACTCGTTTTTGTCGCGCACTTCCTTCAAGGTGAAGCTGACGACTTCGAGGCCCATCTTGCTCATGTCGTCGGCGCAAGTGGAGCGCATGCGGTCACCCACCATCTCGGGCTCCTTGACGATCTGCTCCACAGTGAGCTGCCCGATGATGCCGCGGAGGTGGCCTTCCATGACCAGACGGATGAGGCCATCGCGCTCGGCAGGTGTTTTGGTAAGGAACTGTTCGGCGGAAGTGAGAATGGATTCCTTGTCATTCTTCACCTTGATTTGCGCCACGGCTTCAACGGTGACCGCGACGCCTTGCTTGGTGTAAAGATTCTGCTGTGGAGCGACGTCGAAAGACATCAACTCCAGCGACAGATCCTTACACGTCTGCACCATGGGAAAGATGATCGTGCCCCTGCCGGTGTAGACATTCGTGCCGCCGAGGCCGTAGACGATCAGCGCTTCGTGCGGTCCTGCTTTGCGATACATCCTGGCGATCACGGTCATAAGCATCAGTAGGACGACGACCGCGATTCCTGCGATTACCACCACATTCATGGGCAACCCGAACATAACGACCTCCCCTTTTCGAACCGCTGCGAACGCTCGACCTGTACTTCGGTTCAGAAACTCACTACTTGACGAACTCTTCCCAGCGCTTTACGTAGGCGATGCCCTTCTCGTAGCGCTCAACCACGACCTCCGCGCCCTTTTCGATCGCCTTTCCATCCTCCGTGCGCGCACCGGAACAGCGCCGGCCGCCTCCCAGTGGAAAGATGATTTCCCCCGTGCCGTTTTCACGGATGGTCATGCTGACAGTGCCCAGAGCGCCGACGATGCGTCGGTCGGACTCGCGCAATGGCTCATCGGACGGCCCGACGAGTTTGAGTAAGAACCGCAAAACAATCCAACCAGCGGCGAGCCCCGCCAACGTGGCGATCCCCACGACGAAGAACGTTTCCACATGCGAGTACTTGGTCATGAGATAGCCAACTCCGCCGAACCAGGCGAGAAAAGCCAGCACGGTGGAAGCGTTAAACCAGGAAATGTGGGGGCCGCCGGCGTGACTGGCTCCGTGGCCGTGCGGCGCATGGAAATGAAAATGCAGCTTAAAGGGCAGATGCAAGTGGATGGCACCGGCCAGAAACGAGAAAACGCTGAGCGCGGCACCAACCAGGAAGCAGAACAAGTAAACGTCGGACCAGGACATGCTTCACCTCGCGGAGCGACACCCCGTCGCTCGGCCGATCGCAGGGACAGCGAGAAGAGAGAGAGTTAGTTGTGTGATGCTGGCGGAGGATGACCTGAACCCACCAGCGATTTCGGTTGGAGAACTTCGCTGAGCCGCTCGGCCAAGCCGGGCGTGCGAAGAATTTCACCGAGGAGCAGGATCGCGCCGCGGGAATCGTTCACCTGCGCGACGTTGCGCAGGGCACGGGCAAGTTCGGCGTCACCCGTAAATTGGTCGGCACCGGCATACAGCCAGGAATCGATGGTGGCATCAGCCATGCGAAGTTCCGATTGCAGTTCGCGGGAATAACCCGGAGGATCATCGACCAGGAATCCCGGATAGACGCGGAAAAAACGGGCCAGCAAATCGCGCGACGTGTTGGTCATGTGCGGGCGCGCGCCGCTTTCGATCTGCGAAAGGTAGGCCTGGCTCAGGCCGCGGCCTAGTTCCTTTTTCATCGCCGTCACCACCTCGGATTGCGTGAGGGGGCGGCCCAGTCCCCGGAGCGAGCCCTCGATGGAGCGGAGGGAGCGAAGTTTGTCGCCGAGAGTCATGGGAAGAGGCCTTTCTTGATTATTGCGATATGCAAACTGTATATAGCGATATGTAATTTGTCAAGCGAAATCGGAAATAACCGTAATCTGCTTAAATTCATATAGATATATAGGGTTCAGTGGAATCCTGCGCGAATTTGCAGGAGTTTCTTACTCGGGCTTGCGAAGGGACTGGAGATCGATGCCGAGTTGCTGGCACTTTTTGTAGAGGTGGCTGCGCTCGAGGCCGAGCTCGCGGGCCACGTTGGTCATATGGAAATTGTGACGGCGGATTTCGGCGAGGAGAACTTCGCGCTCGAAGGCCTCGGTGCGCTGCTCGAGAGTGCCCGGCCCCGACGCGGCATGGGGAGAAGCAGAGAAGCCAGCCGAGAGTTCGCCAGTCGGTAGGACGAGACGGACCTCGTCGTCGCTCACCGTATCTTCCGTGGAGAGGAGGACGAGACGCTCGACGATGTTGCGGAGTTCGCGGACATTACCGGGCCAGGAATAGCGGCGAAGTTCGGCGAGGGCCGCGTCAGAGAACGATTTTTCTTTCCAGCCGTTTTGCTTGGCGACCTGTCGAGCAAAGTGAGAAACGAGCCCGGGAAAATCTTCGTTGCGCTCGCGCAGGGGAGGAAGAGTCAGAGGGAATACGTAAATGCGATGGAAGAGATCGGCGCGGAATTCGTTTTTCTTGACGAGATCTTCGAGATTGCGATGCGTGGCCACGATGACTCTGACGTTGACCTTTTTGGGCTTGTCGCCGCCGACACGCTCGACTTCGCCTTCTTCCAGGACACGGAGGAGTTTGGCCTGCATGGCCAGGGGCATATCGCCAATTTCGTCGAGGAAAAGAGTGCCTCCATCGGCTTGTTCGAATTTGCCCGTGTGGCGCGCGGCCGCGCCCGTAAAGGCTCCCTTTTCATGGCCAAAGAGTTCAGATTCGATGAGCTCGGCGGGCACTGCGGCGCAATTAAGGGTGATAAAGGCATTTTCGTGGCGCGGGGATTTTTCGTGGATGGCGCGGGCAACGAGTTCTTTTCCCGTGCCGGTTTCGCCGAGGATACAGATGCGGGTTTCACTGGCGGCAACGCGGTCGATGTGGGTGAGAAGCTTGGTCATGGCGGGGCCGGAGCCGACGAGTTCGTGTTTGCCGAGACGGTAGCGGAGTTCGCGATTTTCGTCTTGGAGACGAGAGAGCTTGAGGGCGTTTTCGACCGTGAGAAGGAGTTTGTCGGTAGTGAGCGGCTTTTCGAGGAAATCGAGCGCGCCGAGCCGAGTCGCTTTGACGGCCATTTCGATATTGGCCTGGCCGGAAATGAGAACGATGGGAGTTTGCAGGCCGGATTTTTTCAGTTCCTCGAGAAGTTCCATGCCGGTTTTGCCGGGCATGACGACGTCGGAAAGAATGAGGTCGAAGCGTTGGGTTTGTAGGAGTTCCCCGGCACGGTTGGCGTTATCGCAGACCGTGGCTTCGTGGCCGGCAAGCCGGAAGGCGCGGGCGAGCGAAGCCAAGGTGCTGGGATCGTCGTCGATGAGGAGGAGATGAGCTTTGCGTGGCACGTGGATCCTTTTTTCTAGGCCCTGCGGACATGGGGCGCAGCAGTGCTGCACCCGTACGAGCATCCTAAATTCTAATCGGTGGGGGTGGGGGCGCGCTCGGATTCGATGACCGTGGAGGCAGCATCTGCTTTCGGCCTGGCCACAACATTCTGTTGATGCTTGGGAAGGTCGATGCGCAAGGTGGCACCGCGTCCCTCATCGCTCGAAACAGAGATCGTGCCGTGGTGGTCGCTGACAATGGACTGTACGATGGCCAAGCCGAGGCCGGTGCCCTGATGCTTCGTCGTGTAGTAAGGAGTGAACAAGCGCGAGCACTCTTCCGGAGTGAGGCCTTTGCCGGTGTCGGCGACCTCGATGCGAACCGTGTCTTCCCCGTCGGTAGTGCGCAGAGTGAGCGCCCCGCCGGCGGGCATGGCGTCCAACGCGTTGAGAACCAGATTCTGGAAGGCGCGGTGAAGGAGATCGGGATCGGCATCGATCTCTGGTAGCGACTCGGCGAGAAAATACTCGGTGGTGATGGAGGGCTTGCCCACGGCGGTGAATTGCGGTTCGAAGAGGCGGACTACGTTGCGTAGTGTTTCGTTCACGTTGACGCGATTGAATTGTGGCGCGGGCATTTTGGAGAAATCGCTGAAGCGGCCAACGATGCTGTTGAGATTGGCGAGTTCCGCTTTCAGTGTGGCCGTACCTTCGGCGAAAACTTCCTGAAACTGAGCGGGGCCGAGTTGACGGGCGCGCTGCAGATTTTCAACGGTGATCTGCAGGGGAAAAAGTGGATTGCGCAACTCGTGAGCGAGGCGGCGGGCAAGTTCGCGCCAGGCGGCAACACGCTCGGTCTGCACGAGTTTTTCCTTTTGCGCCGCGAGAGTGCGGGTCATGTGGTTGAAGGCTTCGGCTAGCTGACCGACTTCATCCTTCCCCTGAACGTCGATGTGTGTGTCCCACCGGCCGGAGGCGACATCGCGCGCGCCATTGGCGAGTTCTTCGACGGGACGGGTGATGCGCTTTGATACCCACCAGGCAAGGAGCAAGCCGATGGCAATGGCAGCGAGGGCCACAAGCGCGGCGGTTCTGAAGATCTGGCGCTGGAGAAGAACCAAGTCCTTGCCGGAACTGCCAAGAAGCAGAACTCCGAGCAATTCGCCGCTACGCCCAGCCAACGGGATAGCGTGGAAGGTCTCTGCGCTGGCGGGATCGTTGGTCCATTGAATGGTTTTGACAACGGTGTTCTGTTGTGGCTGTTTCTGCACCTGCTCGATGAGGGGTTGGAACTGGTCGGCCTGGGGTACGGGGCCGGAAGCATCGGTAAGTGAAGTCGCAACAAAGGTGTTGTCCAGATTGCGGTAGAGCAGTGCGCGCGTACCGGAGGGAAGCACCAACGAAGCCAGGAAGTTTTCGTCGAGGCGGCGGCCGCCGATGATGTAGGTGTTCTTGTCGGCCACACTGTAGGTACGCACGGCGGTTAGCGAAAGCGCCACGCCGTCGGGCAGTTCTTCGCGTTTAAGAAAGGCTTTGCTGCCATCCCAATTTTTTGTGGCCGTCGCCCAGTCGTTCTTGTAACCGACTCTGGCCTGATATTGCGCGGAAGAGATTAGAACACCTTCCGAGTTTACGAACTCCACGAAATCCAGGTTGTAGCTTTGGGCTGCGCCATTGGCGTCGTGCAAGAAAATGGAGGTGTCGCTGTTGGGTCTGGCCAAGTCGATGGCCATGTGGATGGTGGGTTCGGATTGGGTGATGCTCTCGACTTGCTGAACGACCATCTCTCCGCGCTGGGCAATCTCTTTTCTGAATTGGGCTACGAGAGTTTCCGCGCGCTGCGCATCCTGTTCTTCGAAAGCGCGTTGCGTGTAGTGTGTGACACCGTAGGCGACCAACGAGACCGAGGCCAGGACGGTGACGAGG
>Ga0181523_10000756_pt1 | contig 36186 bp, 22 predicted proteins | sample PEATcosm2014_Bin_43_FD_119752 | JGI IMG/M metagenome (GOLD analysis project Ga0181523, IMG submission 119752) | Peatland microbial communities from MTU Mesocosm Facility, Houghton, MI, USA - PEATcosm2014_Bin05_30_metaG | ecosystem: Environmental > Terrestrial > Soil > Wetlands > Peat | place... | reverse complement strand
GACAAACCTTTTTTATCGCATCCCCGGGCAGCTTCAGGCGGCGCGATACGTCACCATGAACCAAATGAGCATCGCGCCAACGACCGACACGAACGGACTTGCCGACATGATAACCGCGGCGGCTGGGGGCAGCCTGAACTATAATATCCAGGTTGATACCGCCGGAAGCTATCCTTTGAACTTTCGCGTTTCTGGCGCCACCGGTCTGATCAGCATATATGAAGGCTCCACGCTGCTGGGGACAGCCAATATTCCGACAGCCAGTTGGTCCACGGTTTCGACCACCGTTACCTTGCCGGCCGGCACGCAAACACTCGAGGTGGTCCTTTCCGCCAACGGTCAACATTTCAACTGGATGCAATTCCAGCCGGTCAATGGCCCGGTGTCCGTTCCGACCGGTGTGAGCGCGACGGCGGGCAACGCCCAAGTGATTTTGAGTTGGTCTCCTGCCGCTGGCGCAACCAGTTATAATGTACAAAGCTCGACGACCGAAGGCGGGCCTTACACCAGCATGGCAACTCCGACGACAACCAGCTACACGAACACGGGCCTGACCAATGGCACGACCTACTACTATGTGGTCTCGGCGACAGGTGGGATTAATGTCAGTTCAAATTCCATCGAAGTCAGCGCCACACCGGTGGCGTCCCATGCAGATCTGGCGTGGAACCAACCGGTCACGGTAAGTTCGTGGCAAGATGGCAGTGGTATCTATTATTGTCCCGGAAGCTATGCGGTGGACAGCAATACCGCGACTCGCTGGGCTACCGGTGCCTGGAGCGATCCGGGATGGATTTATGTGGATTTGGGGGCGACCTACAATATCAATGAGGTTTGGCTCGACTGGGAAGCGGCTTACGCGACGAGTTTTCAAATTCAGGTTTCCTCCAATGCCGTGAATTGGACCGCAATTTACAGCACAACCACGGGCACTGGCGGAATTCAGGATTTGACCGGGTTGTCTGGAACGGGCCGCTATGTTCAAATGTATGGGACAAAGCGTGGGACGAGTTATGGCTATTCCCTTTGGGAATTTCAAGTGTATGGGAGTCCTGTGCCAACCAATCAGCCACCCGTGCTGGCGGCGATTCCCAACCAATCCATTCTGGCAGGCAGGACGCTGCTGGTCACCAATTTAGCCAGCGATCCCAATATTCCGCCACTGCCCTTGACCTTCAGTTTGCTCAATCCGCCAACTGGCGCCTCCATCGACTCAAACAGCGGTTTGTTCACCTGGCGACCGACCATCGCGCAATCGCCTTCAACGCAAACTGTTTCCGTGGTGGCCTCTGACAATGAGGTGCCGCCCCTGACGGCCACTCAAAGTTTCACGGTAACGGTGGGCCAGCCGGCCACCCCCACCCTCAATGCGGCGTCAATTACCAACGGCCAATTAGGGTTTTGGATCAACGGCGATACCGGGCCGGACTACACGATTCAGACTTCCTCCAACCTGACTTCCTGGGTTTCAGTATTCACGAGTAATTCGCCGGCATTGCCTTACTTTTGGGTGGATACCAACTCAGTGTCGTCTCCATTTCTCTTTTACCGTGTCTTATTGGGCCCTTGACCCGCTGATCGCTTGATTACGCCAAGAAATCATTGAGGAAATTGTAAGCCGGAAAACGTGAAGGCCGGGAGTTAAACGACACAATTTATCCGCGAAGACACAATACTCGCTATGGTCCGGAATACCGGCATTCGTTCAAGCCGGATTCAGTCTTCGTTGGCTCGGCGCCGACCCGGAACGGCGCGCAGCATTCGATTCAGCCGCACACGCGGCGGTAGAGCGCCTCGTAACGCGGCACGATGACCTCGGCGGAAAACCGTTCACGCGCCCGGCGCTGCGCGGCCTCCCCCATCGCTATCCGGCGCGTCGGCTCCTGAATCAAACATTCAATCGCCCGCGCCAGGACGTCAGGATCGTCAGATGGCACCAAAAGCCCGCTCACGTTGTCTTCCACCACTTCTGGAATCCCGCCCGCGCGCCGGGCGACGCTTGGCCGGCCAAAATACATCGCCTCAAGTATGCTCAGACAAAAGCTCTCCGTTTCGGACGTAAACAGTCCAAGGTCGGCAGCCTGCAGGTAATCTTCGATTTCATTCACGTTCTCGCGCACCATCACACGATCCATCAGGCCCAGCCGTTGCACGTCCTTGACGAACGGCGCGAAACTTCCACCCGCCAGAATCACAAGTTTGAAGGCGTCGCACGGACGGACGCGGGCGACGGTTTCGAGCAGAAGATCAATACGCTTCAGCGGGCGAAGATTCGAGGAGTGGAGAATCATCACCTCGTTGTCCGCCACGCCAAGCTCCCGGCGCACTTCCTCGCGTGAACGGCGCGGTTGCCGCGGCGCGAAAAAATTGTGAATGACCTCCAACGGTCCATTGAATCCCAGCACCCGCCGTGTCTCCCGTTCCAGAAAAGCCGAAACCACCGTGACCGCATCCGAACAGGTGAGCGCATGGTGAATAGCCGGTCCATAACCCGGATCGTCGCCGAGCAGTGTGGTGTCGGTGCCGTGCATCGTCGTGACCACGCGCGGCTGCTGTCCAGGCGGAAGCATCGAACGCGCGAGAATTGCCGCCGTCGCGTGCGGCACGGCATAGTGGACGTGAAGAACATCCAGTCCGAAGTCACGGCTCACTTCGGCCATTCGGACCGAAAGCGGCAACGTGTAGTCCGGATACTTGAACAATTGATATTCGTTGATGACCACCGGATGGAAATGCAGTCGCGGCGTATTTTCCGGCAGCCGGAACGGGCGTTCGTAACTGAGGAAATGAATCTCATGACCGCGTCGCGCCAATTCCTCGCCCAGGCAGGTGGCGAGAATGCCGCTCCCGCCCACCGAAGGATAACAGGCAATCCCGATTTTCATATTCCATCGTCCTCGTTCCTTGGCGCGGCGGAGTGCAACGGAGACGGCTCGCCCCTCGTCCTCGTCCTCGATTTCGTCCTTTCGATTACGATAACGAGGGCGACGACGAGGACGAATTTTGATCTCGGGCTTTGAATTGCCGTGTTCATTCGTGGTTCAAACTAAAATCGCCTTGTCCCGTGACTCGCCAGCGCCAGCGAATCGAGCACGAACGGATCATTCGGAAACAAAGCTATGGCATGGCCTACACCCGCGCGCAGCCCGCGCAAACGCGCCCGCGTGAGTTGCAACTCAACGTAATTGCGCGCGGCGGCCTGCGAAGCATGCGCTTCCATCGCAAAAGTCCAAGCCTTGAGAATTCCCGGAGCCGAGACATCAATCAGTACCGGAGTAATGTTGGCCGGCTCGGCTTCGACCGTTATCGCGTAATAAAACAGTCGCTCAATCGCATGGGGCGGCGACTTGCGTAGTTCCTTGACGCCGCCGTAACGGGCGAGCCGGCAGGCATCACGCACGAGTTGTCCCAGCCGTGGATGATCAGGATGCTGATTTTCAACCAGGCTCGGCGCGAGCACGACACCCGGCCGCACACGGCGGATGATGCTCGCCAGCTTGATTGCGTGAGTGGCGCGTACTTCAAGGTGTGCATCACCGTCCAGTTCGACAAACTCAACCGTTGCCCCGAGAAGCGCGGCGGATTTTTTTGCCTCGGCAACGCGTTGTCCCGGCGTGCCGTGGGATGCAGCTTCGCCGTGCGAGCAAATGACAAAGTGTGCCTTACGGCCGGCGCGGGTTTCTTTGGCAATGACGCCACCGCACCCGAATTCGATATCGTCGGGATGCGCGCCGAAGGCCAGCAACGGTGTGGCTTCAGGATGGGATTTCGGTGTAGGCTTCATCGGAACGCTCAATCGTTTCACGATTCACAAAGGTGATTTCCGGCGCTTCTTCCGGACGAAGATAGGCCCTTTCACCGGCTCCGGCAATGTAATGCGTGCAATGCACAACCGACTGCATCCAACGCAGCCGGGTATCGCGCGCTGGACTGATCTGTTCCTTGTTAAAAACAATTGCGGGTATCTTCACGTAGGAATCGCCGCCCTCGTGCAGTTTCAATGTGCCACCGCTGGAACGGGCGCGGACGATTTCACCTTCAAACGGAACATCCACGAAAAATTCCGGAATGTCACAGGCCGCGCGCCGGATGGCCGGGTCGCTGGAACGCACCACCCGGATGCCATCAAGCAAATTCATGGCGCGATACATCTCAAGGCAGAAATCGGCGACGTTGGAGGCGGACGCGTCTTTGAAAATCCCGATCAATCGGCGCTCAACGTAATTGGGCAACTGGAGCAGCGTGCTCCCCTGCCACTCGGCGGGGATGCGTTTGAGGTATTGCGGCGAAAATTTCCGTTGGAGCCGGTTTTCAAAGGCAAAGTTGAGCTGGGCCGGTTCATTGGTCTTGCGATGACGCAGGATGGTCCTGGTTTCGCGCGGGTCGTGGTCGCTGTCGTGGTAGAAGAAAACGATTTCGCCGCCCAACTCCGCCTGCAGCCGCCGGGCCGTCTGGATTTTGGCAAACAGGAAACGCCGCGGGAAGAACCCGCACGGTTGCTGGCCGAAGCAAATGACAAGGGCAGCGCTCATCGTGTTTTCGCAGCGCAGACGATAGGAAACCAACGCTGCGCCCGTCAACGAATACACGAACAGCCTCACCCTCTCCGCCAACGGAGTTGGGGGAGAGGGCTGCCCGTCCTCCGTAGCAGCACTGCGGAGGGTGGAGGGTGAGGTGGTGTGTTATATCCAAAATTGAAATGAGTCTCGTGGACGACCAGTGGCAATACGGCTTGCCAAAAGCCAATTTTACCCGATAATTAAACCATGAGCGCGCAGGAAATGTTGATTGAAGAAATCAAGCGCCAGCCCGAAACGGTGGTGCGTGAAATCCTGCATTATTTGAAATTCCTGGAACGCCAGCGCGAGATGGAAACGCCGATGGACAGCCTCGTCGCGGACACTTGGGAAAAACTTGGGCCGGCGCCGGAAGTGGATTATGCCCAGCTTTAGCCGCGGCGACGTGGTCGTGGTGGATTTGGGCATGGCGGCCAAGGCGCGTCCTTGCGTGGTGGTTTCCATTGGCCAACCCGACCGTCAGCGCAATATGTCCGTGGTCGTGCCCATGACGACGGAAATTCGCGGCGGCGAATGTGAAATCCGCTTTCCAAAACCAGCCTGGCTCCGACAGGAATCCGTCGTGAACGTGCTGGGCATCGCCGGCGTGGACAACGCGAAGATCGAGCGGCGCATTTCTGCATTTCCCGCTGATAAAATGTTGGAGATTGAATCCGTGTTAAAACGATTGCTGGGCTTGTGAGCGGCAACGGGCGGACTTGTCGCGCCGTAGTCCCGTTTTGTGGGACGAAGGCGGACGGGGCGCACCCGCAAACGGGACGTGTAGTGTCGGCGCTGTGCGCCGATGCGTTCGAGCCACCCGCCTTCGCCCGGCTCCGGCGCGGTAAGCAGGCTCGACGCTACATCCGCATTCCGAATTCCGCACGGGCAACGGACGCTCTTCCTGAATTCATTTTGGGATGGACGATTGGGGCAATTGGCGTTTGAATTGTTGAGCGGCTGGAATTTTCCTTCCGCTGGCCTTTGAATCGTTACATTTCAAATTTGGACACTTATGACGCAAATTGTCGGCATCGTCTGCAAGGAATCAATCATTGTTGCCAGTGAAAGCCAATACACAATTGGCAATTGGAAGCAATCAGAGCAGCAAAAAATGGACGAGGTTACATTCAAAGATGAGAATCAGGCTTCGATTGCCTTTGCTGGAAGTGTTAGCTCGGCGCTGCGCGTAATTCACTTGATGAAGGAAAATTCCAAAGAAAGAATTTTGGACAACAAGCTGGCCGTTGTGACTGTTGCGCAAGAAGCGATTGCGAAATACAGGCGCGAAGTGCTCGCTTTTTACAACCAGAAACCAGACCTGTCGCCAGATGAACAGGATAAAATTTTTAAGCGAGATGACCGATTTTTCAAACTTGTGATTGCTCATTATCACGGAGACAAACCTACACCATATCTATACACAATTGATGTCTGTTCTGGGGAATACAGGCGATTCAAAGACTATACGGTGATAGGTAGCGCATCACCTTTAGCCACTGCCATGTTGAGCCAGTTTCCTTGCAACGAAATGAAGTCGGGCGAGGCATGGGCGCTGGCGATTGACGCCTTGGAGCGAATTAAAGAGACAGATCTTTATTGTGGAGGCCAAGTTAGGGTTGCAGAGCTTAATCCAAAAGGTTTCGACAGATTCAAGAATGTGAGGGTTAGCTTCCTGCCGCCAGAACACACTGATCGAATTGTCGAAAAATTAAGAGCGTTGCGAGCCGAAAACGCACAATGGTATAGGAACAAGTTCGCTGAATTGATGAAGCAGATTCAGCAAGAGGATTACGAGCAGATTAAGAAACAGATAGAAGCCGAGTTTGGCACCGGCACATTTGGAATCAAAACAGATCAATGAAAAAGCCTAAAATCCAAGCAGTAAACAAAGTCGGCCTGTTGGTGTTTGTGTTTTTACTTTTGGTGATGGGCGCTGCTACCGCACACCAGCCAGTTCCTCCAAGTGGCACAAATGGGCTCGCTTCTGACAATGCCAAACTTCCTGTCGTCATCGTGACGAACTTGGACGGTTCGGTCATAAAGGCAAGTGCTGACGTGAAAACGATGGTGCAGCTTTCTGTGGAGGAAGTTGCCGCCATAACAAATGCCGCTGCTGCTACCACCACCAACAAATTTTCTTTGGAAACCAAGGCGCTGGCGGAAAAAGGGGATGCAACCGAACAGGTGTTGCTCGGTTATAGATACTTCACAGGACTCGGCGCAGCCAAAGATTATACCGAAGCAGCCAAGTGGTTTCGCAAGGCTGCTGACCAAGGAAATGCTGATGGAGAGAACAATCTCGGCGCGTGTTATGCGAATGGTTTCGGCGTGCCACAAGACAAAACAGAAGCGGACAAATGGTATCATAGCGCAGTTGCTCAAGGTCTCAAAGAGAGCAAGCTCAAGACTCTGGCAGAGCAAGGCGATGCTGACGCTCAACTTGATTTCGGAATGACCTGTCTTTTCATAGCTACTACACCAAAGGATTATGATGAAGCGATTGAGTGGATTCGTAAGGCGGCAGAGCAAGGTAATGCCGATGCGCAACATGAGCTAGGCGTGATATATGAAATTGCCCAAGGTGTGCCGCAAGATTTCACTGAAGCGGCCAAATGGTTTCGCAAGGCTGCCGAGCAAGGTAATGCCGATGCAGAATCCAATCTCGGCTTTCTATATAGCCTCGGCAGAGGTGTGCCGCAGGATTATGTCGAGGCTTACAAGTGGTGGAATCTCGCTGCCGCGCAAGGAGAAACCAACGCTATTAGCAATCGAGCTAGCATCGCTGGTTCTATGACTCCCGACCAAATCGCCGAAGCGCAGCAATTGGCCCGTGAGTTTAAGCCGCGCAAGGAATCAGGTTCTGCCAATTCCATTTCATCCGATAGCCCGACGGCCAGCGGCTCAGGCTTTTTCATCACGGACGATGGTTATTTGATTACGAACAATCATGTGGTCAAGGATGCGACGAAAGTTCGTTTGCTCACGAGCGCAGGTTTAATTGACGCCAAGGTGGTTCAGGTGGATGCGGCCAATGATCTGGCTTTGTTGAAAGCGGACGGGCGGTTTGCACCGCTGCCCATTGCCGCAAGTCGCACGGTGAATCTGGGCGGCACGGTGGCGACGGTCGGTTTTCCCGACATCGGTTTGCAGGGGTTCGCGCCCAGAAAAGTGACAGGTGACGGGTGACGGGTGACATGATTTCCCGTCACTTGTCACTCGTCACGCGTCACATTCCCCCGCGTCGGCGGCTCTGGCGGCGAGTCGCGACAAGTCGGGAGAGAATGTGAATTACGCGGTCAAGAGTCCCGACGTGTCGGGATTGAGCTTCCTCGAATCGGTGCCAGCAGTTTCCGCCAAGCTGAAAGCGCCAAACATGAAAGATGAAAAATTTGAGGACGTGGTGAAGTCGGCGCAGAGTGCGGCGGTTCTCGTTCTCGTGTATTGAGGTTCGGAGTTCCGCGTTTACGCGGTTCCGTCGTCCGAACCGCCTGAAGGCGGAACTCCAAACTGGCGGCGGTGCTGGTGCTGATTTATTGAGGTAGGGCGGGCAATCCTCTGCCCGCCGTTTGTCCGACCGCAAAACGCGGCGCGCACGGAGTGACGCGCCCTACTCTTCGTGTACTTCGTGTGTGTTTCGTGGTTTATCTCAAGTCTTCGCGGAGCGCGTATTCGAGCCAAGTACAACCTGCAAAACCGCGCTGAACAGCACGCAGGCGGCGCACCCGATAAGGTTGTACCAGAGGTAGCTGATGTTAAGACGAAAATAGAGGACGATGACCAATACCTGCGTCGCCAGCGCCCCCCAGAAAACCGCGGTGCCGCCGATGCGCCGCAGGAAAAACCCGACCACAAACAGGCCCAGCATCACTGGATAGAAAATGGAGCCGATGATGTTGACGGCTTGAATCAGGTTCTCCGCCAACGTGGCTGAGAGGGCGAAACTGATGGAGACCAGGCCCCAGAAAACCGTGAACCATTTCGAGGCGGCGAGGTAATGGGCATCGCTCGCCTGCCGCCTGATCACATGCCGGTAAAAATCCACGGTCGTTGCCGAGCCGAGCGCGTTGAGCTCGGCGGCCTTGGCCGAGAGCGCCGCGGCGAAAAATGTCGCGACGAGCAGGCCGATGAGCCCATGCGGCAGGTAATCCAGGATGAAAGTGATGAACACGTAATCGGTGTCTTTCTTTTTTCCGGTGGGATCAATGGCCGTTTCCGCTTGCGCCCGGACAGCTTCTACCCGCTCATGGGCCGCCGTTACGGCCGCGCGGGCGGCGGCTTCCGCGGTGGTATCCCCGGCGCGCCTCGCGTTCAGCCACGCTTTCAATTGCAGCCGTTCCCCGTCATGCGCGGCGGCAAAGTCCGTTTCGATGGCCTGCAACCGGCCGGCGTCACCGTGCTCCGCCTGATGTTTCCATTCGACCTCGTTGAAATAGACCGGTGGTTTCTCGAATTGATAGAACAGAAACAGCAGCACGCCGAGTGACAGGATGAAGAACTGCATCGGGATTTTGAACACGGCGTTGAACATCAGGCCGAGGCGGCTCTCCCGCAGCGACGCGCCGGAGATGTAGCGTTGCACCTGGGACTGGTCGGTGCCGAAATACGCGAGCATCAGAAAGGTGGCGCCCAGCACGCCCGACCACAACGTGTAACGCTCACGGGGATCGGTTGAAAAACTCACCGCTTGCAGTTTATGCATGCCGCCGGCCAGAGTCAGAGCGTCGGTCAAGCCGAGTTCGGAGGGCAATTTGTTCACGAGAATGACGCCGGCGGCAATCATTCCCGCGAAGATGACGCCAATCTGGTATTTCTGGGTGACATTCACGGCATCGCTTCCGCCGGAAACGGTATAGGCAATCACCACCAGTCCGCTGCAAATAATCGTAGCATCGAGCGGCCAGCCGAAGACGGTGGAGAGGACGATGGCCGGGGCATAAATGGTGATGCCCGCGCCAAGCCCGCGTTGCAGGAGAAAAATCGCGGCGCCCAGGAGACGGGCCTTGGTGTCGAAACGCTGGCCGAGATATTCGTAGGCGGTGATGACATTGAGCCGCCGGTAAATCGGCAGGAACACCGCGGCGATGATGATCAACGCGATCGGCATGCCGAAATAAATCTGGATGAAGCCCAGGCCGCTGGCGAACCCCTGGCCCGGCGTCGAAAGGAACGTGACGGCGCTGGCCTGGGTGGCCATGACCGAGAGACCCACCACGAACCAGCGCGAGTTGCCGCTGCCTTTGAGGTAGCTGTCGAGGTTGTGCCGACCGCGCGTGCGCCACATTCCATAAAGCGCGATGCCCAGCATCGTGCCCAGCAGAACCACGTAGTCGAGTGCGTTCACGAAAACATCCTCGACAGCGCAATCAGCAGCCCGACCCAAAGAGCAAAGACCGCGAGGACAAACACATAAACCGCGCACCAGGAACGCAAGAAGGGCAAACCGGTTTCGCGATCGTCTGAATCCGCAGGTCCGGGCGTTATACCCGATAAACCGGCGGTTTTGTCATCAGGTACTTTCATTTCCCCAGCGAAACCAGATTGGCAAAGAGGCGATACGCGCCCGGCACACCGGCGGGAAGTTCACGGAAAAACACCAGCCCGGTATAGACAAAATAGCCCTTGCCGTACTGGGCGACGAGCAGTCCGCCTTTGAGCGGCGCTTCACCGGGATCGCTGCAGGCGAGAATCGGCGTGAAATGCTCATCCCACTGGTCGGGATAATAAATCCCGCGCTCTTGAATCCAACCGTCGAAATCGGCGCTGGTGATTTTGTTCGGCGTGTTCAGAGCCGGATGGTCCGGTGCGAGGAACGTCACCGGCGCGGTCTTGTCGGTCACGCGATCGCTCGAAAGATGCAGGCTGTAGGGCGCGAACTGGTCGGTTTTCAGGTCGCGGCCCGGACGGTTGTATTGCTCGATGACATTGCCGCCGGCTTCGACGTAGGCGAACAGCGCCGGCAATTGTGAAACGAGATCCGTGCGAACGTTGAAGGCGCGAACACCGACCACTACGGCGTCAAATGCCTTCAATTTCTCCGGCGTGAGGTCAGCGCCGGTGAGCGTGGTGACCTGGTAACCCATGTCTCCAAGACTTTGGGCCACGCTGTCGCCGGCGCCGGGAATGTAGCCAACGTTGTGGCCATGGATGGCCAGGTTGAGACAAACGGCCTTGAGACGGGCGGGCGGCTGGAGCAAAAGCAGCGGGATGTGCAGGTAATTGATCACCACGCGTTCGTTGTCGTAACGCTTGCCGCCGACCTCCGCCAAGGCGGTAATCCCTGCGCTCGCCGGTTGCGACGGCGCCGTAGCCATGAATGTAAACTCTGCTCGATCCCCGGCGATCCTCAGACGGAACGATTGCGTCGCAGGGGTGACCTTCCAGCCCGCCGGCGCGTCCAGGCGCAGAGAGCCTGCCGTGTCGGACCGGGTGGCAGTAACCTCCACCTCCACCGGGCGCGTGGCTCCCGGCGCGAACAACTCGACGTCTGAAGCCGGTTTGAGTGAAACCGGCGAAATCACATCCAAGTGGCGGGTTTCACCTTTTACCCGCTCGGCCCGTGAAATAAGCCGCGCCGCGTTCGTTGGCGATTCCGAAAACTCTATTTCACGGGCCGAGGCCGTGACCTGGACCGGTTGGTCCGGAACGGTCAAGGTCTGGCCGTCCACTTCAAATACCTGCTCAATCGGGAAGACCGGAGGATTTTCGGGCCGACCGATGAGATTTGAATCGGCCACGCGGAACATGCCCGCATCATGCTGTTCGCGCAGCCAGTAAGGTTGGGTCAGCGGTGTGTTGGCAGGCAGTAGCTCCGCCGAATCCCACGAATCCGGTCGGTTGGGACGCAATTTCACCGTGTTGGTGATTCCACTTGAGATGTCCGGATAACGCACACCCAGCCAGAGGACCGGAATGCCGGACCGCACGATCGCGGTATGACGCATCTTCAAGGTTTCACCGGGCACGACTTCAGCGTCCGGAATCGTCGTTTCCACGGTCAGGCCGAGGCATTCCTGGATGATGTGATCCAACAGCCGGCGTTTTTCATTCACCACCGGATCGTCGTTGGCCAGCGGGGCCAATTGTTTTTTGATTTCCAGCAACGCCGGCACACTGGCGGCGGGGTCCAGCGGATTGAACTTCGCAATGACGGCATCGGTCAGCTTCCCGATTTCTGCGCCGCCGGGCACCCTGCCCCAGGTCGTATCCACGCCGTCAAGGATGTCGTTGGTCGCCGGCTCGCCCGCAAGAAGTTGGAAGGACTCAACCCTCGGTCCGCTACCGCCGCCGGAGCCGGTGAAATTTCCGAAGCCCTGGGTTTTGTGCATGGACCGGCTGCGCCCGGCAATTTCCGCGAATGACTCGCCGGACACCGAGTCCTTGCCGCCCGCGTCAATCCGGATCAGGTTGGTTGCGCCTCCCCCGCGTTGAAACCCGCCTGCGTTCCAGAGAATGCGTTTGGGCTGCCACGGCGTCAGGGTGTCGAGCTGTTCGGGAAACGCCGTGGGATCGCCGGCGAGTTTGAAGGCTTCGATGGCTAGCACGGTCGAGGCCGTGTGATGTCCGTGCGTGCCACCCGGCACTGGAGAAAAACGCGTGATGACCACGTCGGGGCGGAACTCGCGGATAACGCGCACGATGTCGGACAACACCTGCTGCTGGTCCCAGATCCTCAGGGTTTCGCGGTAGTCCTTGGAAAAACCGAAATCATCCGCGCGTGAAAAAAACTGCCGGCCACCATCAACGCGCCGTGCCGCAAGCAGTTCCTCGGTGCGGATGACACCCAATTCGTCGCCGAACTCCGGCCCGAGCACATTCTGGCCGCCGTCGCCGCGTGTGAGTGAAAGATAGGCTGTGCGATAATCGCGGCCGCGCGCCAGATAGGCAATCAACTGGCTGTTTTCATCATCAGGATGCGCCGCAACGTAAAGCACGCTGCCCATTTCGCGAAAACTGTGCAAGTCCTGCAAAATGACCGGCGCCGGCGGCGGTTCGGCGATCTGGCTGACGCCCGGAAGCCCGGCCAGCAAAATCGCGCCCGTGGCCGTGAAAGGAAGGAACCAATTTGTGTGCCCGCCTGATTTTGGGGATAAAATTCTTGTTCTCATGCCATTTTACGAAACAACATGAATCGGAGCGCGGACAGCCTTGTCCGCGAGTTCCTTTCCACGGGTTCGCGCGGACAAAGCTGTCCGCGCTCCCGGCATCGGACCAGGGAACGGGGCGCGTTTGCCGTCAATCTGGCAGAGAACCGATGTCATGCGCGACGCCGCACGTTCGTTAAAATCAAATGACGAGGCTGATTCCGCGCCGCGTTACTTCTGGACGGTGAACGGCACGGAAAATTGTGTGTTTTCCCACATCAACTTCAACACGCCGCCGCCCGCCGGATTTTTCTCGATGCCCATCGTGAACTGGTCCACCGGCTTGTCCAGCGCCGCCTTCGTCAACTCCACCTGCGCCAGATCATGCGTCGTGTCCACGGGAATTCCCCACCCGCCGAGGCGCGTGCTGATGGCCAGTTGGGACGCGCCGGTTTCGCTCGGCACCATGTAAAGGGTGTAAGCGCCCGCGGGAATGGTCTTCCCGCCCATCACAATCGGCTGTTGCGTGATGAGGAGCGTGGCCTCGTCTGCGCCCATGCGCCAGGGTTTGCCGTAGGGCACCAGCCCGCCCCAGATTTTGCGGACCTCGGTCGTCCCGGGCTTGACGGAATATGGCCGGCCATAAGTGATGGTGACCCGGTTGCCATCAATGATCTTGCTGGTGGTTTCATGCGGACTTTTGCCTCCGGTGGAAGCCACACGATTTTGCTGGGCCATGACCGGCAGCGCGTTGACTATGACGACTGCGACAATAACGAGGGTGGATACGATTTTTTTCATTTTACCTCCGACAGTAACGGGTGATTTATGTTGAATTTTTGTTGGGCGGCGAAATCTCATTGTTGCAGGCTCGAAATCAAATCCTGATTCATCTTAACGAATGAACTGCCCGAGCCTTCGGCCTTGATGGCCAGTTCGCTGGATTGTTTGGCGGCGGCGATTGCGCCCGCCTTGTCTCCCTGCTTCGCCAAAATCTGCGCCTTCAAGTGCAGTAACTCGTAGGCAATCCGGGGATTGTCCGCGAGTCCGGCATTGACCCAGTCGAGCGCCTTTTTCAGGTCCAGGTCGTGGTTGTAATAAAATGTGGCCGCCTGGAAATAAAAGCCGTCTGATTTTTTGTCCGGCGCCGCCATGGCCGCCTCGATTTGCGGCACCAATTTGCCGGTGACATCCACTTCCAGGTGAATCGGGACCACCGTTTTTTCCCAGACCAGATCGAGCACCGCCGATTCATCGCGGATGTGATTGAATTCGATTGTGAACGTTTCGATGGTTGTCTCTGCCAGCGTGACGGGTTTCACCTTGAACCGCACGAGATCATCCTTCTGGTTGTATTGAAAAGCTCCGAATTGCGCCGCGTTCTTGTTGATGATGATCGTCCATTCCGTTTCGCCGGGGATGGTAAAGAGCGCATAAGTGCCGGCGGGGATGTCGTTGCCGTTGAGTTTAACCGGCGTGCTGAAGGTGATTTTGGTGGAGGCATTCGCGCCGGTGCGCCACACCTGGCCGTAGGGAACAATGCCGCCGAAGATGGTGCGGTTCTTCACACCGGGCCGGGAATAAACAATTTCAATGTCCGTGAGACCGACGCGTTGTTTGAGTGTGCAGGCGGGACTGGCTGCGGGAAAATCAATGCGGGGCGTTTGCGCCTGCAATCCGGAGACCAGGGCCAATCCTGACATGGCCACGACCAGTGAGCGAAGCATTCTGGGATTCATAAGGCCACCAATCTAAAATGGCTGAACTGAAAGGAAAGAAAAAAAACGGTAGGGTCCTGATTCGAAGTTAGGAGCGCGAGTTGTCCTCAACTCGGAGCGCGTGTTGACCTTGCCTCGCGTGCGCAGCCACCGCTCGGGCGCGCAATGGGTCATCTGCCGTCTAAATCGGGAGGTGTTGCCAAGGCAAGGTGTGGCGTTGGAGAGGTTGGACAACTCAATCGCGGTGCCTTGGATGACCCCTTCGGTTACGGCACGGAGCGGATGCGCCAGAAATTGTTCGTGGTTGGATCCGGCGTGTTGGTGGACACCAGCACCCCGCCCGCACCGGCGGGATTGGTCACCAGCGACACCCAGTTGGCCGGTATCAGGCTGAAGGAACGATCCAGCGCGTAATTCGCTCCGGCGATGCCCACAAAGGACAAACTCACATTGCCCCCGGTCAAAAGCTGGACGGAGATTTGATTGTAGCCCGGGGGACCGGCCACAATCTGCTCGGGCCGGTTGGTCTGGTTGTAAGTGCCGTCGCCCAACTCACCACTGCTGTTGTCCCCCATCGCCCATAGACTGCCGTCGCTCTTCAGAAACAGGCTGTGTTCGCCTCCGGCGGCTATCGCCGTGACGCTACTGGCTACAATCTGCTCGGGCAAGTTGGTGTTGTTGTCCGTGCCGTCGCCTAACTGGCCAGAACTGTTCAAGCCCATGGCCCACAGACTGCCGCCGCTCTTCAGAAACAGGCTGTGCGAGTATCCTCCGGCAATTGCCGTGACGTTGCTGGCCCCAATCTGCTCGGGCCGGTTGGTACTGGTGTAAGTGCCGTTGCCCAACTGGCCATAGGTGTTGTAGCCCATGGCCCACAGACTGCCGTCGCTTTTGAGAAACAGGCTGTGGAAGCCTCCAGCGGCAATCGCGGTGACATTGCTGGCCACAATCTGCTCAGGCCGGTTGGTTTTAAAGCTGGAAGAGCCGTCGCCCAACTCGCCATCACTGTTGTCGCCCATGGCCCACAGACTGCCATCGCTCTTCAGAAACAGGCTGTGATATTCTCCTGCGGCAATCGCCGTGACATTGCTGGCCACAATCTGCTCGGGCAGGTTGGTATTGTTGTAAGTGCCGTCGCCCAACTGGCCAAAAATGTTGTAGCCCATGGCCCACAGACTGCCGTCGCTCTTCAGAAACAGGCTGTGGAAGCCTCCTCCGGCAAGCGCCGTGACGTTGCTGGCCACAATCTGCTCAGGAAGGTTGGTGCTAAAGTTGTAAGTGCCGTCGCCCAACTGGCCATAGCTGTTGTAGCCCATGGCCCACAGACTGCCGTCGCTCTTCAGAAACAGGCTGTGTAAACCTCCTGCGGCAATCGTCACGACGTTGCTGGCCACAATTTGCTCGGGACGGTTGGTGGCATTATAAGTGCCGTCGCCCAACTCGCCTTCGCTGTTGTCGCCCATGGCCCACAGACTGCCGTCGCCCTTGAGAAACAGGCTGTAGCCGTCTCCTGCGGCAATCCTGGTCACCGGTTGCGCGAAGGCGGTTGAGGGTTGAAAGTTGAGAGGTGAGAGCGCCGCACACAGCAGCCAGATTTCAATCAGGTTTCGTTTAGTTTTCATGGTTCTCCTTCCAGTTGTTTGTTTCAAAGAAATATTCAAATACCGGCACTCCCGGGCGCGGCGTTCACCAACGCTGCGTGGATGTCCTCCATCGACTTGATGAAATGCGTCTGGCCGAGGGTGAAGTTGACCGGTTCGGGCTTCTCGATCTGGACCGCAATGAATTTGGGTTCCATAGCAATTAAAAGGTTGCCCCGTTTGGGCGTCCGGTCAAGCTGGCTTCGCTCTTTCTCGCGTCACCCGTCACCTGCCTGCCGGGCCGTAGCTTCTGAGCGAAGGCTGGTCACCCGCCACTTGTCACCTGTCACTTGTCACTTATACCTGCGGTGTGTGTGTGATTTGCTGTGCCGCCGACAAAAAACGGCATCTCGAACCGTGCAGAAACCTTTTACATGAGCCAGTCCCGCACCCTCGGCGTGCACCTCCTCGAATCCACCCTCCACCAAATCCTCGCTGCGTAAATTCTCTCGTTCCAAAATCCCAACGGGATTCCATCATCCAGCCCGGCGTTGACGCGTCAGCGGCTACGCCGGGTAACGAACCACAAAAACATCCACAACTCTGAAAGAGTTGTATCAATCCCAAACATACCGCTCGTCGAATTCAACTTCGTATTTCCGCAAAAATTCCCGGAACTCATCCTGAAACGAAACTTTTCGATGATGTTCCTCCTGACCAGCGATGTAATGCTTTACCGCCTCGACCTGGGAAAAGCCGATGGAGAAAATGCCGTAACCATTCTGCCACGCGAAATCGTTCAGGTTGGGACTTTTCGTTTTCAGCCAGAACGACGAACCGCGTTTGACTTCCTTGACCATTTTCGCCGCCTCGCAGGTGCGCGAGAGCGTCGAGAGCAAGTGAACGTGATCTTCCACGCCGCCGAGGATGAGGGACTGGCAATCGTGATTCGCCAGGATGCCGCCGAGGTAATGGTGCAATTCGTCGCGCAGTAATTTGTCACGGAGAAACGGGCGGCGGTCTTTGGTCGAGAAAACGGTGTGAACCAGGATTTTGGCGAGCGATTGGGGCATGACGGGATGATGAAGAAGCCCGGTGGTTGATTCAACTCTTTCAGAGTTGATGGATGGTGTGGCAACGAGCCCAGGGTGGCTCGTTCCTCGCAACCCTGGGCTGGATGATTTGAATCCCGTTTGGATTCTTCCTCCTTTGACCGCGAATCCATTTTCATCCTTCATCCCTCACCGCTCATCCTGTATCTTTTTGCCTCATGATTGCCAACATTGAACCGGTTGCGGCGAAGTCCGCCGCCCCGATCTATCAACTGAACATCGTCCTGCTCGGCGCGGAACCACCCATCTGGCGGCGGCTGCGAGTGCCGGGCAACGCCAGCCTCGGCTGGCTCCACGCCGCCCTGCAAACCGCGATGGGGTGGACCAACAGTCACCTGCACCATTTCCTCACCAGCGATGCGCGATATTCCAATCCCCGTCATAACGAAGACATGGGATTCGGCGAGGAATCGGATCGCGATGAAGCGAAGGCCACACTGATGCAGATTGCCCCCAACAAAGGCGCGCAATTCGGCTACGAATACGATTTCGGCGATTCCTGGGAGCACGAAATCACCGTCGAGAAAATTCTTCCGCCCGATCCCGCGGCGGCCACGGCCGCGCTTTGCCTGGACGGTGCCCGCGCCTGTCCGCCGGAAGATTGCGGCGGCATCTGGGGCTACGCGAACCTGCTCAAGATTCTCAAGAACCGGAAACACCCGGAGCACAAAGACATGAAAGCCTGGATTGGCGGCGCCTTTGACGCCGAAACCTTCGATCCGGCGAACATCAATCTCTGGCTGCGGAAACTCAAATGGCCGCGCGTGACGGAAGCACAACTACGGAAGGTGCTCATGGGCCGGGACGATTACCGGGAGGACTGAAGTGTCCGGAAACTGTGAAAGGGCCAATCGCGGAATTGTGACCATGCCAGCCATTTTGCACCTGAATCTGCACCGCGATCCTTTCGAGCGGATTGCGGCTGGCACGAAGCGGATTGAATACCGCGAATACACACCATACTGGCGTCGCCGGATCGAGAATCGCGAATACGATGTCATCCAGTTCCGCAACGGTTACGCCACCAAAGCGCCAGTCATGTTGGTTGAACACCGTGGATACCGGATTCAAGGCAAAGAAAGGGAAAAGGAGTTTGCCATCCGCCTCGGTCGCATCCTGAAAATCAAACGCTGGAGAAAATGAACTGAAATATCCATGCCCTCTACAAACTGACGCCGGACGAAATCAAAATCGTGGAATTCGCGAAATGGAACCGAAATCCGAACTGATTCTCTATCAGACCGAGGACAACCGGACGCGCATCGAAGTGCGGCTGGAGAACGAGACGGTCTGGCTGTCGCTCAACCAGATGGCCGAGCTTTTTCAGCGCGACAAATCGGTGATCTCGCGCCACATCAAGAACATCTTCGAGGAGGGCGAACTGCGCCCGGAGTCAGTTGTTGCAAACTTTGCAACAACTGCCACCGATGCGAAAACCTACCAGGTTGAATACTTCAACCTCGACGTCATTATTTCCGTGGGTTATCGGGTGAAATCGCAACGTGGCACGCAGTTCCGCATCTGGGCCACGCAGCGGTTGCGCGAATACATCATCAAAGGGTTCACGCTGGACGATGAGCGGTTGAAGCAGGGCGGCACGAGGAACGAGTATTTCGACGAACTGCTCCAGCGCATCCGGGAAATCCGGCTATCGGAACGGAATTTTTACCGGAAGATTTGCGACATCTACCGGACGAGCGTGGATTATGATCCGAGCGCGGAAATGACGCAGCGGTTTTTCCAGACGGTGCAGAACAAGATGCACTGGGCCGTCCATGGCCGTACCGCGGCGGAGGTGATTCGCGAGCGGGCCAGCGCCGTCAAGCCGCACATGGGGCTGACGTCGTGGAAAGGGGCTAAGGTGCGCAAGCCGGACGTGGCCATCGCCAAGAATTATCTCACCGGGGAGGAGTTGAAGAAGTTGAGCCTGATCGTCACGCAGTATCTGGACTTCGCCGAATTGCAGGCGCTGGAGCGCCGTCCAATGACGATGCGTGACTGGATCGCCAAGCTGGACGCCTTCCTGCGCGCGGGCGACCGGGAAATTCTGGAGCACGCAGGAAGCATTTCCGCCGAGGAGGCGAAGCGGAAGGCGGAACTGGAGTTTGACAAGTTCGACCGGCAACGCCGCCGGTTGGAGGACGCCCAAGCCGACGCGCAATTTGCCCGGGAAGTCGAAGATCTGGCGAAGAAAGTGAAACAACTCAAACCGCCCAAGCGGAAGAAATGAGCACACGCGTCCGGCTTGGCTGCATCCTGAAAATCAAACCCTCCGTCGTTCCTTGGCTGGAACTATGGAGGGCGTGCACTGGAGAAAAAACGAATGAAACATTCGCCACGACCCATCGTTAAGTTCGCTTTGCCACTTCTGCTGGCGATGGTTCCCTTTCTATCCGGACGATCGGCTCCTGCACCAACCATCGGTAATCACCCGGCGGTTTACGATGAGCGCGGCTTGTTGCTGCCTTGGACGTCGTGGGCTGACGCCATCGACCGGGAGGTGAACTGGTATTTGAGGTGTCCCGTCGAGCACGGTTATCCGCGCTTTGTTTATATGACGTTCATGGACGGCCATTACCAGGCTATTGCCGACCGCCCCTCGTTCATCCCGTCAACACAGAACGGCATGGGCATCATCTCTTACTTGAAATATTACGCGTACAAGGGGAAGAGAGACTCCCGACCGCTCCAAATGGCGCGTTACATGGGCGATTATCTTGTCAAGGAAGCCGTCACGCCGGACACCGGCAAGTATCCGCGCTTCAGTCGCTCTACGGGTTGGCGGGAAAAATTTCCGCAACCGCCCGACTGCGGTTCCCAGGGCGATAAACCTTACGAAATCCAGCCGGATAAAGGCGGCATTGCCGGTTACGCGCTCCTTTTACTGTACGAGGAGACGAAGGACGAGAAGTATCTCCAGCAGGCGCTGCAAAACGCCCGGGTGCTGGCGGCCAACATGCGGGAAGGGTCAGCGACGAATTCGCCCTGGCCATTCCGTGTGGATTACCGAACGGGTGAGCCTCGGGGCGAGGTTTCCGGAAACATGTCTTTCATTCTCCGACTCTTCGACAAGCTGATTGAGCAGGGTCACCCGGAATTCAAGCCTGCCCGCGACAAACTGTGGGCGTGGATCCAGGAATTCCAGCTCCCCGACCTTGCGAAGGACGGACGGCTCTGGGTGCAGTTCTTCGAAGATCACCATGAACTGGACAACCGCACCGCCTGGGCGCCACTCAACCTGGCCCGCTACCTGATCGAGAAACAAGACGCACTGGATCCAGACTGGCAGCAACACAGCCGGGCGCTGATCGAATTCGTCAACCGGCGTTTCATAACCGTTCGCGATGGGGTTGCGGTTTGCGGGGAGCAGACCAACGACGTGAACCCCTGGGGCGGCATCCTGTCCACCTACGGCGCGGTGCTGGCGATGTACAGCAAAGCCACCGGATCGAATGAATTCAAGGCCGTGGCCCGGCAAGACTTGAACTTCTGTCTGTACGCCGTCAACGACGACGGCTGTCCGAGCGACCAGGCAATGACGAGTGGTCGCGGCGGCTGGCAGGAGGACGCCCACACCGACAAGCTCCACAACGTTCTCGACGCGATGAACGCCTTTCCGGAATGGGCCAAATGAATCACAGCTTGACCTCGAAGCCGCCCTGGAACAATTCTCGCCATCACCGAAGATTTTGAGAAATGAACATGCGCCTGCAAGCCGGGACCGCCGGAAAGAACACAGCGCAGGCTACCGCCGAACTCGGCGCTTTACTTCCGGCCGTTTTGGACAAAGCCTTCAAGCGAATAGTTTGAAGCTGAACGGTCAGATGGAGGAATAAAAATGAGCAAACGAATTGCTTTCTGCGCGGATGGCACATGGGACAAACCCAAAAACGACACCAACGTCTATAAGTTGTTTAAGGCAATCCCCACCATGCCCGGCCAGCTTGCGTTTTATGACGATGGCGTCGGCTCGGATGGAACTCCCATTGATCAACTGGCGGGCGGAGCAATCGGCGACGGCCTCTTTCAAAAAATCAAGGATGGCTATAAAAAAATCATGCACGCTTACGAGCCGGGCGACGACATTTTTATATTCGGTTTCAGCCGCGGCGCTTATACCGCGCGCAGCCTGGCGGGAATGATTGCCATCTGCGGTCTGCCAACTCTGCCAGTGGATGACGACGACAAGCTGGTCAACACCGCATTTCAGGCGTACCGCAACAAGGATCAACGCGCCGCGCTTCTGGCCAGCCTGAATCCATACGCCCTCTTCGACGCCAAAATCAAAATGGTGGGGGTTTGGGACACCGTTGGCTCGTTGGGAATCCCCGCGCTCTTTGGCGGTGTTGACCCTGTGCTTTACGGTTTTCTGAACACGAACCTGCATCCGGATGTCTTGAACGCCTGCCAGGCGCTGGCCATTGATGAACGGCGCAGACAATTTCCGCCGACTCTTTGGACTCCGCCTTCGCCGCCCGTGGCAAGCCAAGTGCTCGAACAGGTCTGGTTCTCCGGCGTGCATTGTGACGTCGGCGGTGGATACCCGGAAACCGGCCTTTCCGACATCACCTTCAGTTGGATGCTGGGAAAGGCGCAAAATCTCGGACTGCAAATTGCCGACAATGTGTGGGCGCAATTTGCCTCACTCGACGCCAATTACGCCCTGGCCCAAATTCACAAGTCATGGAATTTGTTGTGGCTCTTTCCAAAATCGAGAACCATTGCGAACGACGCAGCACTCAGCAACAGTGTCGCCATCCGGTGCAAGAATGACAGCTCCTATCAACCCGGCAATCTGTCTTTGAACAATGGCGCACTCGCTGCTTCTTACCGGGTGGTGCAAGTGGTGACGCAAGCGCAGGACTGAACTGTCAAGACACCAAGCAAACCGGAACCACCGTAAACAACACGGGGCAGGAATTATTGCGCGAGTTCAAGCCGGTAAAACCGTTGCGTGAAGTTCGTGGCCTGCGTGTCGGTGAACTGCCAGACGCCGTTGGTGCCGAGCGTGTTGGTGGCGGCCGGCAGCCAGTTTGCGGGCGGAGCTAAATTTGTCGTCGTTTGCAGAATGTAGGTGTAGCCGGGCGCGCCACCCAGGCTCAAGGTCACGCCACCATTGCCCGCCACGACACCGGTGATGAGCGGTGTGGTGTCGGGCGACGGCGCGATGAAAACGGTCTGGAAATTGGTGCCGCCAAAGCCATCGGTTATGGTGCAGGTAAATTGATCGGCGACGTTGTTGGAGTTGAAATAGACGAGCGCGGTGCCGGTGTTGGTCAACGTGATTCCCTTGGTGCTGACGCTGACCGCGGCGAGCGAAACGGCGTCACCGTCCACGTCGCTCCAGTGCGTGGCGAGGTCGGCGATGGCAATGATCAACGTGAAACTGGCGGTGTTGGTGTAGAAGGCCGGAGTCGCCACCGGCGGATGGTTGGTGACGACTTGCGCGAGCGAGTTGGTGGCCGGCAGATAATTGGCGTCGCCGGAATAAACAGCGGTGACAAAATTCGTGCCGCGCGGCAATGAGGAAAGGTTGGTGCTGAGGGCAGCACCAACGACAACCGGCTCCGTGTCGAACGCGACGCTGTTGGTTAAAAATTGCACGTTGCCGCCGGCGTTGGCTGGCGTGATGGTGGCGGTGAAATCAACGTTGTCCTTGAAGCCGGATGGATTTTCCGACGAAGCGAGCGCAACGGTTGAGGAAAGCAAATTCACTGTGAGCGCGGCGACGCTGCTGGTGGTGGAACCGCCCGCGGCCGTGACGACGACGGAATAATTTCCCGCCGCACCGGTATTCAGATTGGACAGCGTGAGCGTGCCGTTGGTCTGCGCGGTGAGCATGGCGTTGGTGAAATACCACTGGAACACAAGCGGCGTGCAGGCGGTGGCGGCGACGCTGAAAGTCGCGGTTGAGCCAAAAAGGTTGGTCTGGCTTTGCGGCTGGCTCGAAATCACCGGCGGCGTTTGATCCTGCACGACGACGGTGTTGGTCGAGTAAGCTGCATTGCCGGACGAATCCTCAACGGTGATGACGACGACATTGGTTCCGAGCGGCAAAATCGCGGTGTTGGTTGGGATTTGCGAAATCGTGAGCGCGCCGGACAAATCGGTGGCCAGAATGAAATTGGTCCCGGTCACGTCAGGCATCGCCGCGCTGCAATTCGTATTCGCCGCCAAAACGAGGTTGGTGAAGCTCCAGAGAATTGTCGGCGGCGTGGTGTCGCGCACGATGACGGTGCGCGTCGCGGTGTTGGTATTGCCGTTGCCGTCGGTAGCGGTGTAAGTCAATGTATTCGTGCCGAGCGCGTTGGTGTTGACACTGCCACTAACGCTGACAGGGACAACTCCCACACAGAGGTCATTGGCCGTTGCGCCGGGATCGGTGAAGGTGCTGCCGAGTTCGACGTAAATGGGATTGCCGCCGTTGAGCGTGATGACCGGCGCAAGCGTGTCGAGAACGGTCACGACTGCGTTGCTGATGACGCTGCTGTAAAGATTGGTGATGGTGACGGTGACGGTATGATTGGGCAGATGGAGATTGGTGAGCGAGAAGCTCATGTTGGTCGCGCCGGTTACGGAAGAACCATCCAGGCTCCACTGAATGCTCAACGGCGGCGTGCCGGTCACGGTGACAGCGAACGCGACATTGTTGCTGCCACACTGGACGGTGCGGTTGGTGAGCGAGGAACTGGTGATCGTCGGCGGCAGCACGACGGTCAAGGTGGCGACGCTGCTGGTGATCGCGCCAAAGCTGTTCGTCACGGACAAATTGTAATTACCGCTGCTGTTGGTCGTGACGGCAGCGAGCGTGAGGACATTGCTCGTCGCGCCGGAGATGCCGGTGCCGTTGACAAGGTTGGTCCCGTTTTTGCGCCATTGAAAAGCGAGCGGCGTCGAGCCGCCGACTGTCGCGCTGAAAACGGCGTTGCCGCCGGACAAAATGGTCAGGTTGGCGGGCTGTGCGGAAAACCCGGGCGCAAAACCGACGTTCAAAACGGCGACGCTGCTGGTCACAGAACCGTAGCTGTTGGTGACGATCAGGCTGTAATTGCCGGAGTTGTTGGTCGTCGCCGCCGCGATGGACAACACGTTGCTCGTGGTTCCGGAAATATTTCCGCCAGCAGGCAGATTGGCGCCGTTGAACAGCCACCGGTAGCTCAACGGCGACTGGCCAGAGACAGTCGCGCTGAACGTGACGCTGGTACCATTGGTCACGGTCTGGCTGGACGGTTGGGTGATGAAGGATGGCAACGCAGGCGGCGCGAGGGCGTTGATCAAATTCGTCCCGTTCGGTGTACCGAGGCCGGTGCAAAGGTCGTAGCCGTTTGTGGCATAAAACAAATTCGGACTGCTTGGCCACGTGTTGCTGCCGGTTGTGACATCGTGGAAACACAAGGCATAGTTTGACCGCGCGGCAATGGCGTAGATGGCCGGATTGATGAATCCAACACTCGACTCTCCGTTGGCCGCCGCCCGCTGGTTGACCAGCGCTATGAAACCAGCCCACAATGGCGCGGCACAACTCGTGCCGCCAAATTCGCCGCTGGTGCCGTTGCCGTATGCGACATAAACATTGTCAGCGGTCAAAGCCACGTCGGGAATATTCCGAAGACTGGTCGAGCCTCCTCGGCCTGCCATATTGTTGACGTTCGTCTGCCAGCTTGGAATGGAATAATAGCTGCTGATGCCGCCACTGCTGCCGACATAACCGCCAGCATTCGAATCATAACCCCAGTTCCAAACCGTCTCTGAACTGTAGGCGGCGTTTGCGCCAGTCGTCAAAGTCGTTCCGCCCGCTTGCGTGATGTATGGGTTGCTGGATGGCGCATTTGCTAATGACTTCTTGTCAACTCCGTTGACCGATCTTGCCCCGGTGGTGTAAGCATCGCTGTCGCCGGACGCGTTGAAAAAGGATTGTCCCACCGCAGCCATGTTCTTGAAAATAGTGTCCGTGGTCGTGCTCGGCCCGCCGCTCCAACCCCAGGAAGAGGACAAATTGTTCACCGTGTTGCTGTTGGTTAACATCGCGTTCAAGATGTCGTTGGGGATGAAATTGTTTGGATTTCCCTCAAAGACGACAATTTCAGCCAATCCCGGCGCGATGGCCATGGCCATCTCGATATCCAGTGAAACCTCGGGATTGCCGCTGTTGGCGCCGGTTGTCGGCACGCCGTTGAAACCGTCCAGCAAAACGGTCTGGATGACAACGTTTGTCCGCCCGTTTCCCGCCGCCGTCGCATAAGCGGCGATGTCGTTGGAATAAAAACCATCGGCCTCAAACAGCCCGACTATTTGTCCGGCACCAGCCAACGTCGCGCCCGGCACATAGGCGTTGCGAAAATCGTTGCCAAAATAGGCGCCGGAGCTGTCCGGAGCAGAACCATTTTGGGGCCTGGCGTTCGCCACCACCGCCGCATCCATCCGATGCAGCCTCGGGTGCGGCCGCGAATAATCGCTTAAGCCTTGAATATCAACCATGGGCAAAGCCGCGTCCACCGTCGGCTCCGTGTCCGGCGCAAAAAAATCGCGTGTTTCCGTCGGATGTCTGTAAGTGCGCAATGTGACGTGAAAGGCCTTTTCGACGTTGGACACGCCGCCTTCCACGTCCAACACCACGCGGTTTGGATGTTTGCCCGCCACGAAGAGCCCGTTCGCCTCTGCAAATTTTATGACCGCCTGATAAGCCTGTTCCGTCGGCCCGAAGCGCTTTGTAAATTCCGTCGTCGTGAGAAATTTATGATAATTGGTGCCGCGCGGATCGTAAAGCTGACGGAGCAATTCATCCAGTGCAGCCTCATTTCGCACCGGCAAACCAATGGCGAGGCGAAGATGATTGGTCGCCGGCAAACGACCTGTCGGCGTCAGCCCCGCCACCACCGACGGCACATGGCCGGGCAACATCACCCGATCCGGCTCTGCCTTCGCGCTCCCGGCAGATGCCAGCACGAACAGCAGGAACAGGAACACAAAGGCCGTTATTTTTTTGGCGGTCACAATCATTCAGAAATCACGCCATATCTCCGGGCTTCAAAACCAGGCGCGTGGCCGCGAAAACTCAGGCAGTTTCCATGCCAAGCCAAACTGGAACGGCTATTCATGACATGATGATGCGAGCGGCGCGCCGTGGCTCCAACGACCGTCGCTTTGGGAGTTTTGCTGTTCATTCATTTGCCGAACTGGATTTCATGCCGCCTTGCATACAGCCCGCCGCCCCACAGCAATTCTACATGCGTTCCCCCAATTGTCCAAATTGACAGTTGGCAGCCTGTAGTTTTGTGTTGTTGTGGGAAACTCACCGCTCCCCCGGCTTCGTCGGAGCTTGACTCCGCTTCGAGCCGTTCGCGGCGTGTCGGCTCATCGGGTCGAACGACACGGACAATTGAGTCAGCTTGCTCACGGCGGATTAGGAGCCGTTCTCTGTCACGGCTTTCCCGCCCGCAGCACTCGCAACGAAAACCCCCGCCCGTTCTCGAACGGCTCAACCCTGGCTTCGACTTCCAGCACGGGGACGAATGATTTGACCAGCCTGTGACGTGCCGGATTGATGACGGCCGTTCCTCGGGCCGGACTTGTCATTGGGAGGAGATTGGGGGATCGGCGCCGGCATGTGATTCAACGGAATTCCCCGGTCCGCCTTTTCCCGACAGCCAGGTCAACACCGGCGGAACGAGGTCGGCAAAAAAATAAGTCACCGCTTCGTGCGTGGCATCAGGCACCACAATCAACTCGCTGCCGGGCGCCGCCAGCGCGTGCAATTGTTCCACATCTGTCACCGGTGTGATTTTGTCCTCCGCCCCGGCCACAAAAAGCGCGGTCACCGGACGCCGGGCCAGTTCAGTTGTGGTATCGAGTTCACCGGCGGGTATCTCCAAAACGGAAGGCAGTTTCTTCAACCCGGCCTTGATTAACGTTTTCGGCATCCATCCGGCGTATTCGTGGCAGAGGTTCAGGACGGCATTGGACAATCCCGCGTAGGGCGTGATGGCCACCACCGTGCGAACGCGCGGTTCGACCGTCTTCCATCGCAACGCCAGCGCCGCGCCGTAGGATTCCCCAAACGCCGCCACGGGTTCTTTCAACCGGCCGTCCTGCGCCAGTTCGTCCAGCAACTGGCTCAAGTCGTGCGCCTCCTGGACGCCGTAATAAATCCGCTTGCCCGTGGATTTGCCGTGTCCGCGCAGGTCCACCAGCACGCACCGCCAGCCCTCCTGCCCCAGCCGCAACGCCCAGGGCGCCATCGAAAACTGGGCCAGCCCGTAGCCGTGCAGCAAAACCACCGTGCCGCGCGGTGCCGACGTCCAGACATTCGACCCACCGGGCAGGTCGGCGTGGAAGGTGAACTCGAACTGTTTCCGGCCATGTTCCAGCCAGTTGGTTGAGGAAATTTTCAGGTGATAGTCCGCCGGCTCGACGACGCGATAGCACAGCCGCGCCGCCGGCGGACCCACCGCCACAAATTGTTTGGGAAAGTTCGTGAGAAACTTCGGGCTGTACGCCAACTCCACGGGCGCCTTGGGCGCGAACCACGTTGGATACGTATTCGGCGCCTGCACCATCCGATGGGCCATGAAGGTGCCGCAGCCCGCCGTGCTCAAAACCAGCAGGACGGGCAGGAGCAACCAACACAACCTTTGCCGTGTCACCCTGCTTGCTTAACCTGTTTCCGCCCATTTGCCAAAAAAATCTTCGCCTGGAACCGAAGGAAATGTCCAGTCATCGCTATTATTCGGTGTCCCGCCTTCAAGCGATAAAAGCCGTCGGGACTGACGTCGTTGTCATCAACGATGGTCAGAGGTCCGCCGGAACCTGTCTGGTGGCGGAACTGGACAGCGCAGGGTTCCGCACGCGATTCGTCCTCAGTTCCGAGCTGAGGAATTGTAAGGCGTCCGTCGCGGATTGCTGCCGTACTGCACTCAGGCAATCGCTGCGCCCTCGTTCATCCTTTCGCGGGACGGGCGGGTGATGCGTGAGACGACGGCAACGAAACCCCAGAGTACCAGAAACGCACTCGCCACCGTCAGACCCCGCATCAGCCAACTGACCGCTTTGGTGTTTGCCGCCTGCATTTGAATCGTCATCGGCCTGCCGGCTTCCGTCTGCAAAACCTGGGTGAAGGCATAATGCACGCCCCGCACCGGCAGGTTCACGTGCAGGGGCTGCACCTGGGCGGCCACGATTTCCTGCGCCTGCTGCAACTTCGCCGACTGCTGTCCCGCACTGGCGCTGTCGTATCGCAAGCCGAGTTCCGCAGTCTGTACCAGCGCGTTTTCGCCGGCAGTAATTTGCCCGGAGTTGCGAAAAGTGAAATCACTCTGGGCGTTGATGAGATTGCTGGCCTGGGCGTTCTGCAAGTCCTTTTCGAGTTGCTTGACATCCTGGGCTTCTCCGTTCCCTTTGGCCGTCTTCACCTTGGCCCGGTAGAAACTCCAACTCGCCTCGCGCACGTTGCCGCTGGCCAACTGGCGTTGCGCTTCGTTCACATCCCGCAAGGTTTCAGCCTTCGCCTGTTCCTTGTTGGCCTGTTCCATGAGCGAATAATCGAGAATGGAAAAACGCGTTGAGGACGCTTCCGGCGCAGCGGCTTCGCGGGCCATCGTGCCGTGAAAATCCTGATAATCGTAATCCGGCGGCAGATAGATTTCCCAGCGCGCATTCTTCAACGGCACGTCGAATGTCGGGGAAACGAACCCGACGGTCGCGCGGGTGCGCGGGAACGCGTTCGTGCCGACGTAAGTCAATTCGACCGCCATCGCCCCGTTGTCCGTACCGGATTGCTGGATGGGCAGAAGCAATTTGCCTTCGCGCAGACTCGGTCGCACCGGCTGGCCGGCGACGAAAGCCGACCAGACCGTCGCGCCCGCCGGCAACTCAACTTCGAGGAACTGACGCCCGTTGTTCCGCACGGAAAGCGACATCTCCGTCATCATCTGGCCGTCATCAGCCACCACACTGGTCAGTCGCGCGCTGTCCACGAGCGCCTGCAGGACTTCCGCCTCGCCAAACTGCTGCACGTTGAGCGCGAGCTTGTATCCCGGACGCACGTAACGATATGTCAATGCGTTTGAACGGTCAGGCCCGCCGGCCCAGTCCGGAAAATCGCTCGTGTCCACGCGTTGCAAATCCGCCGCGTTCAGTTCACTCACCTGCAACGGCGTCCCGCGTTGCGGGACCGAGATGGCGAGCAGGCCGGTCTCGCGTTCCACGCCTTCCGCGGACACGCCGGTGAGTTCCATCGTGTCCGCCTTCGCTGGACGCGGCTGGTCCCATGTGACCGTGAGGACATAGAATCCTCGCGTCGGGCTTTGCAATTCCACGCGCCAGACGACGTAATTATTTTCCACTTCGGAGGGGCGAGTTCCACGAGTCCCTGACTCATTTTCCTTGGGAGACGTCGTGGGGTTCCGCCCTCCGACAATTTCTCGGCTGCGGATGTTCGGGCCGGCAATTTCGACGTTCTTGAATTCCGCCGGGACCTTCACGCGCAGTTCCTTTACCGGCGCGTTGGCGATGTCGTAACGCACCAGCGCGCGGCCGCTCACGAGCGTTTCGCCGAGCGTGAATGTGTTGACAACCTCGGCGCGCACCCAGGCGGCGACGGCCTCGGTTGCCACGCTCAAATTCCAAGCGGGCGCTCTTTCCGGCTCAGACGGGATGAATTTGTAGGCCAGCACGTCGCCCGACCCGGCGACGGTTGCGTAATCAGGCAGCGACATCGCCGGAATTTCCGTCAGGCCATCGAACGATTCCGTTTTAACGGCCACACCCGGCTCGGCGGAAACCGCAACAAAACCGGTAAGCTTCACCGTGTCGAGCGGATGTACACCGGCGATGGCCAGCGACTTGGGCAGTTCTTTGAAATTGCGTGTAAGCTCGATGCCCAACGTGTAAGCGCCGCTGGTGCGGTCTTTCAACGTCACTTCCAGCGCGCGCAAGCCGTCGTCACTTTTTTCTATCCACTGCTGAATGTTGGTTCCCGTGACTCGTTCGACGCGGTAACCGTCGGGCAAACCAACCCGCAACACGAACAAGCCGGCGCGCTTGATGGTGTAATCAATCGTGGCCGAAAGCGCGACTTGTCCGGCGCTCACCCGGAAATAGTTCCGCGCCACGGCTTCAATCTCCGGCTGGAGAACTTCCGCCCGCACGCGCAGGGCAAATTCCGGATTGGAAAACCGGAACGCGCTGAACAATTTGCCGGTCTTGTCGGCATCTGCACGTTTGAACTCTTCCGCGTCCACCCGCTCCAAGCCGGACGCGGACTCGACCGACAATCCCAATTCCTCGGTTCCTTGCAACGCCACCAGACCCGTCTCGCGTTTTACGTCGAGCGCATGCGGCACGGCAACCGGTTCGGTGGCTGGCAGCGCGTCCAAAGCCGCTTCGGTTTCGACGATCAGCTTCCACGACGACGAGACGCCCTTGAGCAAATCCACAACGAGGATTTGCCCCTCTCCCGGTCCCGCAACCGCGGGACCACCCACTCCCCGCCCGGGCGGGGCGAGGGGCGCGTTTTTAATTTCCCAGGTCCGGATTTCATTTCCTTCAACCCGCAGCAGGCGCTGGCCGGCGGGCAATTGCACCCGGGCCTGGCGCAATTCGCCCTGCGTGATCTGGTAATTCAGCGTGGCGCGCACGTTCACCACGCCGCCGCCGAAGGTCACCAGCGCGGCGTTCCGGCAAAACACCGTCGCGGCAACTTCCGCGGCCCGTTTCACCCGCGGCGTCCAGAGCAATTCGATGCGGTCGCCGGAGCCGATGACCGCTTCGACGCGCGTTTTGTCCTTGTCCAGAATGCGCTTGAACGAAATCGCCGTCGGAAAATCCACGTCGGCCTCGGATTCGCCCAGCGCGAGCGCAACCTGGCTGGACAGCGCGGGTGGAATGCCGAACGTGAGCCGCCGTTTGGTCACGTCACCGGCGATTTTGACCAGCATTTTGATTTGCAACGTCACATTGCCGCGATGGTTGAGCTGAATGGCGATGTTGTTGCCGGCCCGGACGAGGCCGGCGCTGCCATTTTTGACCGTGAACTGCTGCACCACCACGTCGTCACCGAACAGCCGAACGACCTCGCCGGCTGTCGCGGCGGAAATTTGCAACGTCGCATCCAGCAACGCCACGCGGTCGTTCACCGTGGCGGAGTAACTGGCCGAGATAATTGACGAATGACGAATGACGAATGACGAATTGTCAACCGGTGTGGCGGACAAGGAATTTGCGCCGAGGAAAAATGCGAACGCGACGGCAGCCATCACGGGCGGCAAGCCGCTGTCCGGCACAGGCGGTTCGGCGGGCGGCGGTTCGGTCAGTGCCGTCCCGCTTTGCGGGATGCGCGGCCAGTAACGCCAGACGAGCCAGGCGATGACCGCCAGCGTCACAACCGGGAAGCCGACGATGAGCGCGTCGTGCAACGCGCGCCACTGGACGAGCAGGCTGCACACCGAGCCGATGATCAATGCCAGCGCAATCGTGAGAATGAAGCTGTTACGATCCACACGCCGCCATTGCCACCACCAAATGGCAAGGCCGAACAAAAATGCCGCCGTCTGCCAAATCATTTGCAGCGTCTGGAAAATGTGCAATGGCATGATGCGCACCCGAATCGAAAGCGGCTCGTCGCGGACGTTAAGCACTTTCGTGAACAGGAACGGCTGGCCGGTCTGCGGCAGTTCGATACGGAGCGAGCGAATGCCGGCAACGGTGGGCGCGGGCGCGGAAATTGTCGCGGGAGGAATCCCTGCAACAAAACCACCAGCCCCATTTGCAGAGAGAGTGGCCGGCGGCGCGTCCACTGACGTCGGTGCGCCACCACCACCACCTCCTCCACCAGTGAAGCCGACGACGGTCGCAGAATAAACTCCTCCCGGAGGCACAGCGGCTGACCGGCTGGGAAGTTGGCCTGCCACTACCGCTTCCCGCTGCCGTTGCGCAGCGATTTCCTCCGGCGTGGCGAGTTGCACCAAGCCGCGTTCGGACAGTTCCGCAAATCTTCCAGCGGTCATTTGTTCGACACCGCCATCGGCGAAAAGCACTTCGCAATGGCCATTGACAATCGGGCCGTATGCAAGCACGGACTCAGGTTTGAGGTTGTCCAGCGAAATGCCGCCGCCGAGGTAGGTGTAACGCTGGCCGGTTTCGGTGTCGTAAGTGATTTTGTCCGTGCCCAGTTCGTTTTTCATTTCATCGAACGAAACCGGCAGGCGGTCGCTGTTGTCACCGGCGAAAACTCGTGCGGCAACACCGATTTGGTGGAGGTTGTTGACCGAGTTGATGCGTTGTGCCTTGCGTCTGGCGCTCGCGAGAGCTGGCAACAGCATTGCACCCAGCACCGCGAGAATGGCCACCACTGCCAGCAAGGTCAAAACGCCATTCCAACCACGCCGAACCGAGGAAATCACGAGCGCGATGACGAGAAACGCCAGGAACCCGATGAGGAGGACCGTGCCACCCGCTTCGCGCAGCACTTCGACATAGAACGCAAGGAATTTTCCCCACGCGTCGAGCAGGCCGTAGGTCGTGCCCTGCGCGATTTTCATGCCGCCGCCAAAATGGGAAAGCCGGAACGACGACGGCACAAAAAGCTGCCATTCCGCGTAGGTGTTTGGCACGTCGGTGCGCGGCGCGTTGAGTTCGAGCGTCTCCGACCAGTGCGCCGCAAGTGCGCCGTTCGTTTGCGCATACATGATGTCCACGGCGAAGGCCTGGTCGCGGTCCACGTCGCGCGGCAGTGGAACCAGCACCCAATCGTTGTTGCGCTCCGGTTTGGCCGGCTGGCCGTTGACGTAGCAGCCCCACAGCTTCGCATCCTTCGGCAGTTGGAAGCGCTGGAATTGTTTCTCATTGTTTTTTACCATGAACGAGGCCTGCGTGAGCATCTCACCGGCTTCGGTGAGCACGGAGGTAATTTGCGTGCGGTCGGCCACGGCCTCCAGGACCGGCTCCGCGGCGTAGCGCTGCACGTCCAGCGCCAGATCGTATTGGCTGCCGGTGTATTGCCAGGCCAGCACGACGGCGCGGGTGACGAAGGAACGGTCGGCGGGGGACAACTCGGTTTCGTCCACGCGATGCAGCGCGTCGCTCACGGTCTTCGGACTGAGTTGCAAATTGGCGGCGGTGGTGACGGCGATGGATCCGGTCTCGCGTTCCGCGTCCACCGTGTGAATGCCGCCGACGGGCAGGGTCACGTCCCCCTTCGCGGGATCAAATTGAAAATCGTAAGTGACCACCAGCGTGTAACCGCCCCAGGCCCTGTCCTGCAAACCAATCGTCCAGACAACGTCATTTGTGTCGCCAGCATTCCCCTGCTCTCGACTCTCGATCTTCGACTCTCGACCCGATTCCTTCCGGCGGATGTCGGGCCCGGTGAACTCGACATATTTGCACTGCGCCGGCACCCGGACCTTGAATTCCTGCACGCCCTGGTTCACCAGGCTGTAACGAATCGTCGCGCTGCCGCCCACGATGCCGTCGCCGATGGTGACCAGATTGAAGACGTCGGCGACGATGCGCGCCGCAAGGCGTTCGCTGGCGATTGACAACTGCCAGTCGGGTTGTTCGGCGGTATAAGCGAGGATTTCATCGGATTGCAGGACAGGCGTCGCGCCTGTCTCAATTTGATTTGGGTTGGAGACAGGCTGGAAGCCTGTCCTGCGTTGAAGTTCGCGCACCGGAATTTCGTGGAGACCTGAAAGGGTGGCGGTTCTCAGCCGGATGCCGGGCGCGGAGGCCGCGCCAATCTGCGCAGTCTCCTTCGTTGCGCCGGTCACGCGCAGCGGCAGAACGCTGATTTGCTCGGGAAAATTTTTGAGCGCCTGTTCCAATTGCACCTCGAGCGGGCGCGAACCCAGCACGCGGGCGGAAAAACTCACCCGCAGCCTGCCATCACTCACCTTCCAATCTTCGACGCCTTCGCCGCGCACCTCGGCCACGGCGAACCCTGACTGCGGCGTCAGTTCGAGCGTGTAGATGCCGGCTTTCTCAACGTCGAGCGTGAGACCGTGGGAAATCATCAGCCGCGTTTCTTCGAGCTGCGCCTTCGCGCGGTCGGTGACGCTGATGACCGGTTCGATGGGTTTGAGCTTGAGCACCAGCGTGAAGGGCCGCGCGTTGAACCGGTAGGCGGCAACAGCGTTGTCCGGCGCGTTGACCTGGCGCAGACCGGCGAGCGAGACGATTTCAACGAGCGTGTCTTCGGCGGAAACCGTCAGCGAGCCGGATTCGCGTTCCACGTTCAACGGCTGCGGCGGGTTCAAGGACGAATTTACCGCGGTGCCCTCGACGGCTTGCTCGGAAAAAAGCGTGAGGTCGCAGGCGTTCTCCACCGGCTTGATGAATTCAATGGTGAGCGTCTGACGTTCGCCTTCCGTGGCCGTGTGCCAGTCGCGGATTTGCTCGCCTTCCAGTCGCGTGAGCGCTTGCGTCGCAGGCAGCGTGAGCGTGAGCTGCGCGGCGTTGCCCTGCACGACGTCGTAATGAAACCGGCTGGTGTATTTGATGACGGACGGCGTGAGTTGCGCGGTGATGGTGGAATCCACCGTGAGCAACGCCTTGCGCGCGACCTCGGCAATCTTGCCCTGCCAACGCAGGGCGACGGTCTGGTCGGCGCCGAGAAAACCGGTCACGCGCGAAACGCCGTTGGTCCGGACAGCTTCGAGCAGCGTGCCGTTGAGCAGTTGGACTTCCGTGTTCGTGCCGGCGGCCTGGGCGCTAACCGAGGCGATGGTCGCGGCCGGACCGGCAAAGGAAATTTTATTCCACGGCTCTTCGCGCTGGATTTTGGCGACAAGGTCGAGCTTGAATTTGAACTGGCCGGGCTGTGACGCTGTCAGGAAGTAGCAATTGCCGTCGCGAACCATCCTCAGTGAATCGGGCAATTTCACCGGCAACAAAGCCACGTCGCCTTCAAACAATTTCACCGATGCTTCGCCTTTGCCGGTGGATTTGGCATCAATGTCAACCACGAACCGGGCTTCATTGTCTGACAACTTTGCATCGTAGCGAATCTCGCGCAGCGACAAGAGCGAAGGCGGCGAAGAGATTGCTTCGGCGCGCTTGCCAGAACTGCCGGCGTTGTAGATGGCTTGAACTTCAGCGGACGATAGGGCGCGGTCGTAAATGGACACTTCGTCAATCAGGCCATTGAAGTAATAACTGGAAGGCGCGGACGGCCAATCATGAAGGTTGTTTTCACCAATTCTCCACCAACCGCTGTAATCCTGGGCACGGGTTGCGGATGGATTGTTTGATACCAAAGCTCCATCTACATACAAACTGGTTCCCGCACCTGTGGACATTATTGCCGCCACGTGGTGCCAATATCCGTCATTGTAACTGGCGACGGAGTCAGCCATTTGAGTGCCTGAATTAAATACTCCAAAATGCAGTTTGCCGGAATTGTCCAGGTAAATGTGCCGGTCATAGTTGCTGGAGGTGCCGGTTTGGCTGTCGCCGAAACCCATAAGAACCCCGCCTTGCGTCGTGGTTGTTTTTAACCAGAACTCCAATGTAAAGTTTTCCGGGTTGGTAATTGCCGTGGAGGTGCAGATGAAACCGTTTGTTCCGTCCAGAACAAACGCTTGTCCGACGATGCCCGGTTTGAACGTCACACCGCCGATTGGCGTGCCGTTGTTTGCGCCGATGACGTCATTCGCGTTGCCTTCGCCCGGCCACCGCGCGATCAAACCCGCGGGCGGAGGCGAAGAAGCGAGTGTGGTGAAGGACAGCATCAGACAGGCGAGCAGAACTGTGGTTTTTGAGTTCATAGCAGTTTTATTTATTTTGAACACCGGATGAAAAAAATTTGCTTCATAAAGGTAACCAGCTTGGCTTGCGCCGGACTTGTGTCGGGCGAAAGCAAAAGGTTTTTAAAGGATTTGTGTGCCGCCGCACCGCCATCGCGCGGAGTTTTGAGGCAAACTGAAAAATGTTCACACACCAGAACAATGAATTCATGGTTAGTCAGACGGACTGCGCCCGAAAATGCTCCCGTGCCGGAGAAAACTGTTCAAACTCGGCGGGCTTGAGTAGAGTCGGAAGCGTCATGGATTCGGAAGCGGCACTGCTGGCGCGCTGCCGTCGCGGCGAAGCGGACGCATGGGACGAATTGTTCGACCTGCATTACGCGGCGGCGGGACGGT
>Ga0181523_10000752_pt1 | contig 36288 bp, 32 predicted proteins | sample PEATcosm2014_Bin_43_FD_119752 | JGI IMG/M metagenome (GOLD analysis project Ga0181523, IMG submission 119752) | Peatland microbial communities from MTU Mesocosm Facility, Houghton, MI, USA - PEATcosm2014_Bin05_30_metaG | ecosystem: Environmental > Terrestrial > Soil > Wetlands > Peat | place... | reverse complement strand
CCCTCCGCCCCGTCGCCCGCGCGCTCATCACCCACGCGCACTCGGATCACGCGCGGGCGGGTCATGGCGCGGTGCTCGCGACGCGCGAGACGCTGGCGATCATGGCCATCCGCCTCGGCGCGGCGTTCGCCGGCGCGCAGCAGCCCGTCGCCTACGGCGAGACGTTGCGGCTCGGCTCCATCGACGTCAGCCTCCATCCGGCCGGGCATGTCCTCGGTTCGGCCCAGATCAGAATGGCGGACAAGAGCCAGATCGTCGTCGCTTCCGGCGATTACAAGCGCGAATCCGACCCGACCTGCGCCCCCTTCGAGCCGCTCGCCTGCGACGTCTTCATCACCGAGGCGACCTTCGGGCTTCCCGTGTTCCGCCATTCGCGGACGGGCGACGAGATCGGCAAGCTTCTCGCCTCGCAAAGGCTGTTTCCCGATCGCGCGCATCTTGTCGGAGCCTATTCGCTCGGCAAGGCGCAGCGGGTGATCGCGCTGCTGCGGGCCGCGGGCTATGAGCGGCCGATCTTTTTGCATGGCGCGATGGAGCGGCTCACCTCCTATTACGCGTCCGCGGGAATCGAGCTTGGCGATTTGCGCAGCGTCCCTTTGAGCGAGCGCGCCAAACTTGCCGGCGAAATCGTGATCTGCCCGCCGGGAGCGTTGCAGGACCTCTGGTCGCGCAAATTTCCCGATCCAGTGGCGGCTTTCGCTTCGGGGTGGATGCGGGTGCGCGCCCACGCGCGCCAGCGCGGGATCGAGCTTCCGCTCGTCATTTCCGATCACGCCGACTGGGCGGGCCTGACCCGGACCATCATGGAAACTGGCTGCGAGAGAGTGCTGGTGACGCATGGCGAGGCCGAGGCGCTGGTTCACTGGGCGCGGGCGGCGGGCATCGCGGCAAAGCCATTGCACCTTCTTGGCTATGGCGATGAGGATTCGGAGACGGCCGCCCCAGGAGAAAACGCGCCCGGGGAAAGCGCGTGAACCGCTTTGCCGAACTGCTCGACCGGCTCGCCTTCGAGCATTCGCGCCTCGGCAAGCTGCGCCTCATGACGGATTATTTCCGCTCGACCCCAGATCCCGAGCGCGGCTACGCGCTCGCCGCCCTGACCGGCGCCCTTACCTTCCAGCACGCCAAGCCCGGCCTCATCCGCGCCCTGATCAATGAGCGGGTCGATCCGGTCCTGTTCGAACTTTCCTACGATTTCGTCGGCGATTTATCGGAAACAGTCGCCCTGCTCTGGCCGGCGCCGGACGGGGAGACGCAACGCGCGGCCGATAATGGCGCGCCGCTGACGCTTTCCGAGGTCGTGCATGGACTCGCCGCCGGCGGCAAGCTCGACCTGCCGCGCAAGCTCGCCGGCTGGCTCGACGCGCTGGACGAGACCGGCCGCTGGGCGCTTTTGAAGCTGATCACGGGCGCGCTGCGCATCGGTGTTTCCGCGCGGCTCGCGAAGACGGCGGTCGCCGGCCTGGGCGGCAAAGGCGAGAACGGCATAAGCCCGAACGACGTCGAGGACGTCTGGCATGGCCTCGCCCCGCCCTATCTCGATCTTTTCGCCTGGGTCGAGGGGCGCGAACAGCGGCCCGACTCATCCGACCCCGCGCCTTTCTGTCCGGCCATGCTCGCCCATGCGATCGAGGCGAAGGATTTCGACGAGCTCGTTCCCGCCGATTTCATCGCCGAGTGGAAATGGGACGGAATCAGAGTTCAGGCCGCGCGGGGCCGCGCAGTGGATGGACGCATCGCCTTGCGGCTCTATTCCCGCACGGGCGAAGACATCTCCGTGGCCTTTCCCGATCTCACGGAGCATCTGGCGAGCCTTTCGGTCGAGACCTTCTCGCTCGATGGCGAACTCCTCATCATTCGCGAGGGACGCGTCGAACCTTTCGGCGTGCTGCAGCAAAGGCTGAACCGCAAGACGGCCTCGGCGAAGCTCCTCGCCGATTTCCCGGCCCATATCCGCGCCTATGACCTTTTGCGGGAGGGCGGCGAGGATTTGCGCGCGCTCGACTTCGCCGAACGACGCCGGCGGCTGGAGGCCTTCGTTACGGCGGCCGACTGCGCAAGGCTCGACCTCTCGCCGCTCGTCTCATTCGCGTCCTTCGGGGATCTGGCGAGCGCGAGGCAAAACCCCGCGGGTTTTGGCGCCGGCGAGGACGCGGCGGCCGTCGAAGGCCTGATGCTGAAGCGCGCCGATTCGATTTACGTGCCGGGGCGTCCGAAAGGCCTCTGGTACAAATGGAAGCGCGATCCCTTCACGGTCGACGCGGTCCTGATGTACGCCCAGCGCGGCCACGGCAAGCGCTCCTCCTTCTACTCCGATTTCACCTTCGGCGTGTGGCGCGAGGATCAGGACAGTCCGCAGCTGGTTCCTGTCGGCAAGGCCTATTTCGGCTTCACCGACGCTGAACTCATCGAACTCGACCGCTATGTCCGCAATCATACCGTCAACCGGTTCGGCCCTGTGCGGGAGGTCGTGCACGGTCAAGCCGAGGGTCTCGTCCTCGAAATCGCCTTCGAGGGGCTGAACCGGTCGACCCGGCACAAATCGGGCGTCGCCATGCGATTTCCGAGGATCGCGCGGATCCGCTGGGACAAGCCGGCGCGCGAAGCAGACAGGATCGAAAGCCTCGAATCCCTGCTGAAACAGAGTATTTCGACAGTTTCGAAAGGGCGCCAACGCGGCGGCGAGACGGCGTGAAGCCGGCGAGCCTCGGCTCTGCCTTATTTCAGCCGTGCATTTGTCTTCGTATAAGGAGTCGATATGGAGGTTAACCGAAAGCAGAGCGAGGAAATTGCTTCGCGAAGCTTGGCCGCGACGGATGCAGCAGTCCCCCTTACGTCAAGTCAAATGACGATTCTCTAGGCTTTAGCCTGGATCGGTGTTATTTGGAGTCTTCTTGATGTTATTTCGGCGGCTCGATCAATTGGCGATTTTCGGCGAAGGATGCGCTTCTGTCCTCCGAATTGACAGTGATCCGGCCGCGGCGAACGACTCCTGGAGACGGGGACAACTACTGCTCTTGCGGCGGTTCCTGAGAAGTTCCTTGCGCGCTCGCTCTCGAAGTTAGGACCATTCATGCCTATGATTGCCCTGGTCGACGACGACCGCAATATCCTCACCTCCGTGTCGATCGCCCTCGAAGGCGAAGGCTATCGGGTGCAGACCTACACCGACGGCTCGACGGCCCTTGACGGGCTGAAGAGCGATCCGCCCGATCTCGCCATTCTCGACATCAAGATGCCCCGGATGGACGGAATGGAGCTACTGCGCCGGCTGCGGCAGAAATCCGATCTGCCGGTGATCTTCCTGACCTCGAAGGACGAAGAGATCGACGAATTATTCGGCCTCAAGATGGGCGCCGATGATTTCATCCGCAAACCCTTTTCGCAGCGCCTCCTCGTCGAGCGGGTGAAGGCGATTTTGCGCCGCGCCAACCCCAAGGACGCCGCCTCGCAGAAAGAGGCCGACGCCAAGATTCTCGAGCGCGGCCTTCTGAAAATGGACCCGGAGCGCCACGCCTGCACCTGGAAGGACGATCCGGTCACGCTCACCGTCACGGAGTTTCTGATCCTGCAGGCGCTAGCGACGCGGCCCGGGGTCGTAAAGAGCCGCAACGCGCTCATGGACGCCGCCTATGACGACCAGGTCTATGTCGACGACCGCACGATCGACAGCCACATCAAGCGGCTGCGCAAGAAGTTCAAGGCTGTGGACGACGATTTCGAAATGATCGAAACCCTTTATGGAGTCGGTTATCGCTTCAAGGAGTAGCGTGGCGCTCTGCATGACGCGCTTCGCCTGGGGGAAGAGGAAGCGGTGACGCTCGAGGCGCAACCGGACGTGAATTTCGAGCGAACGCAAATCGCGACGGCGCGCGCGAAGCGGATGCGCCGCAGCCTCTCCGCGCGGCTGCGCGGCTTCCTGCGCGGATTGAGCTCGCGGTTTTCATCGTCCCTGACGCGCCGCATCGTCGTCCTGAACCTTGGCGGCCTCGTCGCCCTCCTCCTCGGCTTTCTCTATCTCAATCAGTTCCGCGAAGGTTTGATCGACGCGCGCGTACAGAGCCTGCAGACGCAGGCCGAGATCATCGCGGCGGCGGTCGCGGCCTCCGCCACGGTCGACACCGATTCGATCACGATCGATCCCGAAAAATTGCTTCAGCTGGCGCCGGGCGAAAGCTACGCGCTCTCCGACGATTCGACGCCTTCGCTGGAATTCTCGATCAATCCCGAAAAGGTGGGGCCGGTGCTGCGCCGGCTCGCCTCGCCGACCAACACGCGTGCGCGAATCTTTGATCGCGACGGCTATCTCCTGCTCGATTCGCACTCGCTGACGACCCGTTCGAACATTCTTCGCTTTGATCTTCCGCCGGTTGCGCAAGATCGGAAGGGCTCGCTCCTTGAGCGCGCCTGGAGCAAGCTGAAAGGCATGATCTGGCGTTCCGACTTGCCCCTCTACGAGGAGAATGGGCTCGACAACGGCAAGAGCTATCCAGAGGTCAATCACGCCCTCGGCGGCGGCGAGCAATCGATCGTCCGCGTCAACGCGAAGGGCGAAACGATCGTCTCGATCGCCGCGCCGATCCAGCGTTTTCGCGTCGTGCGCGGGGCGCTGCTTTTGTCGACGCAAGGCGACGACATCGACAAGATCATCGCATCGGAACGCTGGGCGATCGTGCGCATCTTCCTCGTCTCCGCGATCATCATGTTTCTGCTGTCGCTCTTCATCGCCGGCACGATCGCCGAGCCGATCCGGCACCTCGCCGAAGCGGCGGACCGGGTCCGGCGCGGCACGAAATTTCGCCGGGAGATTCCAGATTTCACCGATCGCTCGGATGAAATCGGCCACCTGTCCGGCGCCCTGCGCGACATGACCAAGGCGCTTTACGACCGCATGGACGCGATCGAGAGCTTCGCCGCCGACGTCGCGCATGAATTGAAAAATCCGCTCACGTCCTTGCGCAGCGCGGTCGAAACCCTGCCCATCGCGAAGAAGCCCGAAACGCAGCAGCGCTTGCTCGCCGTCATTCAACACGACGTCAAGCGCCTCGACCGGTTGATCAGCGACATTTCGGACGCCTCGCGCCTCGATGCGGAGCTCGCCCGCGCCGACATGGACCTCGTTGATCTCGAGCAGATCCTCCAAACGGTCATCGCCATGGCCAATCAGATGAATCCGGAATCGCCTGTCCACGTCGGCCTGACCGTCGCCAGCGGCTATTATGACGAAGCCCGGAAAGCTGGGTTCCGCGTACTCGGGCATGACTCGCGGCTCGGCCAAGTGTTCAACAATCTGATCGACAATGCGCGTTCGTTCTCGCGCGCTGGCGGCAGGGTTCGCGTTCACCTGCGCGCGGCCAAGCTCGCCGCCGACCACGGCCACTGGCGCGACGGATTCGAGATCACCGTCGATGACGACGGGCCGGGCATTCCAGCCGACGCCTTCGAGCGGATCTTCGAACGCTTCTATACCGACAGACCCAGTCAGGGGTTTGGCCAGAACTCAGGGCTCGGTCTGTCGATCTCGCGTCAGATCATCGAGGCGCATGGCGGCCGCATCTTCGCGCGCAACCGGGTTGGGCCCTCCTTTAAGGAGGGAGAACCGCCGCCGGCGCTCGGCGCGCGCCTGACCATCTGGCTGCCCCGAGCCTGACGGCTGGCGCGCGATCTATCACGGCGGAATCCTGGTCGAGGGCGTGTTTCGACCGAGAGGATTCGGTGACGAAGAAGGGTTCGAAAGACCGATGGCGGACAGCGAGATTCACGCCAGCGCCGTCGCAATCGGGGAAGCCGGCGTTCTTATTCGCGGCGCGTCGGGATCCGGCAAAAGCCGGCTGGCGCTCGCGCTGATCGCGGGCGCCCGCGGCGCCGGCGTATTTGCCCGCCTCATCGGGGACGACAGGATCAGGCTTGAAAGCGGCAACGGACGGCTGATCGCAAGAGGCCATCCACTGATCCTTGGCCAGATCGAACAAAGGGGCGCCGGGATATTGCGGACGCCCTTCATCGCCGCCGCCGTCGTCCGCCTCGTCGTCGATATCGTTCCCGCCGACAAGGCGGCGCGCCATCCCGCGCCCGCGCATGAAACGGCCGACTCGCGATCAGCGGATTGGGATTTCAGCGGCCTCGCCGAGGTCGAACTCGCCGGCGTCCGCCTGCCGCGGCTGGTCGCGCCCGATACGGCCGCGGGCGCCGACCTCGCTGTCGCGGTGCTCCAGCATTTCCGGCTGACGAAATTCGGCGACGCCGCCGGGGCGTAACCGTTCAAGGGCGTGGAGGCTGGGCGCCCCATCGGTAACCGGTCGCATAAGAAAATTGGCAAAATCAGGCGGTTCGCGATTCATTTCACTTGCCAAGAAGGCCGCAACGCACAAAATGCGTTTCGCTTTGCGCAGGTACATGGCCGCATCGACGCAAAGGTCGCCGACGCTGCGGTGCAGCTGAAGTAAATCGTTAGAAATCAGGATCATCCAGACGGTCTTGTCCTTTCGGAACTTGTCAGTTCGCCACTTTTGCCGCATCGCGTTCTCCGCACGGGGCCGTCTGCTTGAACCTTCCAACCATGCGTGGCGCCTTCCCTTGACAAACGCTCGCCCTGTCGCCGTTGATCACCGACGGAGTTCGTGAATGCGCGGCCCCAACCGATGATCGGCCTGGTTCTCGTCACCCACGGCCACCTCGCCACGGCGTTTCGCGCGGCCCTCGAGCATGTCGTCGGCCCGCAAAAGCAGGTCGAGACCGTTTCGATCGGGCCCGACGACGATATCGAGCAGCGGCGCAAGGACATCGTCGCCGCGGTGGAGACGGTCGATAGCGGTTTTGGCGTCGTCGTGCTGACCGACATGTTCGGCGGAACGCCGTCGAATCTCGCGATCTCGGTGATGAACGGGTCGCATGTCGAGGTCGTCGCCGGGATCAATCTTCCGATGCTGATCAAACTCGCTTCGGTGCGCGAAAACGCCAGCCTCGAACAGGCCGTCATTCAGGCGCAGGACGCTGGCCGAAAATATATCTACGTCGCCAGCCGGGTGTTGAGCGGAAAATAATGCAAGGCGAAGGCGACCCTTCCGAACGCGATCCGTACGACGATTGTCCGGAGTTTCAGCCGCCGGAAGGCGCGCTCGTCCGCGAGGTCACGATCATCAATCGCAAAGGCCTGCACGCGCGGGCGACGGCGAAGCTCGTGCGATGCGTCGATGGCTTCGACGCCGACGTTTTGGTCGGACGCTGCGGCGAGATGGTCGGGGGGACATCGATCATGGGCATTCTGACCCTCGGCGCCGGGCCCGGCATGACGATCACCATTACGGCGACGGGCGCAGAGGCGGAGGAGGCGCTCGACGCCATCGAGGCGCTGGTGGCGAGCCGCTTCGGCGAAGATGAGTGAGCGCCAAGAGCCATCTGCCTAGAGCGCTCGGCAAGAAATCGCTTCAGAGTCAAAAGCTTGAACATATTCTTGTCGACCAGATTGGTTCAATCTGATCGGAATATGCTCTAGCGTCCGCCCGGAGCGGGATGAGGATCCCGCTCCAGACACGTGCAATCGATCAGCTTCATGAATCTGGATTGTTTCAATCCGAATTCAGCATGATCTAGTGGTCGCCGCCGTCGTGATCATGGCCGCTCCCCGGAGCGAAGAGATCCGAGATGACGTCGACCGAAGCATCGCAGGCGTGATTGAGGCATGGCAGCCTGAAGCCCGCCTCGAGTGTCTTCAGCAGCGAGAAATGCGTATAGAAGCGTCCGCTCTCGACGTGGCTGACGCCATAGTTGGTGTCGACGATCAAAAAGACCTTGTTGACGATATTCGGCACGACCGCGTAGTCGTTTTCGTCCCAAACGACGACGATGGCGTTGCGGCCATGCTTCCAGAGCGGCGCGTTGTGGATGCTTTCCACAATCTTCTTGACCGTCGCGTCGCCGCGACGAAGCAGCGCTGGATTAAGGCCCGTCTGCGTGCCGTTGTCGTTCGGATCATAGGCGCAAACGGCGGTATCGTTGCCGCGGCCATGCTGATCGTTGCACTGGTTGGGCACGATGAAAGAGAAGTTCGGCGCGGCGCCCGAACCAAGGTCGACGTAAAGACCCTGCGGTCCATCGAAACCCACGGTGCGCGCAAGGCTCAGGTCTTGATCCTGCCCCTCCTGAACGCTCTTGAAATAGGCGAACGGGTTATGCTTGACGGCATAGAGCTGGACGATCGACGCCTGCGTCAGAGGGCCGGCCGGGGCCGGCAAGGGCGGCAGGATCTGGGTGAAATCGGTTGAGTCCGTGAAGACGCCGTCGCTGTAGTTCACGCGGTCGGCGCCCACCAGCGGCAGCGATTCCTGATAAGATTTCCAGCTGAGGCCCTTCGCGACCAATTGGTCGGCGATGGTCTGCCCGAGCGTGTTGGGATTGGCGGGGATCGAACGCTGACCGTCGATATTGTTCAGGCCGGGCGGACCCGCCTCGTTCGTCGTGTCGATGGCGACGGTAGGCGCATCCTTGCCCTGCCCTGCGATTGGGCAAACAGGGCCGGTCACGGGGTTGTCGGTCTGCGCGACGCCGGTCGCGAGATTGGTGCTGCAGGCGCTGTTGTGCCAGTCGGGGGCATTGTCGGTTAGAACGCCGAAATTCGAGCCGCCGACAATCTCAAGATAATTCGTCAGGCTCGGATGGGCGACGGCGAAATAGTTTGTGGCGAAATTGGCGTGAGCAGCGAACGCGTTGACGTAGGGCGCGTTGGGATTATTGAAAATTTCGTCGTAGCCGTGATTCTCCATCACGATCAGAAATACATGGTCGAGTGGCGGTACGCCTGTCGGAACCTGGCCAGCTGAGGCCGGATTCGCCGACAAGGCCATCGCGAGGCAAAGCCCGCTAACGATCTTGCTCATGCTCGTTGCTCCCTTCAGGATTATCGGGGGCGAGCTTTGATCGCGCCGCCCACCTTGGCCTTAGGGATTTCGCTTGAAGCTATCATGTCGGATTGATGCCAGTTTGCTGACAGGCCGTCTTTCCAGCGCTGATTTTCCCGCCGTTCGCGGTCGCCGGGATCGACGAAGACGCCCGAGGACTAACTTGCGATGATCAGCGCGCCAATCCCGACCAGGATGAACGGCAGCGCCCATTCGGAGATCTTTTCGACCTTGGCGCTCCAGGCGGGATGGCCGGCGAGGAGACCGGCCAGCATGCTCATCAACAGGGCCATCGCCACGGCGGCGGCGAAACAGCCTATGACGAAGGGCGGCTCCAGATCGGCGAGGAGCGGCGTCATGACGATGACGCTGTCGCCGCTGTTCGCCAGCAAAGCGGACGCAAAGCCGACATAGCCGGCGACGCCGATCGGCCCCAAAGGCGCATCCGGGCGCCGGCTGTCGGCGCTCGACCGGCGCTTGATCAGCTTTGCGAGATGATAGCCTCCGATCCCCATGGGAATGAGGCCAAGGTAGCGAATCTTGTCCTTTGGCAGGGCGTCCGCGGCCTGCGCCAGCGCCAGACTGACGAGGAGAACAGCAAGACAGACCAGCATGAAGGTCAGCTTGACGAAAAGGGGCCGGTAGCCCGATTTGGCCGCGTAGGCTGAGACGATCGCGAGATTGTCCAAATTGGTCGAGCCAAAAGAGACCGCAGCTGCGCTCGCGACGCTTACCGCCTCGATGAGAACCTGCGCCGAGTGGAGAGCACTCAATTCATCGTCCTGTCATATATGGAGCCCCGCGCGTCAAAATTGGCTCGAGTCGCGGCCGGACAACCCCTCCCCAACACCAGATTCCTCCCCGGTTGTGCGCTCGGCCGTCGCCCCGTCTGGGAGATAGAAATGCTCGATGCCAAGACCGTGGACGCCGCAGCAAAGGCCCGCAAAAACAATTTGACATTGCAAAAATCGAGCGCAGATTTTGTGACGGTTTTACGTCTTCGATAAAATACATTTATAACAGTTGGGAGGACGCCATGATCACGCGCCGCGTCGCTGTTCGTAACGGACTCTGGGGAGGCGCAGCCGCGCTTGCCGGACTGGGTCGCCCGGATGTCGGCTTCGGCGCCGAAGCCGCCGTGTCCTTGCATGGCGCCGGGTCCACCTTCTCGGCCCCTTTGTACAAGACGTGGATAAAAGTCTTCGAACAGGCCGGCGACAAGATCGCGGTGAGCTACGACGCGGTCGGAAGCGGCGAGGGCATCACGCGCTTCGCTATCGGATCCGTCGATTTCGGCGCCACAGACGTTTTACCCGGTGAGTTTCTGTTCACCGGGGTGAAACGTGGAGTGGTTTCGATTCCAGCGACCGCGGGCATGATCGTGCTGGCCTACAATCTGCCGGGCCTCGGCGGCGATCTCAAGCTGCCGCGCGATGTCTATTCGGCAATCTTCAGCGGGGGCATCAGGCAGTGGAGCGACCCGCGCATCCGCAGCGCCAATCCGGGACTGTCGCTGCCGAATGAGGACATCGCGGTGGTCGTCCGGGACGACGCGAGCGGCACCGCCGCCGCCTTCGCCCGCCATCTCATCGCGATCGGATCGGGCTGGCATGCGACGGGAGCCGGCGACGGTTTCATGATCGATTGGCCGGCGGCGGCGATGGCCGCCAGAGGCAATGAAGGCGTATCCGGAAAAATCAAGATCAGCGAGGGCGCGATCGGCGCGGTTGAGTATGGTTTCGCCAAGCGTCTCGGGCTGCAGATGGCCGCGCTCGAAAACAAAGCTGGACGCTTCGTCGCGCCTAGCCAGGACAGCGGTCAGGCGGCGCTGTCGGCATCGGACCAAACATCAATCATAGACCCTACGGGCGACGCGTCGTATCCGTTGGTCACCTTCAGCTGGCTGCTTCTCTACAAGAAGTACGGCGACGCCAAAAGGGCCGCGGCCGTTAAAGAGTGGGTCACCTGGGGCCTGACCACGGGGCAGACGATCGCTCCCGGCCTCGGCTATCTCGCCTTGCCTCCGGAACGGGCCGAGATCGCCGCGCAATCTCTGGACGCCATCACTTGAGGACTTCGGACGCCGCCTGAACAGGAGGCGATGGCTGAAGCGATCGGCCACATTCTTTTGGCGAGCCGGCGCGCGTTGGAGCGCGCGCCGTGCGAACCGCCTAGCTGGCGGCGGAGATGTTTCGTGCGGCCAGCAGTCGCGAGACGCCGTTGCGGGCATCGCCCCCCATCGCAGAGGCCTTTTGCACGAGCGACGCAAGGCAGAAGTCAACCATCTGATCCAGCGTCGGCTCCGGGTCTTCGGCGCATTCGACGATCAGGCGCGGATGCCAGAACCGCATGCTGGCGCTGCGCACGAGAATCGCCGCGAGCTCGCAATCGTCGACGGCGAACTCCCCATCGCGGTCGCCTTGAGAAATGATCTCGCACAGCAGCCTGGTTATTTTTTCGATGTGGTCATGCGCGATCGGCCAGTTTTGGCTGAACGCCGTCTCGAGCAAATCATGCAGCTTGCGATTGGAGCGAAACCGATCGTCGTTCGCGTTTTCAACCGCGGCCAGAAACGCGCGCAATTTCTCGCCGGCCGGCTGCGGCTGCCTCACGATCTCCTCGCCGGCGGCCTCTACCGCGCGAAGCAGGCGGCGTCCCACCGCTTCGTTGATCTCGGCCTTAGCCGAGAAAAACCGGTAAACATTGGCCGGCGACATGCGCAATTCGCGGGCGATATCGGCGACAGTGGTTTTCTCAAACCCGATTTCGGCGAATAAGCGCTCTGCAACCGCAAGGATGCCAGGATGCGTGCCGTGTTCTTTAGATTGTAACGACTGTTTCATTTCAACCTACATTTGAAAAGACGAGCTTACACAATCAATCGCATTCGATTATGCTTTATCATCATCGCGTTGTCACCTAGGCAATCTCGCTTCTGCATTCTGTGCGCGGGCGCACATGTCTTCATCGAACGCCAAGACTTGACCATAGCACGTTAGAGCTCAAGCTTAACGGGTGGAGCCCCTCGCTCGTTCGGGCGCTCGGCTGGCCGTCTTGCCGCCCATCCATCCGGTCGGCCGCGGGGGCCTCGTCCGTCGCGCCAGAAAAAAGCGACGGCTTACTCCGTCAGCTCGCCGACGGCAGCGATGCGTTCGTCGCTCACTGAAAAAAGCGCGCGCCCTGTCGCACGGTCCAGGTCCTGGAGCGCGGACCCATGATGCGCTCAATTGCCGATTTCCCGGCCGGGGACCTCGATCCGGAAAGCTCCGTCTCAATATTTGGCGACGACCGGCGCGGGCGCGGCGGTGTCGAATTTGTAGCTGAAGCCGACCTGCACGCGGTTCTCGATGAGGTTGGTGTGCACTGTCGCGCCGAGGAAGTCGCCGTTGAAGCCGGGGAAGGAATTGACCAGGACATTGTTGCTCGGTCCGAAGTCGGTATAGCGGTATTCGGCCCGGATCGACCAGTTGTTTGTGATGGCGTATTCGAGGCCGCCGCCGACGGTCCAGCCGACGCGGGTATTCGAGAAGCTGTCTCTGCCGGAGAAGGCCGGGTAGAACAGGGCGTTGGCGTAGGCGGTCGAAACGCTGGTGTTGAAACCGCCGAAAGCGACGCCGCCTGTCGCGTAGACGAGGACGCGGTCGAAGGCGTAGCCGAGCCGGCCGCGGATCGAACCTTGAACGCCAAGGTTCGAGTGGACGGTGGTGAGAATGAAATCCTGATAATAACTGCTGAAAGGCGCGAAATTGGCGGTCTTGCTGAGGCTCGAGCCGTCGACGTCGCCTTCGAGACCCAGCACAAACTGGTTGATCTGGTAATTGTAGCCGACGTGGGCGCCGCCGATCACGCCATTGGCGTTATTGTTGAAACGATTGAAGTCGGAAAAGTTGTAGGGCGTGAAGGGTTTGGTCGGATCCGCGGCCGTCGCGGCGGCGACGCTCGCGCTCGCTGGAGAAATCGCGGCGGCGGAAATCGCGCCCCCCGTCGCGCCGCCGCCAGTTCCGCCACCAAGCGATTGCCCGACAATCCCGCCGCTCCCGCCCGCGCCAGCCGTAATGCCTCCGACGCTGCCAACGCCAGTCGTACCGCCGCCGGCGCCGCCAAAAACACCCGTGAAACCGCCGTTGCCGCCACCCCCAATTGACTGCGCGAAAGTCCCGCCACTGGAGCCGCCGCTTCCTCCAGCGCCGCCGCCAGCGGCCGTGGTGGTGGTTGTGGTTGTGGTCGTGGTCGTGGTCGTGGGTGGGGTAAAGCCGTTGGCGAAGCCGCCATCGCTGATTGTCGTGTTGTTGGCACCCGCCGCATAGCCGATCTGGCCGCCGGCGTAGACGCCGGTCCAAGAGAAAGACGGGGAGGAAAGATCGGCCGCTAAGGCGGATCCGGCGAGCGCGATCGCACTGGCGGAAGCCATGACAAATTGACGAAACATGTATTTTCCCCTCAGGGCTAAAAGCTCTCGCACACTATCGCATTTCCGTCAGCGGACAATTGCCGATTAAGTAGAGCGGACACCATTTCGAAGTAGTGTTGCTACACCGCCACAAATGGATTGAGTTTGGAGTCTGTCTTGTAGACAGCGATGACGCTGCGAGGGGAGGCATAACTACCATTATTATGAAAATTCTTAGGCGCTGTTGAACGAGCGGCACCAAGCGATATCGCTTCTGTCACATTTTAGGGCGCGCGGACGCGCCAGCAACAAAATCGACGTCAAAACGGATGCTTTGACGTTCCATCGCGGGCGTTCGATCGCGCCATCAACACGAAAAAGCCGTCGATGCGGCGACACAACGCCAATTCCAAGGTCGCGCCGCACCGCTTTTCACAATTAAGACGCATCAACGTGACAAAGCCGTTGCCGTCACCCTGATTTCCTAGAATTTGGCGCCGGTGTGCATTGAAGAAACGCAACAGTTCATTTTCCAGCATGGCGAAAACGACCATGACCGCCGCGTTCGAATAGCGTTAAATTGGTTCAGTCATCCGCCACGGACCACATCCTGCTGCGGCGCCCAAAGAGCCAGGCGCGCATCATTGGCGTCGCCTCGGCGATCTGGGCCGGCTCGATTTTCCTCAGCCGCATTATGGGTCTGGTGCGCGAACAGATTATCGGCCGAACGCTTGGGGCAAGCCGGGAGGCGGACCTTTACTTCGCAAGCTTCACGCTCCCGGACTTCCTGAACTATCTCCTCGCGGCGGGGGCTCTGTCGATCGTATTCATCCCGATTTTCCTCGAGCACCTCGAACGCGGCGACAAGGAAGGCGGCTGGGAAGCTCTCAGCGTCATCGCAAATTTCATAGCCGTCGCAGGGGGCGTCGGCATCGCGCTGCTGATGGTTTTCGCCCGGCCGCTGGTCGGCGTGGTAGCGCCGGGATTCACGAATCCGGGCGAAGTCGATACGCTGGTGCGGCTGATGCGGATCATTCTGCCGGCGCAGTTCTTCCTTGTGGTCGGCGGCCTGCTGTCGGCTGCGCTGCAGGCCGAGGATCGTCATCTGCTGCCGGCGATGGCGCCGCTCGTCTACTCGGCTGGCATTATCGCAGGCGGCCTCATCGGGACGCACTATGCCGGAATGGGCGCCGATGGATTTGCATGGGGCGTGCTCGCCGGCTCGGCGTTGGGGCCATTCGCGCTGCCGCTCTACGGCTGCCTCATGGCCAAGATGCGCTGGCGCCCGGTGCTTTCCTTCCGCAGCGCGGACCTGCGGCGTTATCTCTGGCTTTCATTTCCGATCATGATGGGATTTTCAATCGTCGTGGTCGACGAGTGGATCGTCAAAAACCAGGCCTCATACCTTGCGCCCGGCGCGCTGTCCTATCTGCAATACGGGCGGACGCTGATGAAAGTGCCGATCGGCGTGTTCGGCATGGCGGCCGGCGTCGCGGCCTATCCCACGATCAGCCGAATGGTCGCGGCCGGCGCCGTGGTCGAGGCCTATGGCGTGCTGTGTCATGCGGTGCGGCTGATGCTCGTCGCGACCTTCGCGGCGCAGGTCTGCATGACGCTCGCCGGATTTGAAGCGTCCTATTTGATCTGGGGTCTGTTCTCCAGCCGGTTCAGCGTGGCGGACGCCGAGGCTACGGCCACCATTCTCGCCTTCCTCTGCCTCGGTCTTGGCGGCTGGGCGGCGCAGACGCTGATCAGTCGCGGCTTCTACGCTTTGGGCGCGACATGGCTGCCGACAATCGTTGGGACGATAGTCGCATTCGTCATGGCGCCTCTCTATGTCGTGCTGCGCCATCAATGGGGCGCGATTGGACTGGCGATCGCGAGTTCGATCGCGATCCTCGTCTATGTGCTTCTGCTCGGCTGGTTGCAGCATCGTCGATTTCAGCGAGAGGCCGCGGCGAGGGGCGGCTCCCTCGACGGCGCGCCCGGCATGCTGGGCGCCGCAATGCGCCTGGCCGCAGCGGCGGGGATCGCGATCGCGATCGGACTAAGGGCGCGGATTTGTCTCCTTCATATCCTGCCGGGCGCGGGCCTCGGCGAGATTTTAATGCGGATCGCCATACTCTGCGTCGTCGGCGTCTCCATCTACGCGGGTCTCGGCCGCCTTTTTGGCGTCGCCGAATTAGCCGAAGCGGAGCGCCTGCTGCTGCGTAGGTTCAGATTGCAGCCGCCGGACTGATGACGGCGACCCGAGTTCGCGCTCGACGATCGGCGCGTTCATTTCAGACGTTTTGCTCGTTTCCGCCCGAACGCGTTCGAATGCGCAGCCGGTAGAGCACCGATGGTTGGCAGCTGACGCGCAGGGCGCCCCAAAGCTCATTTTGCCCGGCTATCGTAAGGGGCGCCGGATCCAGAACCATCTGATCGACGCCATTCGGCAAAGACGGCCCTTCAAAGATGGGATTCAATTGGAGATAGCCGATAATTCTCGAGAGCTGATCGAGCGACTCGTTGTAGAGCTTGAAGCTCGAAACGAAGAGAACGTACAGATTCAGCCCATTCTCCGCATAGGTCTGGCGAATGTTAAAGCCCGCGTTCTGGGGCGCCGGCTCCTGCTCAATATTCACCAAAAGGAGGGTGACGGCGCCAAGTCTGAAGGTCAATGGCTCAAGTTTGACGCCATCGGGAAAAACGACGATTTCCTGATTTGAAGATAAATCCTCATTCAATTTGTCCTTCAAGAAAACAAGAGCTTTTCCGATCATGGCGTCCGGCCCTTCGTGGCTTTCGCATCGAATCAAGATTTTGGTTTTAGTTGGTTTCGCATCGCCAAACCGGAGTTGGCGCGCGAGCCGAAATCATGAACAAATTTCGAAATCGCGCGGCGAACCGCCGAAACCAAACCGGCGGCAAAAACGCCGAAAGATCAGACAAGGCAATGGCTGGGGGACCTGGATTCGAACCAAGATTGACGGAGTCAGAGTCCGCTGTTCTACCGTTGAACTATCCCCCAACGCGCAAAACGCGCCGGCCCCGCTTGGCGCGGGCGGAAAGGTGATCTAGGTCCTCGCCCCGTCCGTGTCAACGCTTCGCGCCGGCCCCTGACGGCGCCGGCCAGTCAGGACGCCGCGGCCTTCGTCCCGTTCAACGGGTTCGCCGCGTCCCAGCCGTAGCGCAGGGTCTCGAAACGCATGCCCCACGCGTCGACCAGCACCAGCCGGCCGACGAGGCTTTCACCGAAGCCGACGATCTCGCGCATCGCTTCGAGCGCCATCATAGCGCCGAGAATTCCGGTGAGGGCGCCAAGGACGCCGATCTCCTCGCAGGATGGCGCGACGCCCGCCGGCGGGGCCTCGGGAAACAGGCACCGATAAGTCGGGTTCGGTTCGCCGCTCGCTCTCGTCTCATACGGCCGCAACACCGTCAGCGAACCGTCGAAGGCGCCGACCGCCGCCGTGACCAGCGGGCGCCTTTCGTAAAAGCAGGCGTCGGAGACGATGTAGCGGGTGGCGAAATTATCGGACCCGTCGGCGACGACATCATAGGCGCCGACGAGTTCGCGCGCATTGCCGGCGTCGAGGCGCGCCCGGTTCTGCGTCACCTTCACATGCGGATTGAGCCTCGCGATCGCCGCCGCCGCGCTCTCGACCTTCGGCCGGCCAATATCCCGCGTCCCATGCAGCACCTGTCGCTGCAGATTCGACAGCGCAACGATGTCGTCGTCGACGATGCCGATATGTCCGACGCCGGCCGCCGCGAGATAATGGAGGAGCGGCGCGCCGAGACCGCCCGCGCCGATGACGAGAACGCGCGCGGCCTTCAGCTTCTGCTGCCCCGGACCGCCGACGCCGCGCAGCACGATATGGCGCGCATAGCGCTCGATCTCTTCGGCTGAGAAAACCGCTTCGGTCAACGGACGCGCCTTTTGCTGCTCGAACCGCAATATGGCGAAGTGCGATCAGAAATGCGACCCCGAGGCCGAAATGCTTGAGCCGCCCCGCGCTTTCGCCTATGAGTGCCTGCCCCGAAGCCCCGCCTCTGCAAAAAACCGATATCCCGATGATTCTTTCAAGCCCGCGCGAGGCGGCGGCGCGGCCAACCACAAACGATGGGATTGGAACGATGATGCAAATTTCCTTGAAGCGCGCGCTCGCCGCCATTTTGTTTCTCGCGCTGGGGACGGGAGCCGCTTTCGCCCGCCATCCTTGTCACGACGACGCCGAAAAGTTTTGCAGCAGGGTCATTCCGGACCACAAGCTGGTCCAGCATTGCCTGGAGAAGAACCTGTATCATCTGAAGCCTGCCTGCCAGGCGGAGTTCGGCAAGCGCGGCTGAAGCGCGCTCGTCCGCGAGGCCAAGCCTGGCGTCAATCGACCTTCCGCGTCATGGGCCTCAGCCGCCGGTTCGTCCGGCGGCGCACGCCTCAAGCCGCCCGCGCAAAGGTGGCGACGGCGTCGCAGACCTCATTGACGATGCGCTCGACGAGGTCGAGGTTGTCGCCCTCGCCCATCACCCGGATCACGGGCTCCGTGCCGGACGCCCGAATGACGAGACGGCCGGCGGCGCCGAGTTTTTTTCGTCCCGATTCGATTGCGCGCACCACGGCGGCGTCCTCCAGCGGCTTGCCGGCGCTGACCTTGACGCTTTTCAGAACCTGCGGCGAGGGTTCGAAGCGGTGGCAGACCTGGCTCACCGGCTTCGACTGGCGCATGACCACCGCCAGCAATTGCAAGGCGGCGACAAGGCCGTCGCCGGTCGTGCAATAATCCGACAAAATGACGTGGCCGGACTGCTCGCCGCCGAGATTGTAGCCATGCTGGCGCATGTGTTCGAGCACATAGCGGTCGCCGACCGGCGTGCGCGCGAGGGTGAGGCCGATGCCTTCGAGATAGCGCTCGAGGCCGAGGTTGGACATCACGGTGGCGACGATTCCCGGCTGCGCGAGCCGCCCGTCCTCTTTCCAGCTCTGCGCAATGACTGCCATCAGCTGGTCGCCGTCGACGGGCTTGCCCATTTCATCGATGATCAGCACGCGATCGGCGTCGCCGTCGAGCGCGATGCCGATGTCGGCGCGCACCTCGCGGACTTTCTTCGCGAGCGCCTCCGGCGCGGTCGAGCCGACGCCGCGATTGATATTGAAGCCGTCCGGTTCGACGCCGATCGAGAAAACCTCGGCGCCCAGCTCCCATAAGGCTTCGGGGGCGACCTTGTAGGCCGCGCCATTGGCGCAATCGACGACGATGCGCAGCCCCTCAAGGGAGAGATGGCGCGCCAGGGTCCGCTTGGCGAATTCGATGTAGCGGGCGCGATCGCCCTCGACGCGCATGGCACGGCCGAGGTCGGTGGGCTTCGACAGTTTCAGGGCGAAATCCTTGTCGAGCATCGCCTCGATGTTGGCTTCGGCCTCATCCGACAATTTGAAGCCGTCGGGTCCAAACAGCTTGATCCCATTGTCTTCAAACGAATTGTGCGATGCCGAAATCATGACGCCGACATCCGCCCGCATCGAAGGGGTGAGCATGGCGACGGCGGGCGTCGGCATCGGCCCGAGCAGGAGCGAGTCCATGCCGACAGACGCGAAGCCGGCCACCATGGCGTATTCGATCATATAGCTCGAAAGACGCGTATCCTTGCCGATCACCGCGCGATGGCGATGGTCGCCGCGCTGAAACATGACGCCAGTCGCCTGCGCCACCTTCATCGCCAGTTCGGGCGTGATGACCGAATTGGCCTCGCCCCTGATTCCGTCCGTTCCGAAATGCTTTCGAGCCATTTGCACCTGTCTCCGCGCCCGTCGGCGGCGGCGCCCCTTTCAGACAAGGTCGCGATCCTCCGACGTCCGATTGAAGCCCTGTCGAGCTTGTAATTTGCCGCCGTTTTGCCTTTACACGAAAATGTCTTGATTGAAGGTGACAAAAGGTTGCTTACGCGAAGCGCTTTGGCGGTGCGCCGATCTCGATGGCGCCTTGGTTAGATCGTTGAACTACAGTCAGAATATTCTATTAGCGTCGATCGCGCCAATTTTATGGGAACTTGGTCAATGAGACTTTACGGGAGGTTTTTCGGCGGGGTTTTCGCCGCCTGTCTTGGCGCCGCCGCCTGTCTTGGCGCTGTCTCGGCCGCATCGCACGCCGAGGCGGCGGCGACGATGGACGGCCGGGTCACCCTGGCGCAGAATTTCGGCGCGCCGCCGGCCGACGTCGGCGGCGATGAGGGCTACGGCCAGGCGCCGCCCGACTCGTCCTCCCTGCTGGTGCGAATCGACCGGCTTGAAAGCCAGATGCGCCAGCTGAACGGCGAAATCGAGCAATTGCAGTTCGAGAACCACAAACTCGAGGATCAGCTGAAGAAATTCCAGGAGGACGTCGACTTTCGCTTCCAGGATAGCGGACGCGGCGGCGCCCCGGCGCCATCCGTCGCCAAGCCGCAAAAGCGCGGCGACGCGATCAACAATCTCGCCGCCCCGGACGATCAGTCCGCGGCGCCGGCGAGCCCCGCCGCGAGCGCGCCGAGTGCGCCCGCGCGTCCGGCCAAACGCGCCGACGCCTTCGATCCGGCGAGCGATCCGAACGCGCCGGGCGCGCCGCACCCGCTCGGAAGCCCGGCCTCGGCGGCCCCTGCGCCCCTGAAGGGTGATCACGTCGGCGCCGGAGAGGAGCCGCCCGGACCCGACACGCCGCTCGACTTGTCAGGCGCGAAATGGCGCGCAGCGCAGGGCGCGCAGGCGAGCCCTCAAGGGTCGCCCTCGCAAGGAGGCGCCTCGACCGCGCTGGCGACGCCCGGCGGCTCCGCCGTCGCCGCCCTGACGACGCCGAACGCCGCCAGCGCCGGCGGCGCGCAGATCAATCCGGTCAAGGAAGAGTTCGACGTGGCGTATGGATATTACCGGCAGAGGGAATACGAAACCGCGGAAAAGAGCTTTGCGGCCTTCATCCAGAAGAACCCGAAGAGCAAGCTGACGGCGGACGCAACCTATTACCTTGGCGAGAGCTTTTACCAGCGCAACCGTCCGCGCGAGGCTGCGGAGCAATATCTCAAGATTTCAACGCAATACGCGAATTCCCAGCGCGCGCCCGACGCCATGCTGCGGCTCGGCCAGTCGCTCAATGCGCTGGGGGCCAAGGAACAGGCCTGCGCCACGTTCGCAGAAATTCCGCGCAAATATCCAAATGCCGCGGCGAACGTCAAAGCCGAAGCGGACCGGGAGGCTAAACGCGTCCAATGCTGAGCGCGGTGAAGGAAAAGCGGCTTGTGGAGAGCGGCGTCGACGCGGGCAAGGATTCGCCGGAGCGCGAGGCGTTCTCGCCGGAACAAGTCGCACAGCTTTTCCAGCCTTGGGCGGGCACGCAAAAAATTCTCCTCGCTGTCTCCGGCGGCCCGGATTCGGTCGCCCTGATGCTGCTCGCCGCGGAGTGGAGGCGAGGGAAAACCGCACCGCCGCTCCTTCATGTCGCGACCGTCGATCATGGACTGCGCCCCGAGGCCCGCGCGGAGGCCAAAAAGGTCGCCGAATGGGCGCACCGGCTGGGGCTGTCGCACGATATCCTCGTCTGGACCGGGGATAAGCCGAAATCGAGAATTCAGGAGCTGGCGCGGCAGGCTCGCTATGATCTTTTGTTCGCGCACGCCGCGCGAATCGGCGCGGATGTCGTCGCAACGGCCCATCACGCCGACGATCAGGCGGAAACGATCCTGTTCCGTCTGCTGCGCGGCAGTGGCCCTGGTGGACTTGCCGGCATGGCGGCGTCCCGCGAACGCTTCGGGCTGATCCACGCGCGTCCATTGCTGCAGTGCAGCAAAATGGAGCTGATCGCCTGTTGCGCAGCAAAGGCGCACCCTTTCTTGACCGATCCCTCCAATCGCGATCCCGCCTATGCTCGCACTAGGATGCGCGCGCTGAGCGGCCTGCTCGCAAAGGAGGGGCTAAGCCGCGAGTCCCTGCTGCGTCTCGGACGCCGCGCCGCCCGCGCCGAAGCGGCCCTCGCAGCGCGCGCCGCCGCCGTCGCCGCGAACCTTGCGGCCGCGCGGGAGCCGGGGCTCTACCGCGCCGACGTGTCGAACCTCGCGCGGGAGCCGGAAGAGATCTTCCTGCGCGTCCTCGCCCGCGAGATCGTCCCGCTTGCCGATCCTCTTCGCGATGCCCTTGGCGACCGGCCGCTGCGGCTCGAACGGCTTGAGGCGCTTGCGCTCGCCATGCAGAACGCGCTGCGCGCGAGCGCCCCCTTTAGCGGCACGCTTGGCGGCGCGGCGCTAAAGCTCGGCCGCGATCATGTGCTGACCATTCGAACCGAAAAACCGCGACGCCGGGGCGCGGCGGCGCGGCGGAAGAAGCTCTGCGAGCGATAGCGCGGCGGCTCAAGGGCTCGGCCGCGCCGCTTCCCCTTGGCAATGCTGCGGACGACGCCTACATTGACACTGGCACGGCGGGACTCACAGTGCGTTGTTTCTCTCGACAGGCAAGCGGCCTTCCGGCTCGCATGGCCTGCATCAGGACCAAGAGATGAATCCAAATTTTCGGAACTTTGCGCTGTGGGTGATCATCATCCTGCTCGTAGTGGCGCTGGTGATGCTGTTCCAGAACCCGGGGCAGCGCGCAGCCTCGCAGGACATCACCTTCAGCCAGTTGCTGACCGACGTGGACGCCGGACATGTGCGCGAGGTGACGATCGCGGGTAATGAGATCACTGGTCATTATTCGGACAATCGCGCCTTCTCGACCTATGCGCCGAACGATCCGACCCTGGTGCAAAGCCTTTACAAAAAGAACGTCACCATCTCGGCAAAGCCGCCGTCCGACGGCAATAACTGGCTCTTGACGCTGCTCGTCAACGGGCTGCCGCTCATCGCCATTTTCGGCGTATGGATTTTCCTCTCCCGGCAGATGCAGGGCGCCGGCGGCAAAGCCATGGGCTTTGGCAAGTCGAAAGCGAAGCTTCTGACCGAGGCGCACGGCCGGGTCACCTTCGAGGATGTCGCAGGCGTCGATGAGGCCAAGGAGGACCTCCAGGAGATCGTCGAGTTCCTGCGCGATCCGCAGCGTTTCCAGCGCCTCGGCGGGCGCATCCCGCGCGGCGTGCTGTTGATCGGACCGCCCGGCACCGGCAAGACCTTGCTGGCGCGCGCCATCGCCGGCGAAGCCAATGTGCCGTTCTTCACGATTTCAGGTTCGGACTTCGTCGAAATGTTCGTCGGCGTCGGCGCGAGCCGCGTGCGCGACATGTTCGAACAGGCCAAGAAGAACGCGCCCTGCATCATCTTCATCGATGAGATCGACGCGGTCGGACGGCATCGCGGCGCCGGGCTTGGCGGCGGCAACGACGAGCGCGAGCAGACCCTGAACCAGCTGCTTGTCGAGATGGACGGCTTCGAGGCGAATGAAAGCATCATTCTCATCGCGGCGACCAACCGTCCCGACGTCCTCGATCCCGCCCTGCTCCGGCCCGGCCGCTTCGATCGCCAGATCGTCGTGCCCAACCCGGACGTCGTCGGCCGCGAGCGCATCCTGAAAGTGCACGTGCGCAAGGTGCCACTCGCCCCCGACGTCGAACTGAAAGTCGTCGCCCGCGGCACGCCCGGCTTTTCGGGCGCGGACCTCATGAACCTCGTCAACGAGGCCGCCCTTCTCGCGGCGCGGCGCGGCAAGCGCGTCGTGACGATGGCGGAGTTCGAGGATTCGAAGGACAAGATCATGATGGGCGCGGAGCGCCGCACCATGGTCATGACCGAGCAGGAGAAGATGCTCACCGCCTATCATGAGGGCGGCCACGCCATCGTCGCGCTGAACGTCCCGGCGACCGATCCCGTGCACAAGGCGACGATCATTCCGCGCGGACGCGCGCTCGGCATGGTGATGCAGCTGCCCGAGCGGGACAAGCTGTCGACCAGCTATGCGCAGATGACGTCGCGGCTCGCGGTCTGCATGGGCGGACGCGTCGCCGAGGAGATCATCTTCGGCAAGGATCAGATCACCTCCGGCGCGCAGTCCGATATCGAGCAGGCGACGAAGCTGGCGCGGGCGATGGTCACCCGCTGGGGCTTTTCCGACGAACTCGGCACGGTCATGTACGGCGAGAACCAGGAAGAGGTGTTCCTAGGCTACTCGATGGGCAAGCAGCAGACGATTTCGGAAGAAACCGCCCGCAAGATCGATTCCGAAGTGCGCCGCCTGGTCGAGCTGGGTCTTTCGGAAGCCAAGCGCATCCTGACCGAGAATCGGCAGGATCTCGAAGCGCTCGCAAGGGGCCTGCTCGAATACGAGACCCTGTCCGGCGACGAGATCATTGGGCTTTTGCAGGGGCGAAGGCCCGTGCGCGAAAATCCCGAGGACGCGACGCCGTTGCGCGGCTCGCCCGTGCCGACGACGGGCGCCAGCCTCAGGCCGAAACCGGGACCGGAGCCAGGCGGCCTCGAGCCGCAGCCGCAAGCCTAACTCTGAACAGCGAGTTTGCCGATGGGCCGCTTCGTGACGCGAGGCGGCCCCTTTTGGCAAGCATCCATTTTGCGGCTGACGACGGGGAGCATTGACGGCCGATGAACCCCCGCCTCGTCGCTCTCGCGCTCCTCATCGCGCTCAACGATCCCTCGGCGGCGGCCGAGAGCCCGCCGGCGCAGGCGTCGCTCGCCCAGCCGCTAAAGCAGTTCAAGGACTGGACCGTCGGCTGCGACAATCTGAGAACATGCACAGCGCTCGGCCTCCCGCCCAGCGGCGAGGCGGGCGCTTACCTCAAGATCAGCCGTACGGGCGCGGCCGACGGCGAGCCGGCGGTGAGCTTCACTGCCTACGCTGAGGACGAGACGAAGCCGCCGCTTCTGAAGGTGCTGCTCGATGGCGCGTCCGCGCCCTCCCTTCCCAACGAACCTTTGTCCGCCCCGCAGGACGGAGACTTCGCAACAGCCTCTCTAAGCGGGGACGGCGCCCGCGCCTTCATCGCGGCGTTGCGGTCGGCGAAGACGCTCACGGTGCAATTGATCGACGGGGACAAGGCTGGCGATGCGGCGACCGTATCGCTGGCCGGCGCCGCCGCGGCGCTGCTCTACGTCGATGCGCAGCAAAACCGGCTCGGCACGGTGACGGCGCTCATTCGCCGCGGCGAAAGTCCCGCCACCTCCATTCCCTCCCCGCCGGAGCCGCCAACCATCGCCGCGGTGAAAATGAGCGAGATGAAAAAGCCGCCGAAGCTGCCCCCCGGCGTCGTCCCTGCCAAAGACGAGAGCTGCAAGGGCTACGATCCGATCGTGGTCCGGCTGTCGTCGGATCAAACTCTTTGGGGCGTTTGCGATCAGGCCGCAGCCTATAATTTTGCCTACCGGTTCTGGATTGTTGGCGCGGGCCGGGCGAAACCGGCGGTCTTCCAGATACCCGGGCGGCGAGCGGATGAAGACCCGGCCCTGCTGACCAGCCCCACCCTCTCCGATGACGGCCTGACGCTCGGCGCGGAGAACAAGGGAAGGGGCGTCGGCGACTGCGGCGAGATCAGCGAATGGGCGTGGGACGGCGCTGCATTCAGGCTCGTGCGGTTAAGGCAGATGGATGAATGCCGTGGCGTATCCTCAGACGATTGGCCGACGCTCTATACGGCGAACGCGGCGCAGGCCAACACAAGTCATTGAGGCGCGCCCAACAAAAATGCCGGCGCGCCGGCTCTCAGCTGAGACGGCGCGCAACCTCTTGCCTTAAGTCGATCAGGACTGGTTGCCGGCGAGCACCGTGACGGCGCGGCGGTTCTGCGACCAGCAGGAAATATCGTTGCAGACGGCGACGGGCCGCTCCTTGCCATAGCTGATCGTGTGGATGCGGGCGGCCGGTATGCCGCGCGCGACCAGATAGGATTTGGCGGCTTCGGCCCGGCGCGCGCCGAGCGCGAAGTTATATTCGCGCGTGCCCCGCTCGTCGGCGTGGCCCTCGACGGTGAAATTATATCTCGCGTATTGCGTGAGCCAGCGCGCCTGCTTGTCGAGCGTCGCCTGTGCGGTGGGGCTCAGTTCGCTGGAATCGCTGTCAAAGAAAACGCGATCGCCGACATTCACCGCGAAATCCTGCGGGCTGCCGGGCGTGGCGGCGGTGCTGTTGGCGTTCGCCAGCGCATTCGGGTCTTCGGCGGGGTTCTTGGCGCAAGCCGCGATCGCGAGGGCGGCGCCCAGCACGGCGGCGATTTTCCACTCGCCCCTCCGTTTGAGAAAGCTCATCCCATTACTCCTTGGTTGATCGCAGGACAGGATGATTCCTAAGGCTTCGACTATTAAGAGAAGGTTCCGTCAACCTTGATTGAAGCTTATGAGCCGCCGTGGCATTTGAGTAATCGACCCAATGGTTAACAAAAAGTTAATGGCGGTAATGGGGCCTCCAGCCCGATTCGCCTGCTACGTCGAAGCTCGCTGCAGGCCCGTTAGAGCCGCTCGGCCCCGCAAAATCAAGCGTTAAGAAAAAGTTAACGAATCTTCGACGGTGATCGCCAATTCTTACGCCTGCGCCTGCCGAACGGAGATGAAACTTGTGCATAGCCTGCCCTGCACTGGACGCGGGAGCGCGGATTGCTTCAGGAGACTGCGCGCGCCTCGACGGAATCGAATCGCTCAGGGCACGGCAAAGTTGCAGGCTTTGCGGGGAGTTCATTGAGGTAAAACAAAACGGCCATGACGGGCTTTGAACCGTCGCGCTTAGTGCGCGAGGCGCTCCAGAAGGTCGCGGACATGCACCTGATCGGCCTTGTAATTGCCCGTCAGCGTGTACATCACGAGATTGACGCCGCCGCGCAGGGCGAGTTCGTGCTGGCGCCCTCCCCCGGGCGTCAGCGCATAAAGGCTTTCGCCATCGGCGTCGCTGGCCCATCCGGCCGCGAGGTCGTTCGAGGTGATGATCACCGGCGAGACGCCATCGCCGGAGCGCGCCGGACGCGCCCCGCCATCCGCCGGCGCAGGCGGCAGCGCTTCGATCCAGGTCGTCCCGCTGGCGTAGCGGCCGACGAAGCCATCGAGCAGATAGAAGGTTTTGGTGACGACGTGGTCGGCCGGCACGGGCGCGAGTTCCGGCACGTCGACGCCGGCGAGCAATTGCCGCAACCAGCGCGCCTCCGGCGTCGGCGGCCCGTCGGGGCTCGCGGACAGCGCATCGCGGGTGTCGAACACAATCGTACCGCCGAGTTTCATGAAAGCGCTGATTTTGGCGATCGCCTCCTGCGGCGGTTGCGGGCGGTCGGCGACGATCGGCCAGTAGAGCAGCGGATAGAAGCTCAGTTCGTCGCGGGCGGGATCAACGCCGATCGGTTCGCCGGGGGTCAAGGACGTACGTCGCGCCAGCACCCGTGACAGGCTGATCAGCCCCTGGCGGGTCGCCTCGTCGACCTTGGGATCGCCGCTGACGACATAGGCGAGCCGCGTCGTCAGCGCGGAATTCAAATCGCGCGGCGAAATCGAAATCGCCTCGCCGCCCGCGGCGGGTTCGGCCAGCGCCTGAGAGGGCGCAACGGCGAGGCAAGCGGCGGCGAGGACCGCCAGCGCGGCGAGCGCCGCGGCCGCGCGGCGCGCGGGGCGAAGCGGACCGGCGAGCCAAAGCGACGCCAGCGCGTCGAGGCAAAACAGCAGGAACGCGAGGGCGATCAGATACGGCTTAAGGTCGACCGGCTCGGCGCCGCGCAGGGGATGCGGCGAAATACCGAGCTTCGAGAAATTCATCGCCTCTATGTTGTCGCCCGGCTGCAGCGCGTTGATGGCCACGAAGGCGTCCGGCGGACCGTAGATTCCGGGCAAATGGTCGGCGTCGGCGGCGCCGTCGAAGCCCGGCGGAATGGGCCGCGCGCTCGCGGGCGGAGCGCCGAGGACGCCAAAGCCGTCGAGGGTCTTTGTCGGCGCCACTGCTTTCGCCTGCTCCGCGCCGGCGGCGATGCCGTCCGCCGTGGCGTTCTTGTTCGCATCCTTGGCCCCGGCGCCCTGCGCCGCATCCTGCGCGGCGCCCGGCGCGGTCTGCCCCGACAGATCGACGATTTTGCGCAGCATGTCGACGAAGAGGCCCGAAAGCGGCAGGTTGGACCAGGTCGTGTCGGCCGTCACATGGAACAGGATCGTCATTCCCTTGCCCAGGCGCATCGCCGTCACCAGCGGCGTGCCGTCGGCGAGCTGCGCCAGCGTCTTCGCCGCGAGGCCAGGGTCGGGCTCGGCCAGCACCTGCCGGGAAACGGTGACTTCAGCCGGCGCGTTCAAACCGAAAAACGGGCTGGAGCGCTCGAACGGCGCCAGCGTTTTGGGCGTATCCCACGACATCGAGCCACCGAGCACGCGTCCGCCGCGCCGCAGCCGCACCGGCACGAGATCGTCCGACGCGCCGGCGAGCCGCGTGCCCGCGAAGCGCAACAGGATGCCGCCGTCCTCGACGAAGCGACGCAGCTCGTCATGCGCGGGCCCCGACACGGCGCCGACGTCGGCGAGGATCATGATGGCGACATGACCTTCAAGCAGCTCATGAATGGGATCGACCGTTCCGGGCCGCGCCTCGCGCACGTCGGCGAAGGGCGCGAGCGCCTTCTTCAGATAGTAATTCGGCGCGAGCAGCGGCTGCGAGACGTCGGCCGACTCGCCGCTGACGAGGCCGATGCTGCGCCGGCGCCAGCGCTCGTCGAGCAACGAAACCGCTCCGGCGGAATGTTCGTCGGCGATCTCGAGGCGCATGATCTCGTTGCGCAATTCGACAGGCAAATCGAATTTGGCCTTGGTCTCCATCTGCCCAGCGAAATCGAAGGGCGCCGAACCAATGGCGAGGCCTTTCATGTCCAGCGCGCGCACCTCTCCCTGCTCCTGGCCCTGCTCCGGTCCGCCGGCCGCCGCGCGAAGAATGCGCACTTCGAGGCCGCCCGCGAGGTTCTGCGGGCCGGCCAGCGCCCGCACCGGATCCGCGCCGCCAACGACGTCGAGGTTTACCCCGAGCGCCGCGAGCCCGCTCGCGAAGTCGCGCGCGTGGCCAGCTTCGATTCCATCGGCGATCCAGACGACCGACGATTGCGGATGGCCTGCGACAAACCCCTGGATCGCAGCGAGCGCCGGCCCGCGATCCGGAATATAGGGCGCGGGATTAATCGCGCGCAGCCGATCGAGGGCCTTGACGGCGTCCGTTGGAACGATCTCCCGCGGGCCATCTGACGTCGCGACGACAGCGATCGGGCGCGAGCGCCGCGCGGCGGCCTCGATCCGCTGCGCCGCCGCCTCGACCCGGCGGGAAAAGCTCGGCGCCGCCGGCCAGCCGTCGTCAAGCACGATCAGCAACGGTCCGGCCCCGATGACGAGCGGCGCCGGATTGAGCACCGGGCCCGCCATTGCGAAAATGATGCAGGCGGCGATGGCGAGGCGCAGAATCAGCAGCCAGAGCGGCGTGCGCCGGGGGGTCTGGTTCGCCGGCAGCAAATCGAGAAACAGCCGCAGCGGCGGAAACGGCACCTGGCGCGGCCGCGGCGGCGTAACGCGCAGAAGATAGTAGAGCAGCGGCAGACCTGCCAATGCGGCGAGCGCTAAAGGCGCGGTGAATGCGAGCGGTATGCCGAACATCAAATCGCCAGACCCGCTGCGGCGTTGGGGGAATTGGCCTCAAGCTGCATCCTGAGCGCCAGCAACGCCTCCGAGGCCGGCCGGTCGGTCCGGTGCAGCATCAAGGTCCAGCCGCGCGCCCGCGCGGCCGCCCGGATCAAATCGCGGTGCGCCGTTAGCCTTCGCACATAATCGGCGCGGAAGGACTGAGCTTCGCCGACGCGCAGGCGCGCCGGCGAGTCGACGTCGATGAACTCGACATGGCCGGCGAAGGGAAACGTCTCCTCGACCGGATCGGCGATCATGATGAGATGGCCGCGCGCGCCGCGCTGGCTGATCGAATCGATCATGGCGGTGATATCCTTGGGATCGCTCAGCAGATCGCCGATCAGGACCGCCTGCGAATTGCGCGGCAGGCTGTCGACCGGCGCCAGTTCCGCCGGCTCGTAAGCTTGGCCGCGCTCTTCGGCGATCAGGACCTCGGCGAATCGCTCGACGATGTTGCGCGCGGCGAGCGGCCGGGTAAGCCCGAGAAGGCCGACGCGTTCGCCGCCCCGGATCAGGAGATCGGCCGCGGCGAGGCCGAGCACCAGGGCGCGATCGATCTTCGGCTGCAGCGCCAGCTTCGAGGAAAAATGCATCGAGGCGGAGCGATCGATCCACAGCATGACCGTGTGCGCGGCCTCCCATTCCCGCTCGCGCACGTAAAGCCGTTCGTCGCGCGCCGAGCGGCGCCAGTCGATCCGGCTCGTCGATTCGCCGGCGACGAAGGGGCGAAACTGCCAGAAGGTCTCACCGAGGCCCGCGCGGCGGCGCCCGTGCACGCCATGGAGGACGCTGGCCGCGACTTCCCGCGCGGCGACGATGAGGCTTGGAAAACGCCGCGCCAGCGACAGCGCCTGATCCTGCCTTGGCCCCTGAAGGCGACTCTCGCGGCGATCGAGGAGCGAGACCTCCGGCATGGTCAGCTGAGCCGCGCGGTGAGCTTGCCGATGAGGTCGGTGACCGTCTCGCCTTCGGCGCGGGCGGAAAAGGTCAGGGCCATGCGGTGCTTCAGCACCGGAACGGCGAGGGCCGCGACGTCCGCGTTCGAGGGCGACAATCGCCCGTCGAGCAAAGCCCGCGCACGCGTGGCCAGCATCAAAGCCTGCGCCGCGCGCGGACCCGGCCCCCAGGCGATATGCTGGGTGATAGCGGGATCGCCTTCGCCCGGACGCGCCGAGCGGACGACGTCGAGGATCGCCTCGATGACGCTCTCGCCGATCGGCAGCCGGCGCACCAGCCGCTGCGTCGCCATCAGTTCGTCGGCGGTCATCACATGCTTGGCTTCGGCCTGGACGGCGCCGGTGGTCTCGACGAGGATGCGCCGCTCGGCGGCGCGATCCGGATAGCCGACGTCGATCTGCATGAGAAACCGGTCGAGCTGGGCCTCGGGCAGCGGATAGGTGCCTTCCTGCTCCAGCGGATTTTGCGTCGCTAGGACATGAAACGGCTGCGGCAGATCGTGCCGCTCGCCGGCGATCGAGACGTGATACTCCTGCATCGCCTGAAGCAGCGCCGACTGGGTGCGCGGGCTCGCGCGGTTGATCTCGTCGGCCATCAGCAACTGGGCGAAAATCGGACCCTGGACGAAACGGAAGCTGCGCCGGCCGCCTGATTCTTCCAGCACCTCGGAGCCGAGAATATCGGCCGGCATCAGGTCCGGCGTGAACTGCACCCGCCGCGCGTTGAGGCCGAGCACGGCGCCGAGGGTTTCGACGAGCTTGGTTTTGGCGAGGCCAGGAACGCCGACGAGGAGGCCATGACCGCCGGACAGAAGCGTGACCAGAGCTTCATCGACGACCTGCGTCTGGCCGAAAATGATCGTTTCGATCGCCGACCGCGCCGCGGCGATGCGCTCCAGCGCGGTCTCGGCGCTGCGCTCCATGGCGGCTTCGAATGAGGCTGCTGCTGCTTCTGCCATAAGATCCCTTTTTACTCTTCGCGCGCCGTCGCGAACACAGTATTTTGGCCCGGTCGATACTCAACGACCCGTGCCGATAGTCAACATGGTAGATATGCAAGAAAAGCGTCATTGCACATCGCAGCCTCCGACGCCCGTCACAATCATTGTGATTTGGCGCTTTTTCATGGCTCCATTCGATAGGTCCACGGGCGGATGACGGCAGACGAATTTCCGGCAAAAGACGAGAGGATGGGCGAAGGCGCGGCCACGCTCGCGCATCTCGGCGCTCTGGCCAGCGCGGCGACCGCGGCGCCGGTCGAGCAGTGGAATCCCCCTTTCTGCGGCGACATCGACATGCGCATCGCGCGCGACGGCGCCTGGTTCTACCAGGGGACGCCGATTCGGCGCCCGGCGCTGGTCCGGCTGTTCTCGAGCGTTCTGCGCAAGGACCCCGAGCGCTATGTTCTTGTGACCCCGCTCGAGCGAGTCGGCATTCGCGTCGATGACGCCCCGTTTGTGGCTGTAGAACTATTCGTTATAACAGATGCTTCCACGCAGACTCTAAAGTTTCGCACGAATGTCGACGATTGGGTGCGCGTTGATGCTGCGCATCCCTTGCGGTTCGACCGCGAGGCTTCGGGCGGCGTCAAACCCTATGTCCGCGTGCGCGGCGACCTTTGGGCGCTGGCAACACGCGCGCTGGCGTTCGATCTCGTTGCGCTTTGCGAATGGAGAGCGCATGAGGGCGGGGAAAGCTTTGGCGTTGCTTCGGCGGGCGCGTTTTTTCCGTTGGCCGACGCGCAGGAGTTCGCTGCGATAGAGGCAGACCTTTGAGCGCATCTAAGAACGAGGGCCAGGAGAAGCGGCGCGACGAGCGTTTCGCGCCCGCGCAGGTTTTCGCGCATGTCAGGAGCCGGCTTACCTTCGCGCTCGATCCCGCGCCCACCGAGCTTCAGCTCAGCGATCCCGTGGTCGACGCCGATCTCGAGCACGACCGCCCAACGGTTTTCCCGCCCGCCACGGGCGCCCGCGCCGCCGCCGTGCTGGTTGGCCTCGTCGCGCATCGGGGGGAAGTCAGCGTTCTGCTGACGGAGCGGGCCGCGGGTCTTCGCGTGCACGCCGGCCAGATCGCCTTCCCGGGCGGCAAGATCGAGCCCAAGGACGAGACGCCCGCCGCCGCGGCCCTGCGCGAGGCCGAGGAGGAGATCGGCCTCGCGCCAGCTCACGTCGAACCGCTCGGCTATCTTGACCCTTATGTCACCGGCACCGGCTTTCGCGTCATCCCGGTCGTCGCGCGGATCGAGCCGCGCTTTTCGCTGCGCCTCCATGCGGGCGAGGTCGCCGACGCTTTCGAGGCGCCCTTCGCGTTTCTCATGGATGCGGCCAACCATACCTTCGATTCCCGCACATTCGGCGGGCGGCTGCGGCGCTTCTATGCGATGCCTTATGGCGATCGCTATATCTGGGGCGCCACCGCCGGCATTCTGCGTAATCTCTATGAAAGGCTCTACGCCTGATGTTGCGCGAAATCCTCGAGCCCGCGCTTCTCTTCGGCTCTCCCTTCGCGGCCTATGCGATCTATCTCGCGCTGCGCCTCAAATATCCGTTCGAGGTCGAACACTGGAGCCGCAGCGCCGTCTCGACCCTGGCGCTCGCCGGCCTCGCCATCGCCGTCGCCGGCGTATTCGCCATCGGCCTTTTCGCGCCGCGCAGTCAAGGCGCCTATGTTCCGGCCCATGTCGAAAACGGCCAGATCGTACCAGGGCGGATCCAGTGAACGACGAGATTGCGCTCACGCGATTGCTGGGCGACGCGGCGCTACGGCGCGTCCTCGACGCCATTGATCGGGACGGCGACGAGACCCGCATCGTCGGCGGCGCCGTGCGCGACGCGCTGACGGGGCGCGCCATCAAGGAAATCGATCTCGCGACGACCGCGACGCCCGAATTGGTGCTGGCGCGCGCGGAGGCGGCGGGCATCCGCGCGATCCCGACCGGCCTCGCGCATGGCACGATCACGCTCCTCGTCAATGGCGAGACGTTCGAGGCGACGAGCCTTCGCGAGGACGTCGATACGGACGGGCGCCATGCGCAGGTCCGTTTCGGCCGCGATTTTGAAGCCGACGCGCTGCGCCGGGATTTCACCATCAACGCTCTATTACTCGCCAGGACCGGACGGATTTTCGATTATGTCGGCGGCCTCGAAGACCTCGCGGCGGGACGGGTGCGCTTCATCGGCGACCCGGCGCGGCGCATTCGCGAGGATTATCTGCGCATCCTGCGCTTCTTCCGCTTTTCGGCAGAGTTCAGCGACGGCCCGCTCGACGCCGAAGGGCTGCGCGCGGCGATGCGCGAGCGCAGGGGCCTTGCGCGACTGTCCCGCGAGCGGGTGCGGGCCGAGTTGTTGAAGCTCCTCGTCGCGCGCCGCGCGGCGGACGCGGCGCAGGAGATGAGCGAGGCCGGCCTGCTCGGGCCGCTCATCGCCTCGGCGCCCAATCCCGCGCGGCTGCGGACGCTCGCGAAGATTGCGGATGACGCAGCTTCCGATCCCCTGCTGCGCCTCGCCGCGCTCTGCCTTGATCTGCCCGAGGACGCGGAGCGCATCGGCGAACGCCTTCGCCTCTCCAACGCCGAGCGTCAGCGCCTCGCGCGGGCGGCCTCCCTCCTCGTGATGCTGCACGGCCTTCGACGCGCGCCGCGCGACGATGAACTGCGCCGACTGCTCTTCCTCAATGGTCGCGAGGCCGCCAAGGATGCGCTGCTGCTCGCCGCCATCCGCGCGCCGGATCCCGCGCAATGGTCGCAAGCGCAGGCTTATTTGCGCGCGGCGCCGGAGCCGCGGCTGCCCTTTTCGGGGGACGATCTCATCGCCCGCGGCGTTCCCGCCGGCCGCGCCATCGGCGAGGCTCTGGACCGCCTGAAGGATCGCTGGATCGACGCCGGCTTTCCCGACGATCCGCGCCGATTGGCGCAGATGCTCGATGAAGTTGCGTCGGGCGCGAAATGAACGCGTGAGACGTCGTCGCGTTAACCGCTCCGGCAATCTCCTGCGCACAGCGGCTTAATCCCTTCAATAAAAGTGAATTCAAGGTTTTAGCAGGCCGTTCGGCGCGCTATGATGCCGCAGCAGCCTCAGAGCGGGATGAGGAAAAGCGTGAGCGCTTTTCCGCCTGCATTCCGCTCTGAATTACAGGAGTCGATCACGTTCATGAATTTGGATTGAAGCAATCCAAATTCATCGTGATGCGTGGAGCCGCGCCGTGGGCGCAGGGGAGAAAAAACCATCGGATGTCGCGCGGCGGCTCGCGCGGCGCGCGCGTGCGCAGGCCGATGACGATCCCCGGCGCAAAGGCGCCTGGCGGCGCGAGACGTTCACGCTGCCGCGCACGGAGGCCCGCGACAAAGCGCGGGAATGGTTCACGCGCTTCCCCAAGGCCGCCTATATGACCGAGATCGAATCCTGGCGCGAACTCGCCGACGATCGCATCGAATTCACCATGCGGCGTCTGCCGAGCGCGGATTGAGCGAGCGCGAGGGGAGCCGTCCTCATGTTGCAGGGCCAGGCGTCTAGGCGAGATGCTGCCCGGCGTCCACCGCGATCATCTGTCCCGTCACATTGCGCGCCCGCGCCAGATAGAGCACGGCGTCGGCGATGTCGTCCGGATCGACCGCGCGACCCAGCGGCAACCCTTGAACCTCGCGCTTAAAACCCGCCTCGCCCTCGCTCGCGTTGGGAAACACCGGTCCCGGCCCGACCGCGTTGACCCGGACGCCCTGCGGCGCGAAAGCCTGCGCCATGGTCAAGGTCGCCGCCCATAACGCCGCCTTGCTGAGCGTATAGGAAAAGAACTGCGGCGTGAGGCGCAGCACGCGCTGATCGACGATATTGACGATCGAGGCGCCCGCGTCCTCTGGCGCCTGCCGGGCAAAATCGCGCGCGAGAACGGCGGGCGCGCGCAGGTTCACGGCGATGTGCCGGTCAAAGCCGGCGGCGTCGAAATCGGCCGCCGAGTCATCCTCAAACATCGAGGCGTTGTTGACGAGAAGGGTCAGCGGTCCGAACAGCGCGCCAGCCCTGGCGATCAGGCCGCCGGTCGCCGCCGCATCCGAGAGATCGAGGCTGAGGGCGGTCGCCCTGCCCCCGGCCGCCTCGATGCGCGCGGCGGCGCGCTCCGCCTCGTCTTTTGAGGCGCCGCCGCTATGCAAAACGACGGCATAGCCCGCGTCGGCGAGGCGTTCCGAAATCCGCAGGCCGATCCGCCGCGCCCCGCCGGTGACGAGCGCCACGGGCGAAATCCCCGGCGCCCCGTTTATTTCGTTCGGCCCGTCAGCCATTGCGCGCCCACATTCCCGCCCGCTCGTGAAGGCGCAGGCGGCTTTGCCATTTCATCAGGTCAGCCTTGACAGTCGCCAGAGGGCCGCCTATTTACAAACGGCTCTTGGCACTCACCTTGTGAGAGTGCTAACAGAGCGCCGTTTTCAAACCTGCCGCCGTTTTAAGAGGCGTCCCCGCGCGGAACAAGCGCCTCGAACGGCCTTTGAAGGAATAAGACATGAGCTTTCGTCCTTTGCACGACCGCGTCGTGGTCAGACGTCTCGAGGGTGAGGAAAAGACCAAGGGCGGGATCATCATTCCCGACACCGCCAAGGAGAAGCCGCAGGAAGGCGAAATCATCGCCGTCGGACCCGGCGGACGCGACGACAGCGGCAAGCTCACGCCTCTCGACGTGAAGGCCGGCGACAAGATTCTGTTCGGCAAATGGTCCGGCACCGAGGTCAAGATCGACGGGCAGGACCTGTTGATCATGAAAGAAAGCGACATTCTCGGCATCGTCGCCTGATCGGCCAATTCTCATAATCGTTTTTCCAGGAGTTTCCAATCATGGCAGCAAAAGACGTCCGCTTCGCCTCGGATGCGCGCGATCGCCTGCTTCGCGGCATCGAGATCCTTAACAATGCGGTGAAGGTCACGCTCGGCCCCAAGGGCCGCAACGTCGTCATCGAAAAATCCTTCGGCGCCCCCCGCATCACCAAGGACGGCGTCACGGTGGCCAAGGAGATCGAGCTTGCCGACAAGTTCGAGAATCTCGGCGCCCAGCTGATCCGCGAAGTCGCCTCCAAGCAGAATGACGCCGCGGGCGACGGCACCACGACGGCGACCATCCTTGCCGCCTCGATCGTACGCGAAGGCACCAAGGCCGTCGCCGCCGGCCTCAACCCGATGGATCTGAAGCGCGGCATCGATCTCGCCGTATCGGCTGTCGTCGCCGACCTCAAGGCCAATTCCAAGAAGGTCACGTCAAACGAAGAGATCGCCCAGGTCGGCACGATTTCCGCCAACGGCGACAAGTCGGTCGGCGAGATGATCTCGACCGCGATGCAGAAGGTCGGCAATGAAGGCGTCATCACGGTGGAAGAGGCCAAAAGCCTCGATACCGAGCTCGACGTCGTCGAGGGCATGCAGTTCGACCGCGGCTATCTCTCGCCCTATTTCATCACCAACGCCGAGAAGATGATCGCGGAGCTTGAGGACCCCTACATCCTCAT